>FKKE01000005.1_pt2 | contig 10894 bp, 7 predicted proteins | sample 1106331 | NCBI WGS metagenome assembly FKKE01 (sample SAMEA3931202, study PRJEB13176) | freshwater metagenome | biome: Drinking water system; feature: drinking water; material: freshwater | place: China | collected 2013-02-06 | reverse complement strand
GGGCTCACGCTCTCCCAGACGAGGAATTCCGATCCATCCTTCCGTCGATTCACAAACCGGTCGACAAAGGCGTGGCCTGCCCGCAGTGCCTGCCAAAGTCGGTCGTAAAATGCTTGGTCATGTTTTCCGGACTTTAAAATGGAAGGACGTTGTCCCAATGCTTCCCGGCTCGTCCAGCCGGTCATCCGTTCGAGAGCAGGGTTCCACTCCAAAATACAGCCGTCTGTGTCGGTCAACATGATCCCGTCTTGTGCCGCCGTGAATAATCGATGATAGAGGTCCCGTTGCGTATCGGCTCGCCGCCGTCGCTCCAGCACGGTCGCCACGGTATTGGCGACGGTACAGAGAAACTCGAGTTCCGTGACGGTGTAGTCGCGAACCGATTTTGAATGGGCGGTCATGGCGCCGTACACCCGATCCTCGACCAACATCGGGACGCACATGCCTGCGATGCCGCCATGTTCAGTAAGCAGTTTCGACGGGGTGAACCGCGTCTCCTGACGCAGGTCCCGGACGACCACGGGGAGTCGTTCTCGAATGGCGTAACCGGCCTGCGAATGGGTGCCGCCTTCAATGGTCAACTTCCCGATCAGATCAGGGGCGAGACCGATTCCTGCGACGACGGCGAGATGATCGTCTGATTCCCGCTGAACGAGAATCTTACAAAGCTCGACGTGGAGTGCCTCAGCCGTATGGATGACCGCTTCATTCATCAACTCCTGCGCCGGTGCGTCGCTGACCGCCAGCGTTCCGATACGGGCAAGCACCGACTGAAACCGGGCGATCTGTGAGGCTTCCTGAACCAACTCCGTATGCTCGGTGACGTCTTGCAGAACTAACAGCACGCCGGTCTTCCCATGGTAGGGGACCACGTGATATCGGCATTCGTAGACGAGTGTCTGGCCCTGGCGATCGAGGAGACGATAGGTTTTGCTGCCTCGTGCTCCGAGAGTGTCCTTATTCCAGGCCATGGCATCGGCGAAGAGCTGCGCTCGAAGCGTCGCATCCTGAGCGGGCGAATGGTCCAACTGCGCAGTCGGTGTTTCCACCAGTTCGCCGAATTGCGAATTTTCAAATATGAGAATTCCCTTGGCGATGAAGCAAAGCCCGCCCTCGAGGCAATCGCTCACCCAGGCCAACACCTCCGCTGCGGCGACTTCGGGTTTGGCACGGGCGGCATCTTTGGACTGAGCTGCAGGGGGCGTACGGCGTTTCACGCGGAGCCTCTGTCGTGTGAATACGTCATATTGGGAACGGATAGTATACCGAGGTGACGGAGATATCGTCGAGTGAGCCATTTTTATGGAGGTGAAGCAACGATTAGGACAAAGGCATCTTCCCTTCCTGCCGGAAGGATGGTGGTGAAAGTGAGTGAGCTCATTGTAGTGAACCAGAAAGGGGCCAGGGAATGCGGTGTCCTCGAAACTTTACACCACTCAAGCTCGAAATAGTTGGTCTTTCAAGACACGGCATGTGCGTCCCGATGCCAATAGCTAAACGGCCGAAGATAACGGTGGGTTCCGCTAGGTTTCCGTATAGTACCTAGAGCCATCAGAAAATTCCGTGTATAGTGTGATTCCGATGGAATGGCTTAATTACCACCATCTTCTCTATTTTTGGTCTATTGCCAAGCATGGGACTATCGCCAAGGCTTGCGAAGCGCTTCAGCTGGCTCAACCGACGATCAGCGCACAACTTCGGGTTTTTGAGGACCGGCTAGGAGAGAAGCTGTTTCTGCGGAAAGGTCGGCACCTTGTCTTAACTGAAATAGGCCAGGTTGTCTTCAGGCACGCCGAGGATATCTTCTCCATCGGACAAGATCTGATGAATACCGTGAAGGGCCGTGGCAGCGGCCGAGCCCTTCGTCTCACAGTGGGCATTGTTGACGTCGTGCCCAAACTGCTGGCGACTCGACTCTTAGAAGCGACGTTTCAACAGTTTCCCGCAGTGCGCTTGGTCTGTTGGGAGGACAAACTGGAGCGGCTCTTGGCCGACCTGGCGATTCATGGATTGGATTTGGTGATTGCCGATACACCGACGCCGCCAACAATTAAAGTACAGGCCCACAATCACCTTATGGGTGAATCGGGGGTCACATTCTTTGCGAGTGCAAAGTTGGCAGCGCGCTACCGACGCAACTTTCCTCAATCCCTCAATGGTGCCCCGATGTTGTTACCCACCTCTAATACAATGCTCCGCAGGTTGTTGGATGACTGGCTGACGAGCCACGGTCTGACACCGACTGTGATCGGGGAGTTCCAAGATAGTGCCACCTTAAAAGCATTTGGACAAACCGGCCATGGATTATTTCCCGGATCTACCGTGATGGAAAAAGAAATCTGTCGGCAATATCAGGTACAGGTGGTACGTCGGGTCGACGCTATCAAACAAAAGTTCTATGCCATTACCGTCGAGCGACGGCTGAAACATCCGGTGGTCATGACCCTCTTTGACACGGCTCGTCGGGAGATTCTCGCCTAGGGGGATGCTGTAATTCTTGAAAATATCATTTCCGCCTCAAGGTGCGAATGTACGCCAGCACATCTCGAGTCTGCTCTTTGGAGAGCCGATATTCCCATGACGGCATTACCCTGCTCGGACGTCCTTCGTGAATAGTGGTCAGTAAATCAACGTTCAGTTTTCGTTGGGTCGCGGGCGAAGAGAGATCCGCAACGGTAGCCCCGGCGATCTGAAGGCCGTCTCCTTGGCCTTTTGGGCCATGGCATGTCACACAGTGTCGGGTAAAGAGTACTTTACCCCCTCGGACATCTCCTTCTACCTGTGTCGGTGATTTTTGATCAGGTTGGGTCTGCCCCCATATCAAGTCTACAGGCGCGGTAGCCCAGACTCCGGCCGAACAGATCATGCCGACTAAGAAATAGAAGAGGTCAGAACGGCTTGGAAGTATTGATGGTTTGTTTTTTAGGGCAGTCATGACCGTATGAGTCCAAGCGGTGTCAGAGGTCCTACATCATGGGCTACATAAAATTGTCTGGACACAGTGTTCGTGAGTTACATGTACCTTCGGGTTCAGGCAGGTACAAATAGAATAATGGATCGCTCAACATTCTGAAAATCTATGACCGAATGGCCTTGGGATGCAGAGTCTTCTTGGTAATATGTATGCTTGATAGGACCGATGGCCGGGAGAAGCCGAAATAGCGGTGGGGAGGCAGAGTAGTTTGTGGCTCGTGTAAATCCTGGTGTCGAAAATAGAGTACGCTCCTTGATGCCACGTGAATCCGGCTTAGATGACATTGCCGGCGACGAACTTCTTGCTTCCGCTAAACTTCAATCGTGGGAGCAGGCTCAACTACCTATGCGATGGCGATTCTCTTCCCGCCTGCCTATCACGCTCTTCCTCGTCTTTGTCGTAGTCATCACCGTCATACCATGGACCCAGACGATCACTGTGACGGGTCAGATGTCGGCCTATACTCCTTACGAGCGGCCACAGGACATTGAAGCCCAAATCACAGGACGCATCAAGAAATGGCATGTGCTGGAAGGCGATCAGGTGAAGGAAGGGGATCTTATCCTTGAGCTGGAAGACAATGATCCCAATTTCATGTCTCCGCACTTGCTGGCATTTCTTGATCAACGCAAGAAAGCACTGGAGAAAACACAGCATGCGGCGTTGGCAAGAGTCGATCAGCTCGACAAACGGATCGTTGAAATGCGGAACCTCGTGAAAGCTGCCGTCCCGTCGGCAGAAGCTCGTGTTGTCGAGGCCGCAAATAAAGTGCGAGAAGCGCATCAGAAGATCGAGGCTGCCAAGATCGCGGCAACCACAGCGACGCTGAACGTCGAACGGCACAAACAACTCTCAAAGAGAGGGTTAGTTTCTCAGCAAGAATTGGAACTGGCCATCCAGGCTGATACGGCTAGTCAAGCCGACCTCGAAGGCACGAGAGCAAATCTGCAGGCAGCTGAAGAGGCGATGAAGTCGCTCAGTTTCGGTCGCGACCAAGTCAATGCCGAGATGTTACAACGGTTGCTCGATGCGGAGGCGAGCCGCGACACCTCGGTGGCTGAAGCGGCGAGAGCCGACGACCAGCTTGCCGACGTGTCACTCCGCCTTTCAAACGCCGAACAGCGCCGTCTGGTCAGTAAGATTTTATCTCCGATTGACGGCACGGTCGTCAAGATGACTAAAGTCGGTGTCGGTGAGACAGTGCGCCAAGGCGATACGCTGGTTCGCCTGTCCCCGACTAGTACCGACAAGGCAGTTGAGATGACAGCGGACGGCCTTGACGCGCCCTTATTGAACGTTGGCCGAAAAGTAAAGATTCTCTTTTATGGAATTCCGGCCATTCCCTTACCGGCTTGGCCTGAACTGATGGCCGGTACCTATTCCGGCGTCATTAAAGTTGTCGACCAAGTCGACGATGGCAAAGGGAACTATCGTTTCTGGGTCGTTCCTGACCCCGACGACCGTTCCTGGCCCGAACAATCCCATGTGCGGCAGGGCACGAAGGTAATGGGATGGGTCATATTAAACCGCGTGCCGCTCTGGTATGAATTGTGGCGGCGGTTCAACCTATTTCCCCCAGATTATCTAGAACGCTCGCATACGCTCATCGATACCCTCCTGCCCAAAGCGGGGCGGGGCTCAAAATAAAATTCCCCCACGACGCGTAGGTCTCATGTTGGATTTCGCAGGATACAAGGCTGGCGAGAACTTCTCAAGAAGGCGACAGGGGCGATTGTCGGCCGAAATCATCCAGTGCGATGCGGCAATCGACATAGGAAGTGAGAGTGGGGTCGTTCGAGACGAAAATCACGCTCCAGGAGGCATCTTTCGAGCAAATGCGCTGGAGGATACCGTCTCGCATCCGAGGCTCCATGTCATGAATCATGCCGTCGAACACAAGGAGTTGAGGTCGGCCTAGAATGGCGCGTGCGAGGAGAATGCGCAATACATGGGTTGGTGCCAGGATTTCTCCGAGGGCACTGACGTGTGAATTGATCCCTTGTGGCAGGGTCCTTATCTCGTCTTGAAGCTGGGTCAATCCGAGCGCCCAGCCAACATCCTCATAGGAGACGTACGGACGTCCCCACACGATATTGTCGGCGATGGTCCCGTCTATGAGTGATAGCTGCGAATCAATCATAAAGCCACGGCAGTGATTCACGATGTGCAGGTCGAGATGTCGTAGATCGACGTTGTTATAAGTGAGCAGGCCGCTGGTCGGCAATTCGAGGCCGGCCAACACTTTGGCCAAGGTCATTCGAGCCATCGTTGTTCTGGTGTAGATTCCAACTTTTCCACCGGGAGCCACATCGAGATCGAGATTGTTGAACAGGGGCGTGCCATCCTTGACCATGCCTAACCCTTTGCAGGAGACGCGGATGCCGTGAACTTTTGGGTCAGGCAGGGTCACCGACGAGGTGGGTGAGAGATGGAGCTGGTCTTTGGGAAGCGAAAAGAACGTATGCAATTCTTCCAAACCGGTAAAAAAGAAATAGACCTGTCCCATGCTTTTGACCACGGAGTCGAAGTTGATGAGTAGGCTGCCGACTACCACCTCCACCGCCACCAGCTGGCCGAGGGTTAATTGATCGGTGGACAAGAGCCAGCCGGCGAGAGCCAGAGCGCCGCTGTGGGCGAGGGCCTGTCCGCCGACTGAGGCGATGAATTGTCGTAAGAGGACCGCGAAGCGTGCTCGACGACATTCCATATATTTCTTTGCCAGTTGGTCGGTCTTTTCCATCAGTAATGCGTGGCTGTCTGTCGCCTTCATGTGGAGGACGTTCTTGGAGATTTCCTGTATCCAGTGCAACACATCATACTTGGCATGAGACATTTCAATGGTGGTCCGTAGCCCGCCGCGAGACAGTACGAAGAAGATAAGGGCGGATCCGAACAGCAACATGAGGTCCAAGAGGATAAAGTATGGATGGTAGAACACCAATATGGTCATGCCGATCATACCGCCTACCAATACATGGATCAGGTCCACGAGAAGAGCCGACAACGCACGCTGCATGAACACCGTCTCCATAAAGTAATTCGATACTCCGGGTCGGAATCCTTGGAGTCGCACTTGGGGAAGCCTCTGGGCCATCGCGAAAGCGGTCCGGACAAACAGTCGACGTTGGAGCACTTCAACCGCATAGTATTGCAGCGCTCGGAACGCCCCGACGAACGCCAGTACGACGACCATGATAATGGCCAGCGTGGCGATCATGATCGGCTGAATCGCAAAGGAAAACGTATTGACTAATTCTTGAACGGTCAAAGGGATGATCAGCGAAAAGAGCCCGATTCCAAGGGCATAGGAGACGACGAGAGCCAGAATTCTACGTTCGAGTAGGAAGAAAACACCAAAATGTTTCAGGACTTGATACAAGTTCGGATGGATGTCGGATGGGGATGTAGCCATATGACCTATTGGTTACGAGAACCTGTATAGGCGAGATACAGGAATTTCCGGCTCACAGATGGAGGGCGGTTTCGCTCCTCATGCACGTCACTGCCCACACTGTCGGGTCGTCTCAGCGATACCTGTTCCATACGGCCTCGTTCGAAGTTTTTGCCCAGGCCCCAATGGCCCACTGATACAGAGCCAAGGCTTTATGGTATTCGGCTTTTGCCCGAATGACCTGACTTTGTGAATCGACGGTATTGCGTTCGCGAAGATTGACGAACAGCACGCTGCTCGTACCAATGCTGAACCGATAACGTTCTCCTTCCTCGACAATTTCTACCAAACGAAGTGCTTGTGAGGCCTCCTCGATCCGCTCCTGCGCCCGATCAATAGCGGATCGCGCGTTGTCGATATCGACAAGCACCTGGTTTTCTCGGTACTGTTGCGCGACCACAAGCCGTTCCGCCTGGCCTTGAGCCTGAAGGACTTCACCCCGACCGCGACGTTGCAGAAGAGGAACTCTCAATTCAACACCGAATCGATACCCCAACCCAAGAACAAATTTCTCCGGGGTGCGGGCAGGTGCTGCTTCTAGGTTCAGGCTTGGGAGTAAGTTATTCTTTGCCAATCCGAGGTCGATATTGTTCATTCTCGCCTCCACCTCGAGTGCTTTCACTTCCGGCCGTTCCTTCCTTGCCTCCAGCTTGTGAGCCATGACGTCGTCCTCAGTCGGCACCCGCTTTTCAGCAGGGAAGTCTGGGACGCGATCGATCGGCGGGATGGTCGGAGAGCCATGCTCCCACAAGAACATGGACAGCTTGAACTGTTCCTGCTCAAGCACTCGACGTGCAGTGATGGCGACTTCCCGACGGCGGTGAACCTCTTGGCCGGCTTCCGTGACGTCGATTGGGGCAATCGCACCGGCTTTTGCACGTTCCTCCACTTGCTTGTAACGCTCTTCAGCAACGGCCAACGCCCGCCTTTGAACGTTGAGCAACTTCGCCGCGCCCACCCATTCCCAAAATTGGTGGGCGGCGGCTAAGAAGAGATCTTGCCTCGTCTGAGCCACCGTGATTTCTGCGCGAGGAGCCGCCAATTCAGACTTCTGTAGTTCAGCACGTTCAGGGTTGATCATCAGACCCCTGAGCAGGGGAAAGAAGCCACCCAGGATGACTTGTTGATTGCCGTCCCCGAACGACAAGTCTGGAATTCTCGCGGCACCAATCGCTTGACGAAATCCGGCACTGGCTCGAAACCCCAACGGGTGCAGTGCTTCCACCAACGTGTCGTTAAACCCCACCGTTTGCGTGCCCTTGCTTGGATCGGTACTCGAAATAAACCGTTCAAGTTCCAAATCGTTTACGAGGGCGGGTTCAAAGGCGCCGAGCGCTTTCAGCATCTGCCCGCGGGCGATCGTTTTTTCTGCCCCTGCCCCTCGCAGAAGGGGGTGGGTTCGGTCGAGCCGCGCATGCAACTCGTCTAGACTGAATGGAATGAGTGGAAGCGATTTGTCCGGAGAGACTTCTCCCGCCTGCCCCGCGCTAGTCATGACGGGCAGTAACACCAGCCAACCTAACATAGCCAACAGCGTTTTCATGGGAACGCTCCTTTCTATTGAAGGAAGTCCAGATGGACGAACAGAGCGGTGTATAGATCAATCGGGGAGGCAGATGATGTCGTGTCCATTTGGACGGCAGGGAGCCGGAGGTGTTTAGAGAACGGTTGTCCATTCTGTCAAACTACGCACTCTTGTAATAGCTATCCAATGCGGCAACCTTATAGCATTCAGCTAACAAGGTCATGATTCTAGACCTTCTGGAGAGTTGCTCGGCCAATTGATTGTGCAGCCAGCTTGCCAGCTCATCCTGCTCATGAGTGGCCGCTACCAGTAAGTCGGCTGGGTTGCTCCAAAGAAACTGAACCATAGAAATCACTAGATCGGCTGCCACTGCACGAATCTTTCGGCAGCAATCCCCAACGAGCTAGGGTTCCCCGTACGCGAGGGAATTCGTAGAAGTCAGCATCGGCACGGTCCGGGTCAACGTGCATGATCGTGAGGTCCGCCCTCATGCCGATAGTCAACTTCAATGCGTGAGCAAAGGCAGCCCTGCTCGGTGGCGAAAAATCCGTGGGGTGAAAGATGTCTCAAATAGTGACGATTCCATGTTGAGTCATCAGTTGGGTCATTATTCGCCCCTTCCGAAAGCCCCCATGTTCCTAACAGCGTTGTGATGGCTGATCTGGTCGCACTCGGATCAACTGCTGGCTAGTGGCGTTCTTCCTCGAGGATCTCCCGTTCGGCCTCCAGCCAATCCTCCTCGGCATGCCCATCCACTCCACCGCGATGAAGATATAATTCATACGCACGCATGGCGATCCTTCTTTGAACCGACAGAGCATCGCTTTCCGGTGCTACTCCGTTAACCTCTGGTTTGCCCTCTTTCCGATTTTCCCGTTTCATGCATTCCTCCCTTAACGACCACCTTTGGGCTACCGCCGTGGCCGGGCGGTTACCATGAGATTCAAGGAGGGGCATGCGTTGCCCCTCCTTATGGATTGAATCTAGTTGCCGAGTCGACCCGAATAGGGGTGTACATACTCGACGATGATCTTTCCATCCTCAGCTGTGACCGGTTTGTTCCCTCCGGTTGTCTTAAGTGGAATGAGGAGATACGCATTGCCCTTGGAATCCACCACTTCCAGGTGCGACACCTCTTCGTCCAAGTCCTTCACGTTCAGCTTCTCTTGCATGGCGGGTTTGGCCTTGAGTTCCATGCTGCCGCCACCCACCGACGGTTTCTCGGCTGCGACCACGCTCGGTGCTGCGAACAGTAGTGCACCAGCGATGACGGAGAGAATCCCTGCTTTCGCCTCAGGTAGAACTCTCATGGAGACCTCCTTCTGGTTATTGAATGCACCATGCTTTTACCTGCTCACGTTATATGGGATCGCTTAGCTCATAGACAAATAGATAATAGAATCATAATTCATCTATAAAACAAATTGACCACAATGAGATGCTTGAACTCCAGGCAGCGCACTTCAAGTGAGAATGTGCTGTAACCAAAGGCTAAGAACTGTCGATAGGGAAAGGAAGAGTCGCCAGTTATTGGTGGTCGATCTGGCGGTCCGACTCAAGATCGTACTGACGGTGGGCGAATGACAGCTGGCGAAAATAGACGGGCGGAGTCGAGATAATGCAGCGGCTCAGTAGCGTCTGAGAAAGCGGGAGTTCCCTGCTTGCGAAGGGAGACGAGCCCTACTCGAAGTCAATTGAGACTCACGGCTGCAAAGGCGTGGGAGTCTATGTATGTTACGGTGTGAGACTTTCCCTTAACACACTCCTGGCTTTGTAAGTTTTAGATCATAGTGCGTGTAGACCTATAGCTCATCAAGGTATCCATCTCATGTGGAATAAATGAGAGCTTCTCTAGATCGGGGGTGCGACCAGCTGGGGTTGTTACTTCTTGGCAGAAGGTTGGAAGTGGCGGAAGTTAAGAAGGCTGTGTTACACAGAGCTATGGCCGGTCGCACGTTAGAAACCCTTTCCTTCGACAATACCTATGCCCGGCTTCCGCAGGCTTTTTACGCCCGATTGAATCCCACTCCGTTCAGCGCGCCTCCTCGTTTGATCCACGCCAATCGGTCAGCCGCAGAGTTGATCGATCTTGATCCTTCGCAATTCGCCAGGCCGGAGTTCGCGGAAGTTTTCGGCGGGAGCGCACTCGCATCAGGCATGGAGCCGCTCGCGATGCTGTATTCCGGCCATCAATTCGGGGTATATGTCCCGCAACTCGGCGATGGACGCGCAATCCTTCTCGGAGAGGCGAAAAACGAACAGGGTCAGCGGTGGGATCTCCATCTCAAGGGGGCGGGGATGACGCCGTTCTCCCGGGATGGAGACGGACGAGCGGTGCTGCGTTCGACGATCCGTGAGTATCTGTGTTGCGCGGCGATGCAGGGACTCGGAATTCCCACCACGCAAGCGCTCTGTCTCGTCGGGAGCGATGACACGGTGTATCGTGAGCAGGTGGAAACCGGGGCGATGCTGGTCCGTATGGCGCCGTGTCACGTGCGGTTCGGATCCTTCGAAGTGTTCTATTACCGAAAGCAGCACGAGCATCTGAAAACATTAGCCGATTATGTGATCGGCCAACACTTTCCCCATCTCGGCGACGTCGAGGAGCGGTATGCGAACTTCTTCGCCGAAGTAGTCGAGCGCACCGCGCGGCTGATCGCGCAGTGGCAAGCGGTCGGCTGGGCCCATGGGGTGATGAATACGGACAACATGTCCATTCTCGGTTTGACGATGGATTATGGTCCCTATGGATTCATGGATGACTACGATGCGGGATTTATCTGCAACCACTCCGACCACAACGGTCGCTATGCCTTCAACCAACAGCCCTACATCGGACTCTGGAATCTGAGCTGCTTGGCTCAGGCGCTGTTGCCGTTGGTCGAGAAGGACGCGCTCAAAGCGGGTCTTGAGACCTATCAGCCTCTGTTCGATCGGGAATACC
>FKKE01000354.1_pt1 | contig 10912 bp, 11 predicted proteins | sample 1106331 | NCBI WGS metagenome assembly FKKE01 (sample SAMEA3931202, study PRJEB13176) | freshwater metagenome | biome: Drinking water system; feature: drinking water; material: freshwater | place: China | collected 2013-02-06 | reverse complement strand
GCCTACCTCGTCTACACCTCCGTGCTGGCCGTGGGCTATTCGGTACCCGTCCCCTCCTTCAAGGACATCGTCTCCGAGATTGAGGCCGTGCTCCCCGGCTCACCGGCCGATCAAGTTGGATTGAAACCGGGAGACCGCATCATCCGCGTCAACGACCGCGACATTTCTACCAGTACGGAACTACATGAAGCCGTCGTCAAGAGCGGCGGAAAGACCTTGACGATCGATGTCCGCCGCCAAGATACGGTGAAAACCTACTTGGTGACCCCGGTGGCGGCCGAATCCGCCCCGACCCCGGACGGAGCGCCCGCCTATCGCCTCGGCATCGAAGAACGCGCCCCGGTGGTCACCGGGATTCTCCCCGGATCGCCGGCCGCCCAGGCCGGCTTTCGAGAAGGGGACCGCGTATCCCGCATCGGCACCCAGGAGATCCATACGTGGTCGCAGATGACCGGCATCGTCCGGGAACATGCGAATCAGCCGCTGGAGTTTCACGTCATCCGGAACGGAACCCCCTCGGTCCTCACGGTGACGCCATCCGGAGAGAAGACCACCATCGACGGGAAGACGGTCGAATATGGCCGCATCGGGATTTCCGCCCAGAGCCAGTCGATCATTCAAGCCGACCGCGCCTGGAAAGTGCCCATCCTCGGGGCCGTCGCCACCTGGCGATGGACCGAACTGACGACGATCGGCATCTACAAGATGTTTACGGGGGAGATTTCCAGCAAGAATATCGGCGGCCCGCTCACGATCGCCAACATTTCTGGGGAAGCAGCCTCGCAGGGTACGTCAAGCCTGGTATTCTTGATTGCCATGCTCAGCATCAACTTGGGCGTGCTGAACCTGCTGCCCATTCCGATTTTGGACGGCGGCCACTTGTTTTTCTTCGCGCTTGAAGGCATTCTTCGCAAACCGCTCGGGGAACGCCAGCGGGAAATTGCCCAGCAAGTGGGCCTGGTCCTCCTGGTCGGCATTATGGTGTTTGCGTTTTGGAATGACCTTGAGCGTCTGTTTCTCCGATAAACCCGCATGCGGTTCTCCCAGCTTCTGATCCCCACATTGCGCGAAGATCCGGGCGAGGCTGAAACGGTCAGCCACCGGCTCCTATTGCGCGCGGGCATGATCCGCAAGGTCGCGGCGGGCATCTACACCTACTTGCCGGTCGGCCTGCGCGTGCTCCGCCGCGTGGAGCAGATCGTGCGCGAGGAGATGGACCGGGCCGGCGCCCAGGAGGTGCTGATGCCCATCGCCTCGCCGGCTGAACTTTGGCGTGAAACCGGGCGATGGGACTTCTATGGGAAGGAATTGTTGCGGTTCAAGGACCGGCACGAACGCGACTTTTGCCTCGGCCCGACGCACGAGGAAGTCATTACCGACTTGTTCCGGCGCGAGGTACGTTCCTACCGGCAACTGCCGGCCAATTTTTACCAAATCCAGACAAAGTTTCGGGATGAGATCCGCCCCCGCTTCGGCTTGATGCGCGGGCGCGAATTTATCATGAAGGATGCCTATAGTTTCGACCGTGACGAAAGCGGCGCCCGGCTGAGCTACCAGAAGATGTACGACGCCTACACGCGGATCTTCACCCGTTGCGGGTTGACGTTCCGTGCCGTCGAGGCCGATACGGGGCTGATCGGAGGGACCTCGTCGCACGAGTTCATGGTGCTGGCGGAAACGGGGGAAGAGACCATCGTCTACACGGAGGCTGGGCAATACGCCGCCAACGTCGAGCGCGCCGAACTCCTGCCGGAGCCACCACCGGCTACCCCCTTCGATTACGCGGCTCTGCAATCCGTCCCCACCCCGGGCGTCAGTACCATCGAGCAGGTCGCCAAGTATCTCAAGGTCGCGCCGAAACGGGTGGTCAAGACATTGCTCTATACCGCCGGCGACACGACCGTCGCCGTGCTGGTCCGCGGCGACCATGACGTCAACCCGATCAAACTCGCTCGCCTTCTGGGAGCAGTTGAAGCGACATTGGCCACACCGGACGTCGTGCTCGCTGCAACCGGCGCCCCCGTGGGGTTTGCCGGCCCCATCGGCCTCAAGGGCATCACCGTGCTGGCCGATCATGCCGTCGCCCACATGCGAAACTTCGTCGTCGGCGCGAACCAGGCCGACACCCACTATGTCAACGCCAACTTCGATCGCGACTTTCCCAGCCCTCGATTTGCCGACCTCCGCAATGCCAAAGCCGGGGACGCCTCACCGCGGGGTGATGGACCATTGAAGGTCGCCAAGGGGATCGAAGTGGGCCACGTCTTCATGCTCGGAACCAAGTACAGCAAGGCCATGAACGCCGTCTTCCTCGATCCCCAAGGTCATGAACAGTTGGCGATCATGGGCTGCTACGGCATCGGGGTCAGCCGGACGGCGGCCGCCGCCATTGAGCAGAACCACGATGCGAAGGGGATCATTTGGCCGCTGCCCATTGCGCCGTTCCATGTCCAACTGCTCCCCCTCAGCCCCTCGCCCTCTGTCCTGCAGTTGGCCGACCGTCTCCACGAGGCGCTCACCGACGCCGGGGTGGACGTGCTCTGGGATGATCGGGATGAACGGGCCGGCGTCAAGTTCAACGATGCCGACCTCTTGGGCACCCCGTTTCAGCTAGTCCTGGGCGACAAGAGCTTGGCCCAGGGTGTCGTGGAATGGAAGAGCCGGAAGACCGGCGAGACCATCAAGCTCGCGCCTGACCAGGTCGTCACCCACGCACTGGCAATCATCCGGGGGTAAGGCCAGAGGGCCTCCTTCCCCCTGGCAGCTCGTACGCTCCTCCCCTAACGTCAGTCCGATCCCCCACACCCACAGCCGGGGCTCAGCCGCCTGCATCCAAAAAGGACAATCTCCTTGCCTCCCCGAGGCAGTGCGTTAGACTGGAGCGGATGGTCGGGAGTGCGCGCGGATCTGCCGGCGCCTTCCACACGACACAGCCACACCGACTCATTGCCAGAGGATCAGTAGCCACACCCATGACAGCCCCACTCAAACCGACACCGGATCCGATCGGACTCGCGCAACAAAAGGCCGAACAAGCGGAAGTCGTCAAGCGGCTCTCGGCAAAGATCAATGCCGCCGCCGACATCGACGACATCCTCCTGGACCTGCACAAGGAAATCTTGGGGATCTTCGATGCCGAGGATCTGACGCTCTACGCCGTCGATGCGGAGAAAAAGGAAATCGTCGCCAAGCAGCCCGGCTTGGACAGCGTCGAAGTCACGCGGCTGCCCATTACCGAACAGTCGCTGCCTGGCTTTACGGCCAAATATCTGCGCCCCGTCAACATCGTCGATGCCTACAATCCCTCTGAGCTGGCCAGCGTGCACCCCGCCCTGACGTTCGACACCACCTCCGACAAGAAGACGGGCTTCCGCACCAAGCAGGTTCTCACGTACCCCATCGTCGCAGAAAACAAGTATCTGATGGGGGTCATTCAACTTCTGAACAAGAAGACGGGCTCGCGGTTTACGCGCAAGGACGAAGAATTTGTCGCGGAGATTGCCAAGGCCCTGGGCGCGGCCTTCCACAACCTGGGCAAGCGCAGCAAGAAGGCCCCGAGCAAATACGACTATCTCCTGACCTCCAATCGGCTCACTCAAAAGGACTTGGACAGCGCCATCGCCGAATCCCGTAAAGGGGCGCAGGATATCGAGACCATCCTGATCGACAAGTTCAAAGTTCCCAAGGCTGACCTCGGGAAATCGCTCAGCCTCTATTTCAAATGCCCCTACATCGAATACAGCGAGCGCACGATCGTCGACGTGGAGCTGCTCAAGAACCTGAACGTCGACTACCTGAAGAACCACCACTGGATGCCGCTCAAGCGCGATCGGCTCTCCGTGGAGGTGCTCACGGACGATCCCAGCGACCTCGACCGCGTCCAAGACATCAAGCGGACCTTCCCCGGGCTCAATATTCGCTTTGCCGTCAGTCTGCGCCGAGACATTACCAACTTCCTCAACAACGCCATGGGGGGAGGACCAGAGTCCGGCAAGAGCACCCTGGGCGACGGCAACATCTCGGACATTCTCGGCGACCTGGTCAGCGAGGCTCAAGAGGAGGCCGCCGCCGATGCCGCCGGCGGCGCGGGCCTTGACGAAAACGACAGCGCCATCGTCCGGCTTGCCAACCAGATCATTTTCGATGCCTACAAGATGAACTGTTCGGACATCCACATCGAGCCCTACGGGGAGAAGCGCGACACCGTCGTGCGTTTCCGCGTCGACGGGAGCTGCTTCGAATACATGAAGATTCCGCCGAGCTACCGGCGCGCAATCGTCTCCCGGCTCAAGATCATGGCCAGTCTGGACATCGCCGAGCGGCGGAAGCCGCAAGACGGAAAGATCAAGTTCCGGCTAGGCGAGAACAAGGAAATCGAACTCCGCGTCGCCACGATCCCCACCGCAGGGCACAACGAAGACGTGGTCATGCGGATTTTGGCCGCAAGTGAACCGCTGCCCCTCGAAAAAATGGGCTTTTCCGAGCGCAATCTGCGCGAACTCAAAGAAATCGCGGAAAAGCCCTACGGCATCATCCTCTGCGTCGGGCCGACGGGGTCCGGGAAAACCACCACCTTGCACTCCGTGCTGGGCTTCATCAACACCCCAGACATCAAGATCTGGACCGCCGAAGACCCGGTCGAAATCACCCAGGTCGGCCTGCGGCAGGTCCAAGTACAACCGAAGATCGACTTTACGTTCGCAAAGGCGATGCGCGCGTTCCTCCGCGCCGACCCGGATGTCATCATGGTCGGCGAAATGCGCGACAAAGAAACGGCGGAAATCGGCATCGAAGCCTCGCTGACCGGCCACCTGGTCTTGAGCACACTGCACACCAACAGTTCAGTGGAAACGGTCACCCGCTTGCTCGACATGGGCTGCGACTCGTTCAGTTTTGCGGACGCCATGCTCGGGGTGCTCGCGCAACGGCTCACCCGACGGATTTGTAAGGAATGCAAAGAAGAGTATCACCCTGACGATCACGAGTTTGAGGAGTTACGCCGGGCCTATGGCCCCGAACTCTGGGACAAACACATCAAGGTGACCTACGACGCAAAGTTCAAACTCTGGCGAGGCAAGGGCTGTGAAACGTGCTCCCGGACTGGGTTCAAAGGCCGCATCGCCCTGCACGAACTCCTGCTCGGGACTGACAATATGAAACGCCTCATTCAACAGAAGGCCAAGACTGAGGAAATGCTCAAAGCCGCCGTTGAGGAGGGGATGACCACCCTCGTGCAGGACGGTATTGCCAAAGTCCTACAGGGTGGGACGACCTTCCTGGAAGTCAAGGCGGTCGCCATCAAGTAGCCTACCCCGTGTATCCGCGGCCCTGAACGATGGCCCGTTCGGCCAAGACCGGACGGGCCGACTCCCCGCCCACGTAGCGCCCCCCTCATCTGGCTCCGAGGCCGGAACAGGACGAACGGCGGCCCGTGGCCAGACAAAAGTCCACAACAACGGGCCACGGGTCAGTCGTGCCAGGACCATACCCGGCACAACAGACTATTCCCCTACCTGGGAAGCGGGAATGAGGCAAGGCGGGACGGCCAGACAGAGCGCCGTAACCTTGAACTACCGTGGGGAAACGGACCGGGAGGGAATGCTCTTTGGATCGGCCTGCGCCAAGTACTTTCGTAGGCGCCATTCCGATTCGGACGAATAGTCGAGGAATTCGACGCCTACCGTCTGGCCTGCAACCCACCGTGCTGTGGCCGTAGTCACCTTCACAGGAGCCGCCTGCCGTGGCAGGTTCAGCGTCATCGTCATGCGATCACCCGGTTTCACTGGGGCTTCGGTCACGACCTTCGCCCCTCGGATCGAGACGTCAAAGACCACCCCAAGCCCCGGGTTGTCCTGCGACCACCACGACAGGAGTCCCTTTCGGCCAAGCGCACAGGCAAACGGCGCCTCAACCCGCACACGCGGATGGCGTCGGAGGTCGAGGAATGAGCCTTCGAGATCCAATTCGACAGGGTGTGGCATGGTAGCCTCCTTTGAGTTCACTGTATACCACCTCGCGTTTCCCGCGAATTGAATTGAACTTTTATGCCGGCTCATCCCCCCTGGGCGGAAGCATCCTCCTAGCTAAGGGAGCGCAGCAACGCCTGCATCTCCGGCACCAAATCCCCGCCTCCGTTCGAGCGTCCTGACAACGCGGCAGCAATACCGGCCTGCAGGATCGGCACCGCCTCCGACTTCCGTCCGACCCCGACCAACGCCCGTCCTAGGGCAAGGTGCGAGGCCACATGGACGGGATCCAGTCTCACAGCAGCCTGCAAATGCTCGACGGCCTCTTCGAGCGGTCCGCCCTCCTGAAGGAGCCGATTGCCGAGCCCATACCGTCCCAGAAAGCCGTTTGGGTACTTCGCGACCATTTGGCGAAACGCATCGATGTCCATTGCCTCCCCCCCTTACATCATCGGACGATTATACGACCGCATGCCATGGATCGCCATGTCTTCAGCCTGTGGAAGGCGGTTGCAATTCCCCAAAAAGTTTTGCATCCTGTCGCCCCATCCTCGCCGCTGGCAGGCTGCAGCCGCCGCCACGCGAGGACGTGGGAGGGAGGCCGCAATGACATCTGAAGAGCAAACTCGGCGAATTGATGTGCTGGCGATCGGGCTGTTCGGACTCGCGGTGGGAGCCCTGACCCTTGGCGTCGCTCAATTGGGGTGGATTCCTGAACGCAACCGGATCGGCGCGTTGGTCATCGCCTTGATCTTCGGCGGCATCGTTCAGATTCTTGCGGGCATTACCGATATCCGCTACCACGAGCAACTGGGCGGCACAGCCCTCACCATGTATGGCTTCTTGTGGACGACGCTCTGCACGGCCAAGTTGGTGGGATCAAGCACAACCTATCAGTTCGACCAAGTGCTTTATGCGCCGATCAACATGGTCTACACGGTTTTCTCGCTGGTCATGGTATATCTCACCGCCTATCGGAACGCCACGCTCAGCTTTCTCCATGTCATCATCACACTGACGTTCCTCGTCACTTCACTAGCCCGCCTCGACTTCATCAGTGAGACGTTACCTGGTTGGGGCCATCTCATTGTGGGATTGATTGCCTTCTACCATGCCATCGGAACCCTGACCCAAGCGTTTACCGGACATGCCCTCTTCCCCCTAGGCCCTCCGTTGCTCACCACGTCGCCCACCGCGCGCCCAGTTGGCAATGGGGGAACGACCACCTAGCGACCGGCAGGCATGCCCCCTCCAAAGTGTGGGGGCATGCCTGCCGTCGAGGACGTCGCGTCGGAAGGTACTCCAAAACCCACACGGCCCCTGGATCCGATTCAACCATCCCGGCTGAGACAGCGCCTAATTCCGATCCACCCGTCGACCTCCCCTACCTTCGAACAGCTGGCCTCCTGTAGGGTGTTGCCCTGCCATGCACCCTGCTACTCTTGGCTCTGGTTGTCGTTCCACAGCAGACAAGGCAGGAGGGCCCATGGCCAAAGCATTTACGATCCGCCGCGCCGCTCGTTCTGGATGCAAATGCGCCATTCGATATTTTGGCCCGGACTATCTGGGTACCGGTACACTGTGGGATCTCTCTCAAAAGGGCGGCCGGGTGGCTGGGTCTTCGGCGGCCAAGATTGGGACCTCCCTCATTCTCCACATTCAGCTTCTCGAGGACTTGGGCGAAGAGTGGTTCTGGGTGGATCAAGCCATCGTGAAATGGACGGAAGGGAAATCCTTCGGTGTGGAGTTTGTTACCCTCACTCCGCAAGCAAGAGACTTTCTCTCATACGCACTCGGCGAGTTCAACGAACCGTAGGCACCAGCGGTTTTCGAGGGCACCCATCCAGCCGGCCAGACCATTCCCCCCACACATCTGTTCAACCAGAAAATTTCGGCGCCCGCCCACACCACGAGCCTATTGGCGCACACAGGTTGCCCCTGTCAGGGTGGAACAGGGACCGGGATGGGGATGGGCGATCAACCCACCCGCGCATGAACGGCGGGTGGGCCATCTCTCAGCAATACAGATTGGATCACTAGGCGGAGACGACGAATCGATCAGCCCCAAAAGCGTTGCGCAATTGGGCGCTGATTAAGGATCGATAGGGCGGCTTCTGCTTGAGCATCAACACCATCCCTTGATCATCCGTCAGAATGAGCAAGTCATCCTGAACGGCCAGGAATCGCTCTTCCTCCCCAATATTGACTCGGTATTGGGTTCGACCATCGGGATTTCGCAGAGGGCCGATAACCAATTCGGTTAGCCCATCAATATAGCCCTGCCGCCCACCTTCACGATGCCGCACCAACGTCCCATTGGGAATACGCGTCCAGGGTTTCGATTCGCCGTTTTGTCCGCTGTCGCTCATGGTGTTACAGACTCCTTCTTACCGAGACATGAAAATGACCTGTCGTCTACCTGCCACTCATTCCGTCTACCCCAGCCTGGGCCTTCAAACCAGGGAGACCAGGATTTTCCCCTTGCCTGTACCTAGCTGCGCTAGGTGCAGAGGGGTGGATCCGAAGCAAAGTCTTATCCTAGCTGGGTCGGATAGCGTTGGTCAACGAATGAGAGGCACCCCAAAGGGGGTGTCTATGCCTGCACCCTTCTCTCATTCCTGCGTGGTCTTTGGAGGGGCAGCCGGATTGGCAGGACTCTTCGCTTGAGCAGTGTGGGGGCTCGTCGGCAGGGCCTCCTCCCCTCCGAGTTTCTTGTGTAGATACCGACGGCTGACCGATGAAATCAGGAATGCCAGTCCAATCGAGACCGGTACAAACACGGCTGAGAGAACATGGGCATTGGGAAGCCAACCGAGTTCATACAAGCCCTTAAAAACATACCCCGCGAGACCGCTCAAATAGTACGCAATGACGATCACTGACAGCCCTTCGACCGTATGCTGAAGGATGACCTGGCTTTTCGTCGTGCGATCCACGCTACGGAGCAATGTCAGATTTTGAGCCTCCAGCATGAGGTCGACCCGGGCCCGAATAATCGAGATAATTCCCTCGAAACCGCTCCGAAGCGTATCGATACGCTTGAGCAACTGCTGATACCCCTCCGCCACCCCCGTGACCCCGCTCAACACGTATTCCGAGAGAGGCCGGTACGCGGGCAGCGGATGCTCCTCCATGCCTGACAGGGTCGTATGCACGATCTTGTCGTACGGGACAGACGCCGACAGTTCAAAATGCAACGTACCGGCCAGTCGGTTCGTCTTGAGCAAGTCCTGGGTCAATCCGTTCAACCATCGCTCCAGGGTCAAGGAATCTGCGTGACCGATATGTCCAGTGATGATTTCCCGCTGCCTCATGTGGACCTGCTCGAACTTATGCACCTGATCAATCGCGGCGGAGAACAGCGGTTTCTGCATCAGCAGCAAATGATAGTAGGTCTCGATCCGCAAGATCGCATCGACGACGTCCTTCAGATGTGACGCACGCCGCCTCCCTGCCCCGACACTGACACGGTACCGTTCCCGGCCGTGTTCATCCGGGGTAAAGCTGGTCACGATGGCGGTGTCCGCATCAAGAATACGACTACCGTAGAGCAACGGTCCCGGGAATTCATCTCGTAGCGCTTCATGATCCGGCAGCGGATCAGTCGTCAGCACAATGTCCAGTCGGCACACCTCCGTGCCTAACGGCGTAACGGGAAACCGATACTGTGGGAAAGTCATGGGCCCGAATCCGATGCGTTCGTGCCCGGGCGGGGGCACATGCCACACCTGATAGCTGTAGTATTCGGTGTGTCCCTGCCACACGAGAATCAGCCGGTCTCCCGTAATCGAAACTTTGACCCCGTAACCAAAGCCCTCCCGAATGACACGGGCCTCGCTCGGGACCTGAAACGCCTCCAGCATCGCGAGGAATTCGTGCCGACTTGCGGGGCGCTGCGCGGGTGGATCGCTCATTCGATAGGCCTTGTAATGCACATGGGCCGGAGCCCGCAACCATTCCGCCAACGGCATTTGCGGACGCTCATGCAAGGTTCGAATGAGGTCCAACGAATTGGGATTGGGATTGGCTTTGGCTGAAGACGGCTGAGTCATCGGACCCCTCGATCTCCTACGGATAACCAGAGCAGTACGTATCATAACCCATCGCCTACCGGTTTCGCCATCGCCCGAGACCCCACACCATCGCTATCGCGCGGCCATCCCGGTCGCAGGCGGCACGGCACGATCTCCACAGTATCCGTTTGCTGGCGCTCGCATGCTGCGAGCTTTGTTACGACAGGTTGGCCACGCCATTGGGAGACGACAGGTCGCGACGCTGATGCGACGGATGGGCATCGCGGCGATCTATCGGAAGCCGAGGACCAGCCAGCGGCATCCTGCCCATCAGATTTATCCCTATCTGCTGCGTCAGTTGACGATCACGCGGCCGAATCACGTGTGGGCGGCTGATATCACGTACATTCCGATGCGGCGCGGTTTTGTGTAGCGCTGTGCGATTCTCGATTGGGCCAGTCGCCGGGTCTTGGCCTGGCGGCTGGCCAATACGCTGACCACAGATTTCTGTCTGGAGGCGGCACGAGAGGCAGTCACCCGGTATGGCACACCCGAGATCTTCAACACCGATCAAGGCTGCCAGTTCACCAGCCAGGCATTCACCGGGGTTCTCAAAGACCAGGGTATCCAGATCAGTATGGATGGGGCAGGGCGGTGGCGGGACAATGTGTTTGTCGAACGGCTGTGGCGGAGCCTCAAATACGAAGAGGTCTCTCTGCATGCCTACGAGACCATTCGGGAGGCGCAGGACGGGATCGCACGCTACGTGACATTCTATAATACGGTCCGGCCGCATCAGACGCTTGACGGCCAGACGCCGGACCAGGTGTACTATGACAATCTGACGACACGGCAACCCGCCGCGTAGTCAGCAAACCGCCAGGCGCCACTTAAGAATGGGCCGACCCTGTCCAACCAACCGGAGCCACCTCT
>FKKE01009048.1_pt1 | contig 10920 bp, 12 predicted proteins | sample 1106331 | NCBI WGS metagenome assembly FKKE01 (sample SAMEA3931202, study PRJEB13176) | freshwater metagenome | biome: Drinking water system; feature: drinking water; material: freshwater | place: China | collected 2013-02-06 | reverse complement strand
CGTCGCGAGGTGCGTCCCGACTACACCCCTTCATTTGCGCGCATTTGGCGGCTTCATGGCGAGCGCTATGCCTGTGGCGCGAAAATCAGGATCGGTTGTCATGTTACGAAGCTGCAATCTTCATTGTGCTTCGGCGCAGAACCCGTATTGTCCCGCCAGCGCGGGGGGCGGGCTGGGCCCCGATTTGAGACGAGCCGCGCCAGCGAAGGGGAGCACTTCATGGATTTGACCACTTATCTGCCGTACATCGTACAGGCCGTTGGCGGCGCGGTTGGCGGCAACATTCTGGGCGCCGTGACCAAGGGCGGCGGCGGCGTTGTCGGGCGCACCGTGATTGGCGCCATCGGCGGCGTGGCTGCGGGTTGGGCCGGCGGCAACGTTGAGGCCGTGAGCGGCGTCACCTCGATGTGGAGCAATCTGATCGACGGCGAAAACGGCGCGCACTTGGCCAACCTGATCACGGGATCGATCGGCGGCGGCGTGCTCGGCCTCGTCGGCGGCCTGCTCATTCGCGGCCGCGACTAGAGATCGCGCAAGACCAGCGACAGGAATTGCGCGTCCGACCAGTTGGACGCGTTGAGCGAGCGCGACTGGCGCACGACCACCAGTCCAAGCGATGGTGAAAAGTAGAGCCGCTGGCCGCCTTGGCCGGCGGCCATCGCCATATCGAAGGGCAGCGACGGCGTGCGCCAGAAGTCGGTGTCGATGTCGACGCCATCGCGCGAACGGCTGTCGGCGGCAAGCCAAAGTCCGAAGCCCGCGCGCGCCTCGGCGACCGAGCCGCGCAACGCTTCGCGCATGGCGTTGTCGTCGGCCAATTGCTGCGCGCGCCAAACGCCCTCGCGGCGGATCAACTCTCCCGCTTGCGCCCAGCCGCGCGCTGACACCGCCGCGCCATCGTCGAACCGCGCCAGCCCGTCGCTGCTGCGCGCCCAGCCGATCGGCACGCATCCGATCGGCAACAAGGTGCGCGAGGTGAGATAACGCGCAGCGTCCGGCTCGCGCCCGGCTGCTTCCAGCTTGCGACGCGCGATCTCGGAGAAGAGCACGTAGGGTGCGGCGTCGTCGCTGAAGCTGAGGCCCGGTTCGTCGCGCGGCTCGAGCGCCAGGGCAGTGGCCAAATCGCTGGGGCCGCCCCGATCGAAGCTGAGGCCGCTTACGCCGCTCAACAGCACCCGCATCGAGATCAGGCTCTTCTGCGGGTGCAGGGTCCATTCGGCGAGCGTGTTCGCGACCGGCTCATCCAAACTCAGCAGCCGGTCCTCCGCCAGCGACGCCGCCAGCAACGACAGGAACGTGCGGGTGCCGGCGCCGATCGGCCAGCGCGTGTCGGGGCCGCCGGCGGGATAGTGCTCGTGCAGGATAATGCCGTGGCGCACGGCCATGAACGCAGCGCCGTCGCGTTGGGCGCTGTAGCCGGCGGCGGCGGCGAAGCGCGGGTTCTGCTGCGCGCGCGCCAGCTGCGCCGTCGAGGCGCTGACAACGCTGCAGGCGGCGGCAGCGGACAGAAACGCGCGGCGGTCCAAGACCATCTCCCCGGCGCTATTGTCGTCAAACTGAACCAAGGCGGCAAGCCGCGCGTACCATTCCGCATGCGTTACCTTGTTCTAGCCGCTGCGCTGCTGCTCTCCGCCTGCGCGGCCAATCCGGTCTACCGCCAAACTACAGCGCCTCTGCCGGTCGCCAGCATCGATCTCGACCGTTATCTGGGCCTTTGGCATGAGCAGGCGCGTCTGCCCAACAGCTTCGAGGAGGGCTGCGTGCGCGTCACCGCCGAATATGGGCGGCGCGCCGACGGGCTGATCTCCGTGCTCAATTCCTGCGTCGAAGCGAACGGGCGCGAACGCGATGCACAAGGGCGCGCCCGCGTCGTCGGTGAGGCAGGCGAGGGCAAGCTCAAGGTCAGTTTCTTCGGCCCGTTCTGGGGCGATTATTGGGTGCTCGCGCGTGGCGAGAATTACGAGTGGAGCATCGTCGGCGAGCCGGGCGGGCGCTATCTCTGGCTCTTGACGCGCAGCGAAACGATCACGCCGGCGCAGCGCGCGGAATTCGAGCGTCGGATCACGGAATTAGGCTATCGCCCGTCAGACATGGAATGGGCGCAGCCGCGGTAGCCGCAAGAGCGGCAGAGTTCGCAAAACTCTGCCGCTTGATCTTGGTTACGATTTCTCAGCCCGGTGTCGGCGCCGATACGGGCGCTTCGGCCGGAGCTGACTCAGGCGCAGGCGCTTCCTGCGCCGGCGCCGCAGCCGCTGGCGCTGTTTCCGGTTCCAGATGTACGACGAGCGGGTTGGGCACGAGGTTCTGGGTTGCGCCGGAATTGGCGTCGACAGCCGCGCCGATCAGACCGCCGAGAATGACGTTGCCCGCCATGCCCATGCCGCCGGCGCCCGCGGTTGCGTGCGAAACATTGGCAGTGACGGTGCGGTAGCCGGGCTTCGAGATGGTGACCGTGAACTCGGCCTCGCGGCTGATTTGCGGAAATGTGCACGGCGTCGACGTGCATTCCTGTCCCATGCTGAGGCGAACATAGGCGCCCGACGGAACCGTCTCGACGACGAACGCGGTTCGCGTGCCGCGCGTGACCGTGGCGCAAGAAGCCAGCGCCAACGCAGCCGCCAGCGCAAGTGTGATACGAAACATAAGAAATCCCCCCTTAAAGTAGCGGGCGCGACCCTAGTGCGCCGATGGCGGCCCTGGCAATGGGATTCGGTCGATATTGTACAGGCTTGGGACGAACGTCGCGCCGCTTCGGATCTTGTAAGATGCGTGCGAATGTGTATGGCCGCTACCGGCTCAGCTCGCGCATGGCGCCGTCGAGGCCTTCGATGGTCAGCGGGAACATGCGGTTCGGGCCGATGATTTCGCGCACCAGCTGGATCGAGGGCGTGTGGTCCCAATGCGCGCGCGGCGTTGGATTGAGCCAGACCAGGCGTTCGTAGATTTGCGCCAGACGCTGCAGCCAGATGGCGCCGGGCTCTTCGTTCCAGTGCTCGACCGAGCCGCCGGGATAGGTGATCTCGTACGGGCTCATGGTGGCGTCGCCGACAAACACGACGCGATAATCGCCTGGATATTTGTGCAGCACATCCCAGGTCAGCGTCGTCTCGTCGTGGCGGCGGCGATTGTCCTTCCACACGCTCTCATAGAGGCAATTGTGGAAGTAGAAGAATTCGAGATGCTTGAACTCGGTGCGCGCGGCGGAGAAGAGTTCTTCGCAGAGCTTGATGTGGCTGTCCATCGAGCCGCCGATGTCCAACAGCAGCAGCACCTTCACCGCGTTGCGCCGCTCGGGCCGCAGCACGATGTCGAGATAGCCTTCCTTGGCCGATTTCGAGATGGTGCCGTCGAGGTCGAGTTCGTCGGGCGCGCCGGTGCGGGCGAATTTGCGCAGGCGCCGGAGCGCCACTTTGATATTCCGCACGCCGAGTTCGACGCTGTCATCGAGATTTTTGTACTCGCGCTTGTCCCAGACCTTGACGGCGCGGCGCTGACCGCCTTCGCCGCCGATGCGGACGCCTTCGGGATTGTAGCCCGAATTGCCGAACGGCGACGTGCCGCCGGTGCCGATCCACTTGTTGCCGCCTTCGTGGCGCTTCTTCTGTTCTTCGAGCCGCTCCTTCAGCGTCTCCATCAGCTTGTCCCAACCGCCGAGCGCTTCGATCTGCGCCTTCTCTTCATCGGTCAGGAATTTTTCGGTCAGCGCCTTCAGCCATTCCGCCGGAATCTCGGCGCTGACCGCATCGCCGGTGTTCTCCAGTCCCTTGAACACATGACCGAAGACGCGGTCGAACTTGTCGAGATGGCGCTCGTCCTTCACCAGGGCCGCGCGCGAGAGATAGTAGAAGTCCTGAACGTTGATATCGATCGCTTCCTTCTCGAGCGCCTCGACCAGGACGAGATATTCCTTGAGGCTGACAGGCACCCGCGCGGCGCGCAGTTCGGTGAAGAAACGCTGGAACACGGATGCAGCATAACCCTGCTTTCCCTTGATGGGAAAGCTGTCGGCGCGCGACAGCGCGATGACTGATGGGGTGGCGGCGCAAAGTTGGGAAGATCGAGCCGCCACCCACTCCGGCGCCGCCAGTATCGCGAGCGGGCCATTCTGCCGCGGCGAGCATCGGGACGCGATACAGGCGGCGCCACCTCACCCCATTAAGGGCGAGGAGGGTTATGCGCGCCGCGGCTCTCGACGATCTGGCGCAGCGTCTCCGCGAAGAGGCGATCGGCGGCGTTGGCGGCGGCGCGCGCGGCTTCGGCATCGCCGGCGGGCGCGGTGTAGCGCAACTTGAACACCCAATCGCCGATCTGCGCGACGCTGGCGCTGGTCAGGCTCTGCGCGCCGTCGCGCGCCACCAGGTAGGCGACCGTGCGATACGCGGGCAGCCCGGCATCGTTGATCGCCTGCGGCGTGCGGAGCGCTTGCGCCCCCGGATAGAGGCGCTCGATCACCCCGGCCGCGCCCTCGATCTGTTCCTGCAGCGAGGTCGGGAACGAGAAGCGGGTGGCGAAGAGGCGGATGGAGACGCCGCCGGCCTGGGTCTCGCAGGCGACATCCTCGCCGCGCGCGGCCTGCGGGAACACGATCAAGCGGCTCGTATCGCCAGCGCCGAAGCTGCAGACGAGCCCGCTCGGCGTATGGCGCACGGCGACGACGCCGGCGGTAGCGGATGCGGGTTCGAACACGCCCTCGGCGCGCGCGGCGGCGATCAAGCTGGGCGCGTCCTGCGCCGACGCCACGCCCGGCGCCAACGCGATCGCAAGCGCGCAAACAAGCCCGCGCATGAAGCGTCCTCCCAGGGCGAATATTGCGCCCGTCGGGCCGGCTGTCCATGCAGCACCGCAGAATGCCGGCTGGAAGCCGGCGGTTCATTGGCGCTTAGCTCGCCCCGCCCCTTTGCTCCCGCCTCGCCAGGAAGGCCAGCCGCTCGAACAGCATCACGTCGGCCTCGTTCTTCAGAAGCGCGCCCGCGAGCGGGGGGATGAGCTTCGAGGGATCGCGCTGCTTCAGCGTTTCGGGATCGACGTCGTCGGTCAACAGCAGCTTCAGCCAATCGAGCAATTCGCTGGTGCTGGGCTTCTTCTTAAGCCCCGGCACCTTGCGCATGTCGTAGAAAATTTTCAGCGCCTCGTTGACCAGCCGCGTCTTCACGCCCGGAAAGTGCGATTCCACGATCGCGCGCATCGTCTCTTCGTCGGGGAAGCGGATGTAGTGGAAGAAGCAGCGGCGCAGGAAGGCGTCGGGCAATTCCTTCTCGTTGTTCGAGGTGATCATCACGATCGGCCGCTGCGCCGCTTTGATCGTCTTGTTGATCTCGTAGACGTAGAATTCCATCCGATCGAGCTCCTGCAGGAGATCGTTCGGGAATTCGATGTCGGCCTTGTCGACCTCGTCGATGAGCAGCACCGGGCGTTCTGCGCTCTCGAATGCCTCCCAGAGCTTGCCGCGCTTGATGTAATTGGCGATGTCGCTGGCGCGGGCGTCGCCGAGCTGAGAATCGCGCAGGCGCATCACCGCGTCGTATTCGTAGAGCCCCTGCACCGCCTTGGTGGTCGATTTGATGTGCCACTCGATCAGCGGCGCGCCGAGCGATTTGGCCACCTCGATCGCCAGCATGGTCTTGCCGGTGCCGGGCTCGCCCTTGATCAGGAGCGGCCGCTCGAGCGCGATCGCCGCGTTGACGGCGACCTTGAGGTCTTCCGTAGCGACATAGTCCTTGGTGCCTTCAAACCGCATAAGCGCTCCTTGTTGACGGCACTTAAGGCAGGCGGCGCGACGCGCGCAAGCTTGGACCGACCCCGGAACGATCGGGCGCGCCGGCGCAGGCAACATCTCGTTAACCGCCGTCAGCGAGTGTTAACGCGCTGATGGACTCCCAGAAGCGGGAGGAGAGGGCATGCCGCTCAAACTGTCTTTGCGTCCGGGCGAGAAATTCGTCGTCAACGGCGCTGTGGTGCAAAACGGCGACCGCCGTGCTGCGCTGGTCTTGCAGAACAAAGCCTCGGTGCTGCGTGAGAAGGACATCATGCAGGCCGACGAAGCCGACACGCCGGCCAAGCGCATCTATTTCCCGATCATGATCATGTACCTCGACGAGCAAGGCCGCGAGCAGGCTTATGGCGAGTTCGCCGCCCGGCTGGCCGAGTTCATGGGCGCGGTGCGCGACCCCGCGATCCTGGCCGAATGCATCGGCGTTTCCAAAGAAGTAATGGGCGGCGAGTACTACCGAGCGCTGATGCGCTGCCGGAAGCTCATGTCCTATGAGGCCGAGCGCTTAGGGCTGGGGAGCCATGTCGATCAAAGCCTACCAGCGCGCGGCCACGCAGGCTGAATCGCCGCGCGATCTGGAATACCGGGCCTTTGGCCAAGTCACCGCCGGTTTGGTGCGGGTGAAGGCTGAGAAGCCGCCCCTGACGGCCGTCGCCGAGGCCATCGACGCCAATCGCAGACTGTGGAACGTCATCAGCGCCGATTGCTCGACGCCCGAAAACCAGCTGCCGCTGACGCTGCGCGGCCAGATCATCTCACTGGCGCTATGGGTGGCGCGCTATTCGAGCCAGGTGCTGCGCGAGGGCGCCGATGTCGAGCCGCTGATCGAGATCAACCGCGCCATGATGGAAGGCCTCGCGGCCCGCTGAGCCCCTGACAACGCCCCACCCTCGTGCTAAGGCGGCACGGGTCCGGCCGGGGCAGGGATGGCTCGGGAAGCAATCTTCATTGGCTATCGGCGCGACGACACCGCCGACGTGGCCGGACGCGTCTACGACGCGCTGGCGGCCCGTTTCGGCCGCGGCAGCATTTTCAAGGACGTCGACAATCTTCGGCCCGGCGCCGATTTCGGCGCCTACATCCGAACGATCTTGCCGCGCTGCCGCGTTGTGCTCGTCTTGATCGGACCGAACTGGCTCGACTCGCGCGACGAGGCCGGCCGGCGCCGGCTCGACGATCCCAACGATTGGGTGCGCATCGAGATCGAGACGGCGTTGGACAACGATAACCTCGATGTCGTTCCCGTTCTGGTCAACGGCGCGCGCATGCCGCGCGCCGACGAATTGCCGACGAGCCTGCAGCGGCTGTTGCGCCGTCACGCCGCAACCATACGCCGCGATCCCGATTTTCACGACGACATCAACCGGCTCGCGACCGCATTGCGCGCCAGCGTCAAGAGCGGCGTGCTCGATCTCGCGAGCCTTGGCGGCGACCGCAAGGCGGCGGCTGCCGGTTCGGGCGGCGGCGGTTTTGCCAATGTGATCATGGTGACGCTGGCGTTGGCCGCGGCCGCCTTTGGCGGCTGGTACTTCCTGTTGCGCGAGCCCGCGCAAACCGCTGCCGCTTCGATCGAAGGCCGCTGGGTGCAGGAGGGGTTGGATTGCCGCGACGCGATGCGCCTCGTCATCGACGGCGATGCGCTGAACGTGCTGGTTCCGGGCGCGCCCGCGAGCCAGGTCGAGATTACGACAAGCACGGAGAACGGCAGCGTCGTCGCAACCGAGGAAGGCACGTATTCCCGCAGCGGCGACAATCTCATCGCCCGCATGCTGGATGGCGAGGAGCTGACCTTCACACCGTGTCCGTGAGGGCAGATGCGCGCTCCAATGCGGAGCGCGGGCGTCCTCGCCCGCACGGCGCGATTGCTACCGACTGGCTGCGGCGTTTGTTCGATTCAGAGCAATGCGGGCGAGGACGCCCGCGCTTCATATGAGCGCGAACTCCTGTCCCCTCGCGGTGAGGGGGTTGCGCAAGGCGCCCACGGTCCTTGGAGGCCGGCCCGGACTAGGCTAGCCTCGGGCCTGAGGGCGTAGCGCGGAGACGCGGGCGAGATGCGGGCTGTTCTGGCCGCCGTGGCGGCGGTGTTCCTTGTGGTGCTTGCGGCGCGTGCGCAGCAGCCGGCCGATCCGCCGGGCATCGGCTGCGTCAGCGCCCAGAACCAATGGCGGCGCGAGGGCGCGGGCATGACGCTGGATCAGGCGCGCGCCTTCCTCGCGCGCGTGCCGCGGACATGCCTGGGCACGCGCGCGGCGGTGCAGGCCCGCATCGACACGCTGAGCCGTCCCACGACAACAGTTCCCCCGCCGCCCGATCCGTGCGGCCCGGCGAACGCGGCCTGGCCGTATCTGCGCCGCTCCAGCGACCGCGCCGCGCTGCAGGCCTTTATCGCCGACACGCCGGCGCAGTGCAGCGTGCGCGGCGAGGCGCAAGCGCGGCTGAACGCTCTGCCGCGCGAAACGGTGAGCCGTCCGCCGCCCACGACAACCACCACCCGCCCGCCAACGACGACCGCGACGGAGGCCCCGCGCGGCCCGCGCGCGGGCGAAACCTTCCGCGATTGCGCCGAGTGCCCTGAGATGGTGGTAATCCCGGCGGGCAGCTTCACCATGGGCTCGCCGGCGAACGAAACGGGGCGTGACACCGATGAAGGCCCGCAACGAAACATCACGATCTCGCGCAATTTCGCAGTGGGCCGCACCGAGGTGACGCGCGGCCAGTATGCGGCGTTCACGCGCGCCAGCGGCCGCGCGGCGGGGAACAATTGCTACACCGACCGCGACAATAACGGCTCATGGGAGCAGGACGCCAACGGCACATGGCGCGATCCCGGCTTCACGCAAGGCGAGGATCATCCGGTGGTGTGCGTCAGCTGGGAAGATGCCCAGGCCTATGTCGCCTGGCTCAACACCCAGACGCGCGGCGGTTACAGGCTGCTGAGCGAAGCGGAGTGGGAATATGCGGCGCGGGCGGGAACGACGGGCCGCTTCAGCAACAACGGCGATGACAGCCAGCTGTGCAGCATCGCCAACCACGCCGACACGACGACAAGCTATTCATGGCGCAACACCGCCTGCAGCGACAATGCGCGTTTCACGGCGGCGGTTGTTTCCTACCAACGCAATGCCTTCGGTTTGTATGATATGCACGGAAATGTTTGGGAGTGGACGCAGGATTGCTACGCGGCGAGCCTGGATTCCGTTCCCAGCAACGGTTCCGCCGTCGAAACAAGTTCTTGCTCGATCCGGGTGAGCCGTGGCGGCTCTTGGAGCAGCAACCCGCAGATCCTCCGTTCCGCGAGCCGGTACTGGATCTCCCCGTCGGACCGGGACTACGGCTTAGGTTTCCGTGTCGCCAGAACGTTTTGAACTATTGTTTACTGATTATTGAGCTATTGAATCTTCGGTTATGGCGATTCCCGAAGCCTCAGCGGTAGTGACCGAGAAGAGCTACACGTTTCTGCTTTGGGCAGTGAATGCCGTCGAAAAAGCGCCGCGCAGTTTGCGTTATTCGCTCGGTGAAAGGGTCATCGAGGCGAGTCTCGACGTTGTAGAAGGGGTGGTGGACGCCGCATACACCCGGGAGCGAACGCAAGCGTTACGCCGGGTGCAGCTGCGCATCGAACGGCTCCGCTTTTTGGTGCGCGCAATGAGCGATCTGAAGGCAATAGGGTTCAGCCAATACGAGCACGCTGCGCGGAGCCTGGACGAGATCGGGCGACTCGTGGGCGGATGGCGCAAAGCCGATGCCAAAGCAACACAGCCACCTGTTCGAGGGGATCGCGGCGTTCCAGGCGTTGCGCAAAGCAGCGCGCAAGGCGATTAGGGGCAAACGCGGCAAACGCGGCGCGGCGGCGTTCCAGTTCGGTTTGGAGCGGGAATTGCTGCGGCTAGAGCGCGAGCTTATCTCGGGCTCGTACAGGCCAGGCAAATATCTGGAAATCGAAGTGACGGAGCCTAAGCGCCGCATCGTATCGGCCGCTCCCTTCCGCGACCGCGTTGTGCATCATGCGCTTTGCGCGGTAGTTGTCCCGCTGTTCGAGCGCGGCTTCATCGCCAACTCTTTTGCCAATCAAACCGGAAAAGGCACGCACAGAGCGATCGCGGCCTATGAACGCTATCGGGATAGGCACGCGCATGTCATGCGCTGTGACATTTTCCGCTACTTCCCGGCAATCGACCACCAAACCCTCAAGCGTGATGTGCGCAAGCGCATACGTTGCGGCCAAACGCTTGATTTGATCGATACGATTATCAATGGCTCGAACCCGCAAGAGCCGGTTCACATCCACTATCCTGGCGACGATCTGCTTTCACCGGTGGAGCGCCGTCGCGGCTTGCCCATCGGCAATCTCACCAGCCAGTTTTTCGCCAACGTCTATCTCGACCCGCTCGATCATTTCTGCACGGAGGTGCTGGGCGCGCCTTATGTGCGTTACGTCGATGACTTCGCGCTCTTTCACGATGACCCTGCGGTGCTGGCGACGTGGCGCGAGCGCGTCGCGGCATTTTTATGCAAGCGGCGGCTCACGCTGCATCCACGCAAGACGTTCATCACAAACACACGCGAGCCGGCGGAGTTCTTAGGCTTCGTGCTGATGGACAACGGGCGGCGTATGTTGCCGGAAGCGAACCTCGCGCGCTTCAATGGCAAGCTTCAATCCTTCGTGGACCAAGCCGGCGCTGACACGCTTGATCGTGACAAAGCCAACGAGCGTGTGCGTGCCTGGTCCGCGCATGCGTCGCACGCACATACGCGGCACTTGCGCCGCGCGATCTTCCGCCGGGCGCGTCAAGCGCTCGCGCGCAAGCAGGAAGGGCCCCTTGCTCGAACCGGGTGAACCGTGGCGGCTCTTGGAACAACAACCCACAGAACCTCCGTTCCGCGAACCGGAACAGGAACACCCCGACGAACCGGAACAACAACTTAGGTTTCCGTGTCGCCAGCACGCCTCACCCTCGACCCGCCAGAGCCGGTGCAATCACGGTTGCGCCGGGCGCGCATGAGAGGCGTTCAGGGCCCTTTCTGATGAGCCCTGGGCTGCGTCCCAGGCCCGTCTCGCGCCATGCCGGCTCTCAAAGCTGGGGCGCGGGGCGGGGCGGAGCCCCCGCCGCGTTTCGTCCGCAACCGAGTCTCCGAGGACCGCCGGCTTC
>FKKE01008959.1_pt1 | contig 10930 bp, 13 predicted proteins | sample 1106331 | NCBI WGS metagenome assembly FKKE01 (sample SAMEA3931202, study PRJEB13176) | freshwater metagenome | biome: Drinking water system; feature: drinking water; material: freshwater | place: China | collected 2013-02-06 | reverse complement strand
GCATCGGCGACTTCGCGGGGCTGACGGAGAAGCTCGACTACCTGCGCGAGCTGGGCGTGACCGCGGTCTGGCTGCTGCCCTTCTACCCGTCGCCGCTGCGCGACGACGGCTACGACATCGCGGACTACGCGGGCATCCATCCCAGCTACGGGACGCTGCCGGACTTCCGGCAGTTCCTGCGCGAGGCCCACGCGCGCGGCCTGCGCGTGATCACCGAGCTCGTCGTCAACCACACCTCCGACCAGCACCCCTGGTTCCAGCGGGCCCGGGCCGCTCCGCCCGGATCTCCGGAGCGGGATTTCTACGTCTGGAGCGACACCGATTCCCGCTATGCCGGGACCCGGATCATCTTCACCGACACCGAGAAATCCAACTGGACCTGGGACCCCGAGGCGCGGGCCTACTACTGGCACCGGTTCTTCTCCCATCAGCCCGACCTCAACTTCGACAACCCGGCGGTGATCCAGGAAGTGATCGGGGTAATGCGCTTCTGGCTCGATCTCGGAGTGGATGCGATGCGGTTCGACGCCATCCCCTACCTGGTGGAGCGGGAAGGGACCAGCTGCGAGAATCTCCCGGAAACCCACGCCGTCATCAGGCAGCTCCGGGCCGCCCTGGACCAGGGCCACGAGAACCGGATGATCCTGGCCGAGGCCAACCAGCTCCCCCGGGATGTGCGGGCCTATTTCGGCGAGGGGGACGAGTGCCACATGGCCTTTCACTTCCCTCTGATGCCCCGGCTCTTCATGGCGCTCCGCCTGGAGGACCGCCAGCCGGTCACCGACGTCATGGCGGAGACCCCCGCCATTCCGGAGTCCTGCCAGTGGGCCCTGTTCCTCCGGAACCACGACGAGCTCACCCTGGAAATGGTGACCGACGACGAGCGGGCCTACATGTACCTGGCCTACAGCGCCGACCCGAGGATGCGGGTTAATGTCGGCATCCGCCGCAGGTTGGCCCCCCTGGTGGAGAACAACCGCCGCCGGATCGAGCTGCTCCACAGCATCCTGTTCTCGTTTCCCGGCACTCCGGTGCTCTATTACGGCGATGAAATAGGGATGGGCGACAACATCTATCTGGGAGATCGGAACGGGGTCCGCACCCCGATGCAGTGGAGCGCCGACCGGAACGGCGGGTTTTCCCGGGTTAACCCCGCCCAGCTCTACAGCCAGCCGATCATGGACCCGGTCTACGGCTACCAGGCCGTCAACGTCGAGGCCCAGCGGGGCGATTCGTCCAGCCTGCTGAACTGGACCCGCCACATGATCGCGCTCCGCAAGCTGTTCCAGGTATTCGGGCGGGGCGCGATCGAGTTCCTCCACCCGGCCAACCGGAAGATCCTGGCCTACCGGCGGAGTTTCCAGAGCGAGGAAGTGCTCTGCCTGGCCAATCTCTCCCGGTTCGCCCAGCCGGTCGAGCTCGACCTGGCCCCGCTCGCCGGGATGACCCCGGTCGAGATGTTCGGCTACGTGGAATTCCCCCGGATCGGAACCTCACCCTACTGCCTGACCCTGGGGCCGTACGGGATCCTGTGGTTCGAGCTTCACTAGATTCCGGTCGAAAAAGAAAAAGGGGTCAGAGTAAATTGAGGTTTATCCGGCCGTAGCGTACTCCGAACCCTTTTGCCCCTCATGCCGACAGCAAAACCGGCCTCTCCAAGGACCCGGGTGCGCCGGGCGCCGAAGCGCGGCGTCTACGCCCGCGAAACGGTCGACGCCATTCTGGACGAAGCCGTGGTGTGCCACGTCGGCTTCCTCGCCGACCGCCATCCCGCCGTGGTCCCGGTGGCGTGTGCTCGGGATGGCGACGCCCTGCTGCTCCACTGCGCTCGCGCCAGCCGGCTCGCGAAGAGCCTGAACCGGCGCGCCGAGGTGTGCGTCGCCGTGACCCATCTCGACGGGCTGGTGCTGGCCCGCTCCGCCTTTCATCACTCCATGAACTACCGGTCGGTCGTCCTCTACGGCAGGCCTCGGGCGATCACCGCGCCGGAGGAGCTCCACCGCGCGTTACGGGTGCTCACCGATCATCTCGCCCCGGGACGCTGGAGCGTGATCCGGCAGCCCAGCGCGAAGGAGCTCCGGGCGACCGTGGTGTACCGAATTCCCCTTACCGAAGTCTCCGCCAAGATCCGTCGCGGTCCGCCGCTCGACGATCCGGGCGACCTGGACTGGCCGGTCTGGGCCGGGGTGGTCCCCCTCCGGATGCAGCGGGGCAGGCCCGAGCCCTTTGGCAGCGACCAGGCGCCGGGCCGGCCCCGATGATTCGCTAGTCCTCGACCGTTCCCGTGATGACGGGGTGCATCACCCACATCCCGGAGTTCCCCGCCAGCCGTCCGAAGCTCTGGCTCACCTCGAAATCCACCAGAAAGACCTGGTCGTCTTCGATCTCCAGCTCCTCGCTCGGGAAAGTCACCTTGAGGCCCGACTGGGCCAGACTGGGCATCTGGAGGCTCCCCGCCACCGGGGCTCCGGGCGGGAGGCCCGAATAGGTCGGCGAGGAAGCGAAGATCGAGGTGGTCCCGTTGGCGTTCTCGACTTCGAGATACCCTCCGCTGATGATGAACCGGAGCTGGGTGTAGGTCCCCTCCGGCACCGGGATTCCTTCGACCAGGGTGATCGTGGTGCTGGCGAGATCGAGCAGGTCGGTAGTGACCGGTTCCGACATCAGCACGACCTTGCCATCGGAGCCGACAAGATGGATTTCCGAGATGGTGACCACCGCGGCAGCCACATCGCCCGGCGCGTCGGTCAGCCGGACCGTAACCCGCGGGTCGCCGCCCCCCGTCGGGCTGTCACTGCATCCGGCGAAGGCCACCCCGGCGAGCAGAAAGGCCGGGAGCCAGCATCGGGGGATTCGCATACCGTGTGCTCCTGAGAACGCCTACCGGAGAAGACGGAAGACGGCCCCGGTCTTCCCACAGCCGGCTCGTGCAGCAAATCGCACCGCCCGCTAGGATGTGTCGCAGCTCAGCGCGGCGACCTCGGCCACCCATTCCTCCTCCCGCTCGGGCTTTCTCGCCCGGAAGTTGATGCCGAGGGTGCCGAATTTCGCCGCGCTCGATGCCTGCGGCGCCCCGGCGTAGACGTCCACCCGGTCGGTGATCTCGAATCCGACGAACCCGGCGGCCACGACCGTGGCCCGCAGCTCCGCCTCCAGCAGAGCCCCCGCGATTCAGCCTTTCCAGAGGCTGATGTCCCGCTTGGATTTCTCCCCCACCGCCTTCTGCACCAGGATGTCGCCGATCTGGAGCCGGCCGCCGGGCTTGAGGACCCGGAGCATTTCCTGGAGCCCGGCCATCTTGTCCGGAAAGAGGTTCATCACCCCGTTCGAGATCACCACGTCGGCCCAGCCGTCTTCGACCGGGAGCGACTCGGCCAGTCCCTCCAGGAACACGACCTGGGAGAGCCCCGCCAGCCGCGCTCCCGCCCGGGCCCGCTCCAGCATTTCCGGCGTCATGTCGACGCCGATCACGCGGCCGTTCTGGCCGACCAGCCGCGAGGCTTCGAAGCAATCGATCCCTCCGCCTGAACCGATATCGAGAACGGTTTCGCAGGGGCGCACGGTTCGCAAGCCGGCTGGTGTGCCGCAACCGTAGGAGATCTTCAACACTTCGTCGGGGATGAACGTCTTGAGCTGTGCCATATCGTAGCTGGTGGGGCAGCACATCTGTTCGCCGACGCTGGCGGCTTTGGCGTAACGGTCGCTGACTTGTTGGGTGATGGCATCAGAAGGCATGGCCGGCCTCACGGTGGTCTGATAATGATATGGAGCTGGCTCTATGTACCAATCCTGCCCCTGCCGGGTCAACCGGGAGGTGGCAGAGTAGTACTGCCGGTTAGCCGTGTCGCGTACGGCCCAAGAGTAAGGTCGGTTTCAAAATGGAAATCTTACAGCGGTTCGGGAGAGGAAAATGGTGGAGGCAGAAGGATTCGAGTATGGACGAGAGGCGTCATCCGAACTGATCGATCAGAGGTCGTACAACATCGTGCGGAACAGCTGCTCCACACGTTCGTACCTCTTGGTGCGAGGACGGGTGCGCTGAGGAATGGTGTACGTGGAATTGTGGTACTGATCGTGGCTCTCGCTGGTAATCTCGTAGTGCAAGTCGGACAGCTTCACTTGCAAGTCTTCGAATGTGTCCCCTTGCGTCGGGCGATCGGGATGGTCCTGGAGATAGCCATGCCACTGGCCGTCTTCTTCCCAGATGATGTACTTCGTCGAGCGCATGGTTGGAAGTATAGCTGGAGTCGGATAGCCCGCAAGTAATATGTGAAATGAGTCCTGACTAACCTGCATCGGCAAATCGGCTGTAGGACTTGAGATGCACCGATTTCCTCCCTTCCTCCATTTTGGTCGTGAGGCGAGGTCCTCGCTCGTCACTCTGCAAACGCTCGGAAAGTCCAGGGGTTAGGGCGGTGGAGGGGGTGTTGGCGAAGGAGGGTCACTGACAGATGCTAAGCGATGCTCAGCAGAGCTGGAACGTAATTTCAGAGTAAAGATGCGTTGGGGTCCTATCTTGTCTGGTAACGACGCCATGATCTTGCATGTTCCGGTCAAATTGGCCAGCTGTTCCTATGGACGTCAGTCACGGACTCTGGTCAAAATCCGGTCCCCGAATCTCTTGAAAATGTTTGCCGGACACGCGGGCGGGACACCTGGTGCACGCTACTTGTTTTCAACTCGGCTGGTGTGCGAACATCCTCATGCCCCCGCAAAATGGCTATACGCAAGGGTTCTACGTAAAGGAGGAAGACGTCGTGACGATGTACGCTACTGTAATAAGAGCCACATTGTTAATTGCCTTACTGACGTTGCCACCAATTGCTGAGGCAACGGTTTACAATTTATCTGCTGATTGGAGTGATGCTGCCAATCCAACTGGCCCCTGGAGTTACCGCGTAGGGACTACTCTTCTTCCCCATAACGCAAACTGGACTATTTTCCCTTCGCCTCAACCAGCCTATCAACCCAGTAACGTTTCTGGAAACTATTTGCCTGCATGGTACAAGGCAACGAGTGTTCCGGCGGGGTTTGATAATCAGGTTGGGGATGTGATTGTACATACAAATGACAATTTCAACGGGAATGAGGCGCTAGGCGCAGCCAATGTCTTATTTACTGTGCCTGCGGCAGGGCGATATCAAATATCAGGTGGATTGTGGAATGCAAACACCTCCCTTGTCCCCGGTGACTTTGCACCAAGGCCGCAAGATTGGAGACTATTCGTCAATAACACATTGATGGCTTCGGGCACACTCTCAGGTCTTCCCGGAGATGCCACTAGGGCCAATCCGCAGACCTTTAACTTGGCCAATGTGTTGCTGAATGCAGGTGACACGGTCCGCCTTGATGTATCTCGGAATATCAATGCGCAAGCCGGTTTTTTTGTGGGCACTGATTTAACAATTCAAACAGAAGCCGCCACCACCATTGACACGTTTCAGCTTAAGGCCCAGTTCAAACAATGGTGCAAAGGGAACCCGAAGATTTTTGAACTCAACAACACGAAAGTCACTGACGGGGTCACCTTGACCTTCACACGCGATGTCAATGGAGATGGGGTGCTCTCCGATGTTCAGATCACGGTCAATAATACGGGGTCGACGGATTTCGACGCGTTCACGCTCAAGGGCTTCGCCTTTCCGGCAAATAAGGCTGGCAGCAAGTTGGACTTCGCCGTATCGGGGGTGAATCCTGGGAATGATACGCATTTCTTCACGATTCGAGGCCAAGCCAGTCTGAATAAACTGGGCGTCTTGACCAAAGTTACAGGGGCATGGGCTGCGCTGTATACGAGTCGGTACACGGTCGATAAAAAGACCGGGCAACTCAGCGATGAAACGGAATGTTTTGGCCGCGGCACATTGTTGACAGGGAATAAGTTGCCGTAAGGTAATATCTTGAGTATCAAAAGACGGAGCGGGTGAACCCCCGTGCTCCTGGAGGAGTCGTATTATGAAGAGGACAGAGCGCTGTATTCGAGCGGCCCTCGCGGTCACCTGTGTCGGTATGGCTTGGCTTGGCAGTTTCCCCTATGCCAATGCCGCACAGGTTGCCGACACCTTCGTGGTGGCCCTAACCGGTAAGCAATGGTGCGAGGGGAACCCCGCCTTGTCTGAAATGTTCAAGGTCCGAGTCAATCCTAAGCACCCCGAACAGAACACGCAGCTTGTGTTCACGCAGGATCCCCAGGACACCGGGGATCTCACCGAGATTCAGGCCATCCTCGACACCCAGGGGGCGAGCCCCGAGCTCGACGAGATGACGCTCAAAGGCCGCGCGTTCCCCAGCAACAAGGCCGGCCGCCTCGTCCAATTTGTTCTGTCAGGAACGAATCCGAACCAGCCCGCGCACTATCTGACGCTGCAGGGCCAGGCCATTTTTGATAAGACAGGGCACCCGGTCAACGTCTCCGGGAAGTACAGCTTCCAGATCATCAGCACCTTTACCGCAGATAAGAAGACAGGGGCGCAGAGTGGGCCGGTCGAGTGTTTCAACAGTGGGACAGTAGTCACGAAGGGGAAGGAATAATCTGAGACGCCACAGGCAGTATTTATGCAGATGATGAATCGGATTGCTTGTTGTTTTCCCGTGGCGTTCCTAGTTTTCTCCGTGTTGTCCTGCGGGAGTCCTGGCGCAGAAAACCAGGAGCACGGAGGCCCCCTCCCTTCGAAGATGACTGTAACGGCAATGGCTGGGCTGGTATCTCTCGATGCCCAGAATACCCCATTGGGTACACTGCTGACAGAGCTTGGTCAGCGGGCGCAGATTGCCATCGCTATGCCGGAGGAGATGAAGGTCGAACGGCTGACTGTGGCTCTACAACAACGGCCGTTGGAAGATGCCCTACGGCAAGTACTGGTAGGGAAATCGTACACGCTCCTGTATCGCCAGGAAAATGGACGAGAGGTAATCGCCGGAGTCCGACTATTCCCACAGCCGCGGTCGACGACCGGCATGGCTGCCTCCGGTTCGCAGGTTGGCATATCTTTACCGACCAGACGTGCGCTGTCGACTCTGGTTGCAACAGGATCTTGGGGCCGAACTGAGACGACCGTTGGAGGGCCCAAGCCCATGACGATCAACGACAACATGCCTCTGGATGATCTAAAACGCTCGCTCATTGGGTCGAAAGATCCAGCCGTTCGCGCTGCGGCGCTGGATGCCATTGCCAATCGAAGTGAGGACGGCCCTGTGAATCCCATCCTCGCCCAGGCGCTTTTGGATGGGGATCACGAGGTGCGGGAGACGGCGCTCAATTTATTGAAGTCCTCGTTCGAAACGGTTCCAATCGGCCCGCTTGCATCTATGGCGATGCGGGATGCTAATCCTGAATTTCGCATTGGACGCGATGACACTGATGACCGATCTGCTCTTCAAGGACGAGCGGCCGAAAGAAGACTGGGCTGCAGTCACGGCCACGCTAAACCGGGGTCTATCAGATCCTGACCCAGACGTCAGGGAGCAGGCCGAAATGCTGTTGCCCACTCTCGATCCAGCGGTCCAGTCGACCACTATGTGGGGAATGCGCCGCTGAACCTCATGTCGTGCCGCATCCGGGTTTCCCAGTCCACAAGGTACATCTGGCAGCAGGGGCTTGCAATTCAATACTCCGATCCTCCCGGACCTACCAGGCTTATTCAGTCCCAGAACAGATCTTACGACGTTTGATATGGCATACAAGCCTGGCTGAGGAACGACTCGTCACAATGAGTAGCTGGCAATGATGATATGGTTGGCATCGAGGATGAGCATGTTCCCAATGTGCGAGTGCAAGACCTGAACCTCATTTGCTGATTAAGTATTTTGAGCAGCGGAGTAGATGGCTGACTCCACCGAAACGGGTGGCTGATTGGGCTAGCCGGATAATTGCCGCAGCTCATGGGCGATAAGTCCTCCAGAGCCGAGCGTAGATCACTAGGTTGATCGCAATCACCGCTGTCCCGAGAACAAGCTGGAGTTCGCGGGTCAACGCTTCCGGATAGAGGAGTGTCGTCACATATTTGGCGATGAAGTCGCCGGCATAACCTGCAGCCCCGCCTTGTGCACGCAGCCAATTTTCCAACGGCGTCAATGGGCAGATCCACCCGCTGAATTCCACAAACACCCCCCAAGCAACTGCCGGGAGATGCAGCCAGGCGAGGCGCGGCCATCTCACGAGCAAGACCCCGCCCATCAGTACGAAGAGCACGAAGCAGAAGTGGAGTATCACAAGGAGGTCGGCGCTCAGTTGGTAGAGCATGAAAACAGTGTGGAGAAGTCAATCACGTGGTGCAAGTGACGATCAGAAGAGTTGGGAGATGACGTTAGGGGTCGGTTAAGAGAGTGCACTGTGGTGGGGGCGGTAAACTGCTCATCGCGCGGCTGCTTGCTCGGCCCATGTCGACAAGCGTTCGGCGTCTTCCAAGATGTCGGGCGGAACCTCGTAAAAGGATTTCAGCGTTTGCTTGGCGTTGGGCTTGAACGGCTTCATGCCCTGTTGTGTGTAGTCGGCGATGGTGGCAGGAGTCACTTTGAAATACAGCCGGCCCTTGTGAATGATGCCGAAGAAGGTTTCCTTGTAGGAGAGGCCATGGCCGCCGAACATGGCGCGGCAGGTCACCCCACGCAGGTCGGCCAGTTGATCCAACACGAAGTCTTTGAAGCCGTCGTGCTTGGGGGCCATAGCGGGCGGGCTAGAGCGGCTTACGCCCAGCCACCATGCGGACGGCGAGCGGGAATATGATGCGGTTGCCACGCTGGAATTGTGAGGCGGCTTGGAGAATCCGTTGCTTCACGTCTTGTGTCTGCGTCTCCGACAGTTTCGCCATCAGATTCTGTACCGGGGCGGCGATCTCCATCAGGCTGGTGTAATACTCGTCGGCCGATGCGTAGGACCATTCGCCGAGAAATTCATGGTCGGTCACCTCGATCAGGCCTGCCTGTTGGAAGAGGCCGGCCAGTTCTCCCGGCTTGGCGAGGCGAAAGATTCCGGGTGCCGACGGATCAGGCGGCGGCAATTCGATCACCTGTTTAATGGCAGTCATCGAAAGGCCGATCGAGGGATTCTTTTCCGGCGCGGACCACACGGCAGCTGCGATCCAGGCTCCTGATTTCAGAACACGGGCGATCTCCGCAGCCGCCCTGGGAATCTCCGGCAGGAACATCAGGCAGAAGCGGCTGGTGATCGCGTCGAAGGACGTGCTGTCAAACGGCAGGCTGGTCACATCGCCGGTTTGGAACGAAATGTTGTGCAGGCCCAGTGTCTTGGCCTTTCGCTCCGCAACGGCCAGCATGTCCTTGGCGAGATCCATGCCGATGACATTTCCTGATTGGCCAACCGCCTGCGCGCCGAGCAGCGCGGGGTAGCCGGTGCCCGATCCCAGATCGAGCACCTTCATACCGGCCCGAAGACGAGCATCGGCAACGAGCCGGTGGTTCAGATAGGCCATCTGCTCGTCGAAAAACCGGTCCCACTTTTCCCAGCCACTGGCGACACGGTTCCAATCCTGCCGTTGGCCCTCGATGACTTGTTGCGGCGTCTGTTGAATGATGCCCTCCGTCCTGATTGGTATTCTGGTGTGGATCGGCCTCGGCGATCGCGGCCAAGTTCTATGAGCCGCGCTACTTGATCAGCCGCAACGTGTCGCGAAGTTCCTTCACTTCGCTGATAGACAAGTCGAGATGCTGGTCGCGCTGTGGCTGGTCATTCTTGAATTTCCATAGGCGCCAGAAAATCGCCGTCAATTCTTTCTTGTGCGTCACAGCCAAATCATAGGCTGGTGTTTTGGCCTGCTCGTTCGTCACGTCGCAAAAAGAATTCAGTAGTGCATGCAGCTGGTTGTGGTAGTCGTCCAACGCACTGTCCACGCCTTTCCCGCCCTTGGCCTTGGCGGCGCTCGCTTCCATCATGTTGGTCAAATTGATCATCGTTTCGACGGCGGTGGCGCCTTTCGCCTGTGCTGCATAATCACCGGCGCGCGGATAGAGTAAGTAGCTGCATCCGCTGAGTCCCATCAATAGGATCGACAGCGACAGCAATGTCACAACTCGTTGCATAACGACCTCCTGGCTGGGCAGAGCGATACTGCCAGCCCAAAAACTCCTCTCACCCTGTGCGAAGGACAAGAAAGTCTGCCGGGGGCGGTCTGCTATCAGACCGTCACCGGTACCGTCTTAATCGCCGCCTTCACCGCAGCGGCCATTTCAGCCGGAATCGAGTCCAGCTTATGGCACTGTTTGGCATGGGCGGCCACGAGCTGCATCAATTCTGCTTCCGTCTCAGCTCGAACTTGGAATCCGCAGCCGCCCGATGGCTGCACATCCAGACATCCGAGTTGCTTGTAGGGTTTTGTCGCCATGGTCTCCTCCTCCTTTATGGTTAGGTGAATGACAGGGTTTCTACTTCACACGGGTAAATTCAAACCGATGCGGCAATTCCTTCTCATCCCTGCTCAGCATCCATTCCTGAGTGAAATGATCCTGATCCTGAAAGTGAAACGAGACTTTGTGCATGTGCGGATCTGTTGGCTTGGAAAGGTTCGTAATGTCGACGAAGTGAAAGGCTAACGTCTTGGCGTCGCTCTCAGGCATCTCGGCTCGCATACGCGGCTGGTTGCCGAGCTTACAGTAATGAGTCAGCATCAAGTCGCCCTTATCGGCGTGATACATTGTCATCATGACCGGTGTTTGAGCCTTCGTCATCGTTTCCACCAGGCTCGTGCCGCCGCCGGTCCACTGATAGGACACCGCCATTGGTTTTCCTTCCGGGTCCTTACCTTGCCATTCGCCGATGAGCGAAGCCAGGGGGCCGAAGTTGGGCGCGGATGAGGGATCAGCTTGCAAAGCCTGTAACGGTATCACGATAGGAGACAATGCGAAGAAGAGGGTGATCAACCACTTCACGGCAGACCTCCATAGATACGCGGTGCGGTTCTTTGTAGTCAAGCAC
>FKKE01000914.1_pt2 | contig 10939 bp, 13 predicted proteins | sample 1106331 | NCBI WGS metagenome assembly FKKE01 (sample SAMEA3931202, study PRJEB13176) | freshwater metagenome | biome: Drinking water system; feature: drinking water; material: freshwater | place: China | collected 2013-02-06 | reverse complement strand
ACCGGCCACATCGGCATCTTCACGGCAAATGAAGCGAAGAAGGCCAGCCACAGCCATATCTGGATATTCGCGTCGAAGCCGGTGGTCTGGGCGTATTCGGTCAGCGCCGGAATGTTCGAGGTGCCGGCGGTGGCGATCATGTAGACGATCGCCACCAGCATCAGCAGCGAGCCCAACAGCGTGTAGAGGAAGAATTTGAAGGCGGCGTAGACTCGCCGCTCCCCGCCCCAAACGCCGATGAGAATAAACATCGGGATGAGGCCGCCCTCGAAGAAGATATAGAAGAGGATGATGTCCTGCGCGCAGAAGACGCCGATCATCAGCGTCTCCAGCAGCAGGAACAGGATCATGTAGCTCGAGACCTGCTTCTCGATCACCCAGCTCGCCAGGATGCAGATCGGCGTCAGGAACGTCGTCAGCATCACCAGCGACATCGCCAGCGTGTCGACGCCCATGGCGTAGGACGCTCCGAAGGCCCAGGGGATATGCTCTTGCAGCTGATAGTCGGGATTGCTCGGATCGAAAGCCGCAAACGCAAACAACGAGGCAACGAACGTCGCGATCGTCACCAGCAACGCCAGCAGTTTGACGCCGTTGTCGTATCCGACGTCCTCGCCGCGCTGCGATACGCGCGCGAGCAGGATCAGCAGCGCGCCGGCCGCCGGCATGAACGTGACAATGGAGAGGATCGGCCAGCCGGCCACGAGCTCGCTCATTGGCCGACTCCGATCCCGGCCAGGATCGCATAGGCGCCGAAGGCCACCGCCGCGATCAGCATGATGAAGCTGTAGTGATAGACGAACCCGGTCTGCAGGCGGCGTAGATTGCGCGAAAAGAAGTTCGACGCCGCCGCGACGCCATCGGGGCCGAACCCGTCAATCAGGCGCTTGTCGCCGACCTTCCAGAACAAATCGCCGAGCGCGCGCGCGCCTTTGACGAAGATGAAGTCGTAGATCTCGTCGAAGAACCATTTGTTGTAGAGGAACGACCAGACCGGGCCCTTCGCCATCGCCTTCGGCGCGCCCGGCTGCCAGAGATAGAAGATCACGGCGAGGAGGAAGCCGATCACAGTCACCACCACCGGGGCCCAGATCACCCACGCCGGGAAGTCGTGATGTTCCCCGTGCGCCAAGGGCACGGCGTGATGCCAAAAGCCTTCAGCATGCTCGCCGAGGAAGTACGGGTAGAATACGTAGCCCGCGAATATCGCTCCTGCCGCCAGGACAAAAAGCGGCGCCAGCATGATCCAGGGCGATTCATGCGCCGGCGCCGACCCATCGGCTGGCGCGTGATGTGCGCCATGATCGCCGTGATCGTCATGGTGGTGCGCATGCGGGTTTGGGCGGAACTTGCCCTCGAAGGTCATGAAGGCCAGGCGCCATGAATAGAAGCTGGTCAGCAGCGCCGCGGTCACCCCGCACCAGAATGCGAATTGCGCGCCGATCCCGTGCGAGCCGTAGGCCGCCTCGATGATCGCGTCCTTCGAGTAGAACCCGGCAAAGCCGCCGATGCCCGGAATGCCGAAGCCGATCAGCGCAAAGGTGCCGATTGTCATCATCGCCCACGTGATCGGCATCGGTTTGCGGACGCCGCCCATGTAGCGCATGTCCTGCTCATGGTGCAGGCCGTGAATCACCGAACCGGCGCCAAGGAATAACAGCGCCTTGAAGAAGGCGTGCGTGAACAGGTGAAACATCGCCGCGTTGTAGGCGCCCACGCCGGCGGCGAAGAACATGTAGCCAAGCTGCGAGCAGGTCGAATAGGCGACGACGCGCTTGATGTCGTTCTGGGCAAGCCCAACGGTCGCCGCGAACAGGGCCGTGGTCGCGCCGACGATGGTCACGAACCCGCTGGCCAGAGGCGCCAAATGATAGAGGTCGCCACAGCGGCTGACCATGAACACGCCGGCCGTCACCATGGTGGCGGCGTGGATGAGCGCGGAAACCGGCGTCGGACCTTCCATCGCGTCGGGCAGCCAGACGTGCAGGAAGAACTGCGCCGACTTGCCCATGGCCCCGATGAACAGGAGGAAACAGACGACCTCGATGGCGCTGAACTGCACCTCGCCGACGCCAATCATCAGCCCCGGATTGGCCGCGGCGGCTTCAAACACGGCGTCGAATTCGATCGAACCATAGCAAAAGAAGATCGCCATGATCCCGAGCGCGAAGCCGAAATCGCCGACCCGATTGGTGATGAAGGCCTTGATCGCCGCGTCGTTAGCGCTGCGTTTCTGATACCAAAATCCGATCAATAGATAGGAGGCGACGCCGACACCCTCCCAACCGAAGAAAAGCTGCAGGAAGTCGTTCGCCGTCACCAAAGCGAGCATCGAAAAGGTGAAGAACGACAGATAGGAGAAGAACCGCGCTTTGTGCGGGTCTTCGGCCATGTAGCCCCAGGAATAGACGTGAACCAGGAACGAGACCGTGTTCACGACCACCAGCATGATCGCCGAGAGCGTGTCGATGCGCACGCTCCAGGTCGAGGTGAAGCCCGCGACGTCGATAAACCGGAAAAGTTCGATGACGCGCGCGTGTCCGTCACCCCAGACGAATTCCGCGAAGATCGGCCAAGACAACGTCAGCGACAGGCCGACCGATGCAGTGGTCAGCGCCATGGCGACACGGTCGCCGATGTAACGCTGCAGCAGACCCGCGAACGCCGCCGCGATCAGCGGCGCCAGCACGATCAGGGCTTCAGGTGAGAATTGCACCGGCTCAGCCCCTCATCTGGTTGATGTCTTCGACGGCGATGTTGCCGCGATTGCGGAAGTAAGTGACGAGGATGGCAAGGCCGACAGCGGCCTCCGCCGCCGCCACCGTCAGCACGATCATCGCGAAAATCTGGCCTTCAAGGTTCTGCAGATAGGCCGAGAACGCCACCAGATTGACGTTCACAGAAAGCAGCACCAACTCGATCGACATCAGAATGATGATGACGTTCTTGCGGTTCACGAAGATGCCGAACACGCCGATGGTGAAGAGCGCGGCGGCGACGAACAGGTAGTGGGCGAGCGTGATCTCCATCAGCCGAGCCCCTGCCCCGGACGAACGTCCTTCAGTTCAACGCCTTCGGAGCGCTTGCGTCCCACTTGCGCGGCAATGTCCTGCTTCTTGACGCCCGGCCGGTGGCGCAGCGTCAGCACGATGGCGCCGATCATGGCGACGAAGAGAACTAAGCCCGCCATTTGAAAAACCAGGATGTAATCGGTGTAGAGCACGCGGCCGATGGCTTCGGCATTGGTGATTTCGCTCGTCTGCGCCGGCGCCAGCGCGATCGGGGCGCCGTCCGCCGACATTGCCGCACTCGCGACCAGACCCAGCTCGCCAAGCAAAACGAGCGCAATCAAAGCACCGATGGGCATGTAGGAGAGGAAGCCCTGCTTCAGTTCGGCAAAATCGACGTCGAGCATCATGACGACGAACAGGAACAACACCGCCACCGCCCCGACATAGACGACCACCAGCAGCATCGCCAGGAACTCCGCCCCCAGCAGAACGAACAGCCCCGCCGAGGTGAAAAACGTCAGGATCAGGAACAACACCGAGTGCACGGGGTTGCGCACGCTGATCACCGCGAGCGCCGACAATACGGCGACCGCGGACAATGCGTAGAAGGCGATAGACGCCAGCATCCGTTACGCTCTCCAACTCTTTGCCCCCTCTCCCTCGCGGAGAGGGGGTTAGGGGGTGAGGGGCGAGCAGCTTCTGCTGGCGCCTGAGCGTTTGAACGCCCCTCCTCCCCTGCCCCTCCTCCGCAAGGGAGAAGGGGTTGCTAAACTCGACCGCCGTCACCGATACGGCGCGTCGAGCTCCAAATTCTTCGCGATCTCCCGCTCCCAGCGATCGCCGTTCGCGAGCAGCCGCTCCTTGTCGTAGTACAGTTCCTCGCGCGTCTCGGTCGCGAACTCGAAGTTCGGCCCCTCGACGATCGCATCCACCGGGCACGCCTCCTGGCAGAAGCCGCAATAGATGCACTTCACCATGTCGATGTCGTAGCGCGTGGTGCGGCGCGAACCGTCTTCGCGCGGCTCCGCCTCGATGGTAATCGCTTGCGCCGGGCAGATTGCTTCGCAGAGTTTGCAAGCAATGCAGCGCTCTTCGCCATTGGCGTAGCGCCGAAGCGCGTGCTCGCCGCGGAAACGGGGCGAGAGCGGGCCCTTCTCAAAGGGGTAATTCACCGTCGCTTTGCGGGTGAAGAAATATTTCATGCCGAGCGCGAAGCCGCCCAGCATGTCCAGCATCAATGCGCCTTTCGCGGCCTGGAGCAGACGTGACATGTCAGGGACCTCCGGCCACGGTGCTGGTGGCGGCCGGCGCCAGGAACGCCACGTAATAGCCAATGACGATAACCGCCACGAGCGAGGTCGGCAGGAAGATCTTCCAGCCCAGACGCATCAGTTGATCGTAGCGGTAGCGCGGCACGATCGCCTTCACCATCGCGAACATGAAGAACATCACCCAGATCTTGGCGTAGAACACCAGCATGCCGGCGGCGCCTGTCCAGAAAGGGTTCAGGCCGAGGCTCTCGATGGCGCCCCAGGGCAAATGCCAGCCTCCGAGGAAAAGGATGTTGGTCATCGCGCACATCAGCACGATGTTGAGGTACTCGCCGATCATGAAGAGCAGATATGGCGTCGATGAGTATTCGACCTGATAGCCCGCCACGAGTTCCGACTCCGCTTCCGGCAGGTCGAACGGCGGTCGGTTGGTCTCGGCCAGCGCCGAGACGAAGAACATCCCCAGCATCGCCAGCATGGTGACGCCGACCAGGATGTTGTTGGGGAAGTCGGCGAAGTTGAAGAGCCGGAAGCCGTTCCACGCCCAGATGCCGTCGCGCTGGCTCTCGACGATCGTGGTCAGATTGAGCGAGCCGACCAGTAACAGCACGGTAATGAGAATGAAGCCGATCGAGACTTCGTAGCTCACCATCTGCGCCGCCGAGCGCAAACCGCCGAGGAACGGATATTTCGAGTTCGACGCCCAGCCGCCCATGATGATGCCGTAAACGCCGAGCGAACTGATGGCGAAGAGATAGAGAATGCCGACGTTCAGATCGGCGATCACCACGCCCGGTCCCCACGGCACCACCGCCCAGCCGATGAAGGCGAGCACGAAAGTCAGCAGCGGGGCTAGGATGAACACGGTTTTGTTCGCGCCAGCCGGGATGACGATTTCCTTGAACACGAACTTGAAGAAGTCAGCGAAAGACTGAAGCAATCCGAAGGGACCGACGACATTCGGTCCCTTGCGCAACTGCACCGCCGCCCAGACCTTGCGATCGAACAGCAGCAGGAACGCCAGCGACAGCAGCAGCAGAATGACGATGGCTAGAATCTGGCCCGTCTTCATCAGCGCCCACTCCCATTCGACCGGGAGTGCGATGAATGGCACATAGTCAGCTGCGGGGTTCATGCGTTCACCCGCAGGTTCGTCATTCCGGGCGCGCCGAGCGCGATCCGGAATCCAGGGGATCGAAGAACCGTGTGGTCGCCCCTGGGTTCCGGGTTCTTCGCTGCGCGAAGCCCCGGAATGACGATAAGAGCGAGCGCCGTCATTCCGCGGCCACCTTGTGCGCGCCGGCGCGCAGGCGCGAGCATTCGGCCATGGTTCGAGACGCGCGCGCGATCGGATTGGTGAGATAGAAATCGGCAATCGGCGTTCTGAAGGGATCGGCCGAAAGCTCGCCGTCGGCGCCGATTTTCCCCGCGTCGAAGTTCGCGCTATCGGCCGCGCCAGGCGCGTAGTCGACCTGACCGAAGCTCGGGTGATCGGCGATCATCTTCTGGCGCAGCGCGGCAAGCGAGTCATAAGGCAGCGTCTTACCCATCACCCCGGAAAGCGCGCGCAGAATGGTCCAATCTTCCTTGGCGTCGCCCTTCGGGAACGTCGCGCGACGCCCATATTGCACGCGGCCCTCGGTGTTGACCCAGGTTGCGTCCTTTTCGGTGTAGGCGGCGCCCGGGAGGATGATGTCGGCGCGATGCGCGCCCGCATCGCCATGCGTGCCGATGTAGATCACCGTGCCGACGCGCGGCAGCGCTACTTCATCGACACCCAACAGAAGCAAAGTATCGAGCCCGCCCTTCAGCATCTCGCTGGCGCTCTTGCCGCCCTGCCCCGGGAGGAAACCAAGATCGAGTCCAGCGACGCGAGAGGCGGCGCTGTGCAGCACGTTGAAGGCGTTCCAGCCCTCTTTGCTGAGGCCGGCGGCGATCTTTCCCGCCGCCCGCAGCACAACGGCGCCATCGGGCCGCGCCAGCGCGCCGGCGCCGACAATCACCATCGGGCGTTGCGCCCGCTTCAGTGTGTCGCCGAAGGCGCCGAGCTTGGCGAGCGATTGCGGCCCGGCGCCGATGTGCGCGTACTTGTAAGTGAGGTCCGCCGCTTCGCCGATCACGCCGATCTCGGCGCCGCGCAGCCAGGCCTTGCGGATGCGCGCATTCAGCACCGGCGCTTCGAGCCGCGGATTGGTTCCGATCAGCAGGATCGCATCGGCTTCATCCAAGCCGGCGATGGTGGAATTGAACAGATATTCTTGCCGCGCGCCGCCGCCGATCTGGGCGCCGTCGGCGCGGCAATCGGTGTTGGGCGAGCCCAGCGCCCGGAAGAGATCGAGCGCAGCCTTCATGCTCTCGGCGCAGGCGAGATCGCCGGCAACGGCGCCGATCTTCTTCGGATCGCCGGAGAGCGCCTTGGCCGCAGCCGCCAGCGCCTCATTCCACGACGCGGCCCGCAACTTGCCGTCTTCGCGAATGAACGGACGATCCAGGCGCTGGCGCGAGAGCCCATCCTCGGCGTAGCGGGTCTTATCCGAAATCCACTCTTCGTTGATTTCTTCATTGACGCGCGGCAGCACCCGCAGCACCGCGTCGCCTCGCGCATCGACGCGGATGTTCGAACCGAGCGCATCCATCACGTCGATGGTCTCGGTTTTGCTCAGTTCCCACGGGCGGGCGTTGAAGGCATAGGGCTTCGACGTCAGCGCGCCCACCGGGCAGAGATCGATCACGTTGGCCGAGAGCTCGCTTGAGAGCGAGGCTTCGAGATAGGTGGTGATTTCCATGTCCTCGCCGCGGCCGGTGGCGCCGAGTTCCGGCACGCCTGCGACCTCGGTGGCGAAGCGGACGCAGCGCGTGCATTGGATGCAGCGCGTCATCACCGTTTTCACCAGCGGGCCCATGAACTTCTCTTCGACGGCGCGCTTGTTCTCGTCGAAGCGCGAACCGCCGCGGCCATAGGCGACGGATTGGTCCTGCAGATCGCACTCACCGCCTTGATCGCAGATCGGGCAATCGAGCGGGTGGTTGATCAGTAGAAACTCCATCACGCCCTTGCGCGCCTTCTCGACGGTCGCGCTCTTGGTGACGAGTTCGTTCAAGAGATTGTCGCGCGGGGGCGGCAAATCCTTTACCTGCTGCGCGCAAGAGGCGACCGGCTTCGGCCCCGATTTGCCGCCGACCTTCACCTCGATCAGGCACATGCGGCAATTGCCGGCGATCGACAGCCGCTCATGGTAGCAAAAGCGCGGAATCTCGGCGCCGGCGGCTTCGCACGCCTGCAACAACGTCAGTTCCGGAGGAACGTCGACTTCAACGCCGTCGACGAGGATTTTCGTCATGAGTCTGGCCGCTTTCGCGGGCAGCGAATGACCCATTTATTGCGTCGCCGCAAGTGGGCGAAAGGACCGTGGGGACAGGCGCTTAGCGGCGGTTCGGGGCGGTCCCTGTTCGGGCCGTGCATACCGGCTCTGGAACGAGCATGCCCGACCCCGGAGCCTGACCCCTAAGTGATTGCAATTATGTAGTAATTAGAAAGTTCGGCGCGGTATATGTAGGTTAGGCCGCGCGGCTGCTGGCGCGCATGCGGGCCGGAGGCCCGCGCTCCAACCCACAGGCGTCCCGTCAGACCTTCGTCAGCGCGCCTTCGCCCACCACGGTGATCCACTCGCGCACGCGCCACGACGCGACCACGCCCTGGTTCGTGTAGGGATCGGCGCGGGCGAAATCCTCGGCGATCTGCGCGGTCTCGGCCTTGAACAGCAGCAGCCCGAACGGAGGCTCGTCGCTCGGCACCGCGCCGCCAAGTTGAAGCTCATCGCGCGCGGCCGAGGCGCGGCAGAGTTCCAAATGCGCCGGCCGCACCGCGCCACGCTTCTCGATCCAGTCAGGCGCGTAGTCGTAGATGAGGAGGAAGTGTTTCAAAACGCGTTCGCTCTTCATTCAGCCGGCGGCAACCGTGGGGGACGATCGCGCCAAATGCCGTAGAGCGTAAACACAGCGCCGAAGCCCACTGCCAACAGCAGCGTGAAAACGATGTCCGGTGTGAAGCCCAATTCACTCACGTTCTATCTTCCATATCACGAACCAGACGCGCGGCAAACAGGTGAACAAGAACGCCCGCGGCCAGCATCACGAGGCGCACCGCCGGCGTCAGCGATGCCGCCAGCATCGGGTTTACATAGGGACCCACGACCCCAGCCACAATCAGGGTCACGGCAAGCGCATTCGCCACGCCGGCCCGCAATTTGCGCTGCTCATTGCGTCCCTCGCGAGACGCGGAGGCTCGGAAGACACGGCGCAACACGCGCCCTACTCCGCCGCCACCATCTTCACTTGGTGCACGCCCTTGGCGGCGCGATAGCGATCGATGCGCTGTTCGATCTCACCGCGGAAGCAGCGGATCAAGCCTTGGATCGGCCAAGCTGCGGCATCACCCAGCGCGCAGATGGTGTGGCCTTCCACCTGCCCCGCCACATCGAGCAGCAGATCGATCTCGCTGTGATCCGCCTCTCCCTTGGCCATGCGTTCAAGCACGCGCCACATCCAGCCGGTGCCTTCGCGGCACGGCGTGCACTGGCCGCAGCTCTCGTGCTTGTAGAAATAGGCGATGCGCGCAATGGCGCGGATCATGTCGGTCGATTGATCCATCACGATCACCGCCGCTGTGCCGAGGCCCGAGCGATGCGGCGCGGCCGAGAGCGCGTCGAAATCCATCAGCATGGTCTCAGACTCTTCAGCGTTGATCATGCGCACCGACGAGCCGCCGGGGATCACCGCTTTCAGGTTGCCCCAGCCGCCGCGCACGCCGCCGGCGTGGGTCTCGATTAGATCCTTGAGCGGAATGCTCATCGCTTCTTCGACATTGCAGGGCTTGTTCACGTGCCCGGAGATGCAGAAGAGTTTCGTGCCCGCGTTGTTCGGGCGGCCGAAGCTCGAGAACCACGCAGCGCCGCGACGGAGAATGTCCGGCGCAACCGCAATGGATTCCACGTTGTTTACCGTGGTCGGGCAGCCATAGAGGCCGACGTTCGCCGGGAACGGCGGCTTCAGCCGCGGCATGCCCTTCTTGCCTTCGAGGCTTTCCAGCAGCGCGGTCTCCTCACCGCAGATGTAGGCGCCCGCGCCGTGATGCACGTAGAGGTCGAAGTCCCAGCCGCACTTGTTCTTCTTGCCCAAGAGCTTCGCTTCGTAAGCCTGTTCGATCGCGGCTTCGAGACGCTCGCGCTCGTGGATGTATTCGCCGCGCACATAGATGTAGCCGGCGTGCGCGTTCATCGCGAAACCGGCGATCAGGCAACCTTCGATCAGGAGATGCGGATCGTGCCGCATGATCTCGCGGTCCTTGCAGGTGCCGGGCTCGGACTCGTCGGCGTTGACGACGAGATAGCTCGGACGGCCGTCGGTGGACTCCTTCGGCATGAACGACCACTTCAGGCCGGTCGGGAATCCAGCACCGCCGCGTCCGCGCAGGCCGGACGCTTTCATCTCGTTGATGATCCAGTCGCGGCCCTTGTCGATCAGGCCCTTGGTGTTGTCCCAGGCGCCGCGTTGCATCGCGCCTTTGAGGCCCCAGTCATGGACGCCATAGAGATTGCGGAAGATGCGGTCCTTGTCGGCGAGCATGTTACTTCCCCTCGCCTTTCAGCGTCGTGAGACCGCCCGCGGGCGCCGAATACTGGCGCTCGATCTGCGGGCCGACTTTCACTTCCTTGCCGCTAGCAAGATCGTCCATCAGCTTTTCGAGCAGTTCCGGCGTGAGGTCTTCGTAGTAATCGTCGTTGATCTGCACCATCGGCGCATTCACGCAGGCGCCGAGACACTCGACTTCGAGCCACGAGAACTTGCCGTCCTTCGAAACTTCGCGCTGTTCGCCAATGCGCTTCTTGCAGACCTTGATCAGGTCTTCGGCGCCGCGCAGCGCGCAAGGCGTCGTGCCGCAGACCTGAATGAAGTGCTCGCCCACGGGCTCGAGGTTGAACATCGTGTAGAAGGTCGCGACTTCGAGCACGCGGATGTGCGCCATGCCGAGCATGTCGGCGACATGACGGATCGCAGCTTCCGGCAGCCAGCCGCCGGCCTGCTTCTGCGCCTGCCACAAAAGCGGGATCACCGCGGAAGCCTGACGGCCTTCGGGATACTTCGCGATCTGCTTCTTCGCCCATTCGACGTTCTTCGCGTTGAACGCGAAGCTCTTGGGCTGCTCTGCTGCGAGACGACGGACGGTCATTAGCGGTCAACCTCCCCGAACACGATGTCGAGCGAGCCGAGGATCGCAGACACGTCCGCGAGCATGTAGCCACGCGAGAGATAATCCATCGCCTGCAAATGCGCGAAGCCGGGCGCGCGTATCTTGCAGCGATAGGGCTTGTTGGTGCCGTCGGCCACGAGATAGACGCCGAACTCGCCTTTTGGCGCTTCGACCGCCGCGTAGACCTCGCCGGCCGGCACGTGGAAGCCTTCGGTATAGAGCTTGAAGTGATGGATCAGCGCTTCCATCGAGCGCTTCATCTCGCTGCGTTTCGGCGGCACGATCTTCTGGTCCCGTACGGAAACCGGACCCTTTTCTTTATCCAGCCGGTCGAGACACTGCTTCATGATGCGGATCGACTGGCGCATCTCTTCCATGCGGATGTGATAGCGGTCGTAGCAGTCGCC
>FKKE01004543.1_pt1 | contig 10940 bp, 12 predicted proteins | sample 1106331 | NCBI WGS metagenome assembly FKKE01 (sample SAMEA3931202, study PRJEB13176) | freshwater metagenome | biome: Drinking water system; feature: drinking water; material: freshwater | place: China | collected 2013-02-06 | reverse complement strand
CGCTGGACCTACAAGTTCGAGGAAGCCGCGCGCCAGGGCGCCGCCGCCGCGCTGATCGTGCACGACACCGCGCCTGCCGCCTATGGCTGGGCGGTGGTGCAGAACGGCTGGACCGGGCCGCAGACCGGGTTCGACATGATGGGTGTTCCGGCCGCGTCCTTCTCGGCGTTCGTCGTCACCTGGCTCGAGATCCTCGGTGGCATCGCCCTGATCGTCGGGCTGCTGACCCCGATCGTCGCCGCCCTGTTCACGCTGGACATGATCGGCGCGCTGTTCATCGCACACGTCGACAACGGCATCTGGGTCTCCGACGGTGGTTACGAGTTCGTGCTCGCCCTCGGTGCCGGCGCACTGCTGCTGGCCGTGATCGGCGCCGGACGTTTCAGCGTGGACGCCGTGCTGGGGTCGAAGGTCCGCTGGCTCGCCGCCGACGACACCCGGTCGCGCGACCTGGTCGGCACCTCGCGCTGACCCCGCTCCGCTACCGGCGCCCGGTTCATGCGCCCCGGTCCGCCCACCCTGCGGACCGGGGCGTTCGCCGTCCGCGGTCCTCGCCTACATTCCCAGTAGGGCGTCGAGTGGAATGAGAGATATGACCTGGCTGATGCTGATCGCGGCGATCGCCTCGGAGGTCGCGGCGACGTTGTCACTCAAGGGTTCACAGACCGGACCGATGCTGTACGCGGTGGTCGCCGTCGGTTACACGTTCGCGTTCATACTCCTGGCCGCAGTCCTGAAGCGCGGCATGGGCATCGGCGTGGCCTACGGCATCTGGTCGGCGTCGGGCGTCGCACTCACCGCGGTACTGGCGACCTGGATATTCGACGAGCCCTTCGGATTCCTGATGGGAATCGGCATCGTGTGCATCATGATCGGGGTTCTCCTCGTTGAGACCGGCCACCGGCCACCCGTCGACGAGGGCACCGACTCCGCCGCTTCGGGGGTCTGACCGTGGGATATGTCTTCATCGTCGCCGCCATCGTCGCCGAGGTCACCGGGACCCTCGCGCTGCGTGCCGCCGCGACCGGTCGACCGACCTTCTACGGAGTCGTCGTCCTCGGGTATCTGACGGCGTTCGTCGCGTTGACCCTCGGGCTGCGGCACGGCGTGCCCCTCGGTGTGGCGTACGGCATCTGGGCGGCGGCCGGGGTCGCAGCCACGGCCGCCGCCGCACACTTCCTGTTCCGCGAACGCCTCAACCGACGCATGGTCGCCGGCATCGGGGTGATCATCGTCGGTGTGCTGCTCGTCGAATTCGGCGCGCTGCACTGAGTTCCGGCGTCGCTGATGTCGCGCCGCGAGCGCCGACTGTCAGCCGCGTTCTGGACCGGGGGAGCGCTGGTCCACCTCAGCGCCGGACTCGACGTCACGCGGGTTGTCGAAGGAGACGTCGATCTCCTGAAAACCCTTGTTGCGCTGCGCGAGAACCTGCGCCGAGTACGCCGCCTCGTCACCCTTCGTCAGACTGACGTTGTCGGTGAACGGGGTGAGCAGCGAACGTGGATAGAGCCGGTCGACGCGAACCGCGTTGGTCTCGAGACAGATGACGATCACGATCGACGACACGTAGAGGAAGGCGAGCAGGCCCAGCACGATCGCGAAGACGCCGTTGGTGGAGCTGGCGTTACCGATGACGTGCTGCACATAGACCGCGCCGAAGGTCTGGATGATCTGCCAGCCGACCGCCGCCCCGAAGGCGCCCGGCAGTACGTCCCGGATCGACACGTCGCGGGCCGTGCCGATCCGAAAAGCCACGGTGAACACCAGCGTGCTCAACGCCACCGATCCGAGGATCGCCAGCCAGCGTCCGACGATGCCGAGTTCGAAGGCGGCCGAGACTCCGTTGACGACGGTCAGGCCGATGACCGCGACACCGATCGTGGACAGCAACAGGAGGCCACGCAAACGGGCGAAGATCGGGTCGGGACGCTCGTTGCGCGGCACCGCCCAGATCGTGTTCATCGCGTTCTGGGCGGCGACGGCCACTCCGAGGCCTCCGTACAGCGACACGACAACCCCGATGATGATGGCGGTGGCCCCGCCGCTGAGCTTCTCGGGTTCGCCCAACTGCCCACCGATCACCGGGATCTGGCTCATTGCCGAGTCCAGGATGCGTTCCTGGAGGTCGGGGTTGTCGGCCAGGACGATCCCCAGCACGGTCGCGAACAGCAGTAACAGCGGAAACAACGAGATGAACGCGTAGTAGGCACAGAGCGCGGCCAGGTAGGCGCCCTGATCGTCGACGAACTTGTAGATGACGGCAAGCGGGAAGCCGGTCGCCGGATGACGCCGCTGAAAACGGTCGACCCGCTCGGTCAACGACACCCGATCATCCTTCTCCTCGCCGGCCCGTGCCTGTTCCCCGTTCTGTCGAACGAGTCGTTCACCGGGAGTTACCACGGTGGTGCCGACTTTAACCCGAGCACGAGACGATTCGGGACACGTCATCGGATCGGCGGTTCACCGGAACGGATCGAATCCGGGGATGCCGAGGGTGCGGAAGGGTGTTCCCAGACGCCAATAGGCCAGCCCAGCCAGCCCACGCGGGAAGTAGCGGTCGGTGGTCGTGACCGTCACGGACCCGTCCGCGTCGTCCGCATCCTGGAGGTGATACTCGCGATACGATCTGCCGAACCGGTTGTCGCGCAGACGAATGCGAAGTCGGTCCGGTCGATGTGCGAGCACGATCTCACCGCGGTGCCGCGCATCCAGCTCGAGCCGCTCCCAGACCGTCGCACTACTCGCGCGCTCACTGACCCGGGTCTCCGATTCGAACATCTCCTCACCGGCCCACTGTGGATCGGTGGGAAGGGGTTCGGCCGGCGACACGTCTCCGGACGCGTTGGCCCACGAGGCACGGCCATCGCCGCGCGCCGAGCGTTCGAGCGTGTGGGCAACCGCCTCCGAGTAGGAGGTCAATCCCCCTTCCGGACGATCGATGATCGCGTCGACGGCTCGGTCGCGACAGACGGCGTCGCATTCGAGGGACTCGATCAGCGGTCGAGCGATCTTGCCGCGGATCGGCGTGACAAACCGGACCCAGCGGCTCGCCAGGGCCGGCGTGAGATACGGCAGTACCACCATGATTCGAGGTCGAAGACCCGCGACCTCGGCATACACCTGCATCATGTCGCCGTATTCGAGGACATCGGGACCGCCGATGTCCCAGGTCCTCGACGATGGGACGGCGGCGGTGGCGGCTTCCACGAGGTAGTGCAGGGCGTCGTCGACCGCGATCGGTTGGATCTTGTTGTGCACCCACCGCGGCGTGGTCATCGCGGGCAGTCGCTCGGTGAGGTGCCGGATGAGTTCAAACGACGCCGACCCCGAGCCGATCAGCGTCCCGGCCTGCAACGCGATGGTTTCGATGGGTGAGTCGACGAGGATGTCGCCGACTTCGGCGCGTGAGGCCAGATGTTCCGACAGGTCGGTGCCCGACGGATGGAGCCCGCCGAGGTAGACGATGCGCGACACGCCGTTCTGCTGAGCCGCGGCCACCACATTCTCCGCGGCACGCCGCTCTTCGGCCGCGAAGTCCGCGTCAGTGCTCATCGAGTGGACCAGGTGGTAGACGACATCCACACCCGCGAAGGCCTTGACCAGAGAATCGCGATCCGACAGATCACCCCGGACCACTTCGGCTGCCGGATCAGACAACCACGGTGCCTCGGCGAGCTTCTCCGGCGTCCGCGCCAATGCGCGCACACCGTGCCCGCGTGCTAACAACCGGGGCGCCAATCGGCCGCCGACGTAACCGGTCGCTCCGGTGACCAGACAGGTTCGCGACTCGTCCACCTGACTCCTCCGCTCTGGGGTGTTCCTCCCAGGCTAGGGAGCGAAGCCGCTCGGCGCCGTCTCCTCGGCGCGGTCGGTGCCGGATCGTTCTCCGTGGCCACGATTCGATAACGACGCGATGGTCCCGCTCGTGGTCATCACCCTCAGTCGGCGCTGCGCGTCCAGTCGCGAACCCTGCCGGGACGAGGCAGTCCGAGATGGTCTCGCAAGGTACGCCCCTCGTACCCCTCGCGGAACAGTCCTCGTTCGCGCAGGATCGGGACCACCGTGTCGGCGAAGGTGTCGAACCCGCCGGGCAGGTACGGGGGCATGATGTTGAATCCGTCCGCCGCACCGGTGTTCAGCCACTCTGCCATCGTGTCCGCGATCTGCTCGGGGGTGCCCGCCACCACCCGGTGCCCGCGTGCACCGGCGAGCCGATGCAACAGTTGGCGCAGTGTCGGGCGTTCGCGCCGGACGATATCGGCGTACACCTGCGTCCGGGACTTCTTGTTGTTCGTGACGTCGCCGGCATCTCCGAAGGCATCGATCGGTACCGGCGCGTCGAGGTCGAGGCCGTCGAGATCGACATAGGCGAAGTCCTTCAACTGCATGAGCCCGAAGGCCGGGATGGTGAGCTCGTTGAACTCGTGCTCGAGTCTGCGCGCCTCGGCTTCGGTCCCACCGATGAACGGGCTGAGGCCGGGGAGGATCTTGATGTGCTCGGGGTCGCGACCCAACGCGGTCGCCTTGCTTTTCACGTCGGCGTAGAAAGACCGGGCATCGTCGATGCGTTGTTGGGCGGTGAAGATCGCCTCAGCGTGGCGAGCCGCGAAGTCCCGGCCGTGGTTGGAGGAGCCGGCTTGTACCAGTACGGGATGACCCTGCGGCGGACGCGGAGTGGTCAACGCCCCTGCCACGTTGACGTGGGGGCCGCTGATGCCGGGTGCGGTGATCCGGCTGGGATCGACGTATTGTCCGGCATCCCGGTCCAGGCGGATCGCGTCGTCATCCCACGAATCCCACAGTGCGAGCACCGCTTGGACGAACGCCTCCGCTCGTTCGTAACGCAGGGCGGCATCGGGGTTGCCCGGCAACCCGAAATTGCGTGCGGCGTCGGGAGAATCGGTGGTCACGATGTTCCACGCCGCGCGCCCGCGAGACAGATGGTCCAGGCTCGACAGAGCCCGGGCCAGATGCCATGCGTATGAGTACGTGGTCGAGGCGGTGGCGACGAGGCCGATCCGGTCCGTCGCACCGGCGATCGTCGCCAACGTCAGCAACGGATCGAGCCGTCCTGCGGCGTTGAACTCGATGTTCGCATCGAGCTTCGGGATGTCGGCAAGGAACACCGCGTCCAAAGCTGCCGCCTCGGCGGCCCGAGCCAGTTCCGTGTAGAAAGCCGGGTCGAACATTCGCTCAGGCGTCGAGTTCGGGTGCCGCCACGCCGCCTCGTGGTGTCCGGAGGACAGGATGAACAGGTTCAGATGGAGTTGGCGACGATCAACCATGGGTGACGCGGTGTTCCTTACCGAAGGGGTGAGCGGGGTCAGAAATAGGTGTTGTCGGGCAGCGTCGCACCGTTGACCAGCAGATCGCCGATGGCACGGTTCTTGAACCGAGTAGGGTTGTGCGACACAACCGTTCGGATGTTGCGCCAGTGCCGATCGAGATTGGCCGACCGCTTGACCGCGGACGCGCCGCCCACGTCGAACAACAGGGTGGCCGCACGGAGCGCCAGGTCGTCGACGATGACCTGTGCCTGGGAGGCACGCAACGCTGCCTCGTGGACCACCGTGTCGTCGGTTCGGCCGTCGATGACGGTGTCGGGGATACGCGCCAGCGTATCGGCGGTGTCGAGAACCACCGACCGCGTCGCCTGTGCCAGGGACGCGATCTCGCCGACGACCTCGAGCAGTACCGGGTCCTCTCGCGGGAGGTCCGCGGACCCGTGGGTGAAGCTGCGCTTGCGATTCCGGAGAAGATCCACCGCATCGTCGACGACTGCGAGAGCGTTGCCGGCCACGACGGCGTTGAGGTAGTGCTGATAGAACGGCCCGAGGTGCCAGCGCAGGATCGAGGTCAGATCCTCGGGTGGGAGCGTCACCTCATCGGCGAGCACACGGACCCCGTCGAAACGTGTTGTGCCGGTGCCGGTCAGGGTCTGACCGAACCCGTCCCAGTCATCCTCCACGGTGATTCCGGGCCGTTCCAGCGGAACCAGGGCCTGCACGGGTAGTCCGTCCGGCGTGACCCCGGTGACAAAGGTGTGCTCGGAGTACAGGGTTCCGGTCGAGTAGTACTTGACGCCGTCGAGCCGATAGCCGTCGCCGTCGGGCGTGAACGTGGTCGCCTTGCTGAAGTCCCCGGCATGCCGGTTGTTCAGTTCGTTGTTCCCGTTGCCGATCAGCTCGCCGGTTGCGACGCGCCGCAACCACAGCTCGCGACGGGGGGACTGCGGCCACCGCAGGATGTCCTCGACGGTGCCGAAATGCGCTCGGAGCAAATGGCCGAGGTTGGAATCCGCGCGACTGAGGCGGATGACGAGATCGAAGAGTTCGCGGATACTGGCGCCGGCGCCCCCGTCGGCGGGCGAGAGCCGGTAGGCACCGACTCTGGCCGCCTTCAGCCAGCGGACCTGTTCGTGGGGAGCCGTGTCGGTGCGCTCACGCTCGAAACTGCCGGCGGCGATGCGGTCCAACAGGGCGTCCAACTCGGCCGAGCCCGGGCGCACCGGGGACAGAGTCGGGTCTGCGGAGATCGTCACCGAGCATCCCCCGCCCGGGCCAGGAGGTCGACGACACCGTCGGCGATGGCCTGCGGTTGTTCTTCCTGGACGAAGTGCACTCCGGGGCCGGCGGCCCGGACCTCGAGATCGGCGATGTGCGTGGTCGCCCAGGCCAGGATCTCGGGCGTGAGAAGGAATCCCGGCTCGAAGGTCAACAGAAGCTTGGGCACGTCGGTGCTGTTCCCCAGCCATTCGACGCTGCGATCGAGGAACTCCACGGTGCCGGCGGGATCGCCGTCGATGGGGAGGTTGCGGGGGAACCGGATGAGGTGTCCACGGCCCTCGGCGGTGGGGAAGGGCGCGAGATAGACATCGAGGTCTTCCTGGGCCGGAGGCTCGAGAAACGCGCCGGGGAGGACCTGCGTGAGGAAGAGGTTGTCGTCCACCACGAACTTCTCACCGTCCCCCGGGGTCCGGATGAGTTGCTGCGCTTGCACGAACGGTTCCGGCAGATCGGCAGAGGCGATGTCGCGGAGCACCGGCTCGGCGAGTAGGACCGCTTTCACGCGATCAGGATGCTTTGCCGCCCAGTCGATTCCGAACGCAGCCCCGTAGTCTTGAAGGACGAGGGTCACGCGACGCAGGTCGAGGGCCTCGAACCAGGCGTCGAGGTAGCGCACGTGGTCGTCGAGCTCGTAGGCGATGTCCGGCCGGCCGGAGTCGCCGAATCCGATGAGGTCGGCCGCGATGAGACGCCCGCGCCCGGCCAGGCGGGTGAACACGTGACGCCACAGGTACGAACTCGTGGGGCTGCCGTGGAGCAAGACGATGGGATCGCCGTCACCGTGCTCGATGTGGTGGATGTGGGAGTCGAGTACCGGGGTGTCGACGCTACGGGCGTCGGGTCCGAAAGCGCTGAGCGGAATCGCTCGAGATGTCTGGGTCATCGCAGATCCTGTCGAGATGTGGCGCAGAGGCCGATGGGGTCGTGGGCACAAACTACCCAGCGCCGGACACGACTCGATCGTTCAGCGCGAGTCGTGACGACGATCTCTGATCGGACCACGGGACGAGGACCCGCAGACAGGGGCGTCGAGTACCGGTCCGGGGCCGGCGAACTGGGACATCGCCGGGCGCGGGCGGCGATGACGGGGCGCCGGAGATCTCTCGACCGACATCGTCAAGAGGCGCGACCGGTTAAAACCTCTACAGGTTTAAGTCTGCAGGACGGCCGCTCGGTGCCCGGAACCGCCGCTGCGGGCGCGTCATTCGTCACCGGACGGAACGGGCGAATTCTCGAACCACAGGCACTCCTCCAGGAGGCCCGCGCTCTTCCAGCCATCCGCGGTCCGGACCATCGAATGGTGGTAGTTGCCGCCGCAGGTGCTGAGTTCGGGCATGCCGACGAAACGCATCGGGTTGTAGAACATGGCGCGCACGTCGGCCCGGTCTCCGTCGAATGTGTACTCGATGTTGGTGATGAAGTGCTGACTCACCGACACGAACGCGAAACTCTCCTCCAGCCACGCGGCAATCTCGTCCCGGGTGCCCGCCTGACCATGGGGCGTCGACGAGTAGTCGACCACCGCCTCCGGGGTGAACACCGAGCGCCACAGCTCCCAGTCCTTGGTGTCGACCGCACGCGAGTACCGGTACAGCGTGTCCGCGATGTCGAACCGGTCTCTGATCTCCTGCAGGTCCATCGTTCTCCAGTCCGTAAGTGAGCGGTGCGGCCGATCGCGACGCGGTCTTTCTCCCGGCCGAAAGCCGCCTCGCCGCCGACTATAGACACCCGTCCAGACCCATGTCGCATCTTCGCTCAGGCCCTGGCGACGAGCATGCGCTTCGCCGTGAGCCTGGATCACGCGCCCGGTATGACGTCACGATCGCAAATGCGCCGAAGTGTCACCCACGTAGGTGATGTCACCGTAATCGCGGCTGTCGAAGTGCCATTCTCCGGCATCGAGAACAAGCGTGTCGTGATGATGGCCGACCATGACCACTTCTCCCGGCCTGAGGACAGGTTGTAGAACCGTGTAGTCAGAGTGCACGGTCACGCGACCGTCGCCTTCGAAATCGAACGACCGGGGCGTCACGATGTGACGCGTGCCGGGCGTACCGTCCGCGTGGATGATCACCGTGTCTCGTAACAGTTGCTCGACGAAGTCGCTTCCGGTGCCTATCTGCGTGCCCGAAACGAGTATGTCCGCACGGTCGAACAGTTCAGCGACGGCCGTCAGCTCGCCGGCATCGAGTAGTCGTGCATAGCGCTGGAGCAGATGTGTGATCGCCGCTTCTGCCGAGAACGTCACGCGACGATCCGCATCGGCAAGCTCCGCAGACGTCGCACGAGAAGACTGTGCTCCCACGCGGGATTTGCAGTGTCGACGGTGAAGCCGCGTGGCGTTCTGTCGAGAAGACACTCGATGGCCACCCGGCCTTCGAGCCGTGCCAGCGCCGCTCCCACGCACAGGTGAAGGCCCTTTCCGAAAGCCATGTGTGTACGCCGCGCGGAGCTGTCCAGGTCGACCTCGTCGGGATCATCAAAGGTGTCCGGGTCGCGGTTGGCCGCTCCCCACATCAGGTAGAGGTGTGACCCCGCGGGCAGGTCGACGTCATGAAGCTCAGTGTCCGCGACGACGTGCCGATAGTGCCCGCGAAATGGCGATTCCAAGCGCAGGGCCTCTTCGATGAACCGCGGGATGAGCTCACCGTCCCCGCGTAGCCTGTCGACGATGTGCGGGTTGCGACCGAGTAGGTAGACCGCGCTACCCAGCAGGCTCACTGTCGATTCCGCGCCGGCCGCCACGAGTTGAAGACTGATCATGACGGCGGTGTCGCGGTCCAGAGTGCCGACCTCGACCAGTCGTGCCAAGTCGCCCATCACGTTCTCTCGCGGTTGACTCAGCGAGCTGTCGAACGCGCTCGACAGGTACTCGCTCAGTTCGCCGACAGCCTCGCTCGCTGTCTCGAGTTGGGCGGTCGTGACCACCCCGTCGAGCAGGATGGTCGCTGCGAACGACCACCGAACGAGGTCGTCGATGTCGACGGTGGGAAACCCGAGCAACTCCGCGACGACGGCCATCGGCAGACGTTGGGCGACCCGGCTCACCCAGTCGATCTGCCCGTCGACCACACCGTCGTCCCACAGTTGCTGAACGGTGCGGTCGATGAACGGTTCCAGATCGCGAACCCGTTTGGCCACCAGGGAGGGCATGACCATCGCGCGGTGGCGTTTGTGGTCGGGGTCGTCGGCCGTGGCCAGCACGTGGAGCGGGGATCCGAGCTCGGCGATCGGGTGTCGCTCGACGGTTCCGTCGTCTTTCCACACCATGGTCGCGGTGAGATTCGAGGAGAAGTCGTCGGTCCGCGCCACCGCCTCCGCGATCGCGTCCCAGCTCGTCACCAAATAGAAGGATGAGTCCGCGATGCGGCTGACCGGTTCTGCCCGGGTCAGTCTGGCGAGTGTGGGATACGGATCATCGAGATCAAGCACGGCACAAGGGTGCACGCCGCGAAACCGGCAGCGCAACGCTTCTCAGAAGATCGATACGGCAGCGCGTCGAGATCGGCGCGTGTACTTCTCATCACACTGTCGGCAACTGCATCGATCGGTTGCGACATATCCGCCAAATGTCTCAGGATGAGAATATGGCGCACGACTGGCTGCTGGACGACCACCGATCCGACCGGGCTCGAGAGCGTCTCATTGCCGCAGCGGCGGTACTGATCCGCCGTAACGGTGTCGACAACTTCGACATCAACGAGCTGGCCCGCGGTGCGCACTGTTCACGCGCGACCGTCTACCGACATGTTGGCGGCAAGAAGGCGATCATCGACGCAGTGCTTGCCGCGTCGTCGATACGGATCACCACCACCGTCGCCGCGCGTACGGCGCGCTTGCAAGGCGCGGAGCGCTCGGTAGCTGCCATCACTGTGGCCCTGCAAGAGGTGCGCCGTGACAGAGTGATCCAGCAGCTCCTGGCATCACAACGGTTCTTCAGCACAGCTCCGGAAGCGTTGGCATCCCCGGCCATAACCGAAGCCGCGATCACGCTGTTGGGTCTCGCTGAGCGTGACATCGCACAAGCTCAGTGGATCATTCGTGGCTTCATGGCCCTGGCGACATGGCCGATGCCACCCGAGCTCGAGTCAGCAGCGGTCGACGCGCTGGTGGGTGGCGTCATGCGGAGCGACCGATGATGCGCGGACCCGGAGGCGCTGGTGCCACTCCACCGAGCCGGGTCTAGTGATGCGCCTCCGAGCCGGCTTCGCTCGCCAGATCCCGGACGACGCAGAGGTCGGCGACAAAAGCGTCGAAGGCCCGCTCGCGTTGATCTGCGGGTCCGCGCAAAATCGATGAGGGATGAACGGTCGCCACCACGGACTCGGAATGGTCGGGACCGATGACTCCGTCGGCACCGAGATCGAAGCGCTC
>FKKE01000505.1_pt2 | contig 10947 bp, 8 predicted proteins | sample 1106331 | NCBI WGS metagenome assembly FKKE01 (sample SAMEA3931202, study PRJEB13176) | freshwater metagenome | biome: Drinking water system; feature: drinking water; material: freshwater | place: China | collected 2013-02-06 | reverse complement strand
TCGCCAAGATCGCCGCCAAGCTCGCCATCGGCTACACCCTGGATGAGCTGACGAACGACATCACCCGCGTCACGAAAGCGGCCTTCGAGCCGTCCATCGACTATGTGGTGGTCAAAGTGCCGCGGTTTGCCTTCGAGAAATTTCCCGGCTCCGATCCGACCCTGACCACCCAAATGAAATCGGTCGGGGAGGCGATGGCGATCGGCCGCACGTTTAAAGAAGCCTTACAGAAAGCCATCCGCTCGCTCGAGGTGGATCGCTATGGCTTGGTCTCGCTCTGCAAGCTGGACGGGACAGGGCCCGGCGACCCGGCCCGCCACGAGGCCAAGGACTCCCTTCGGGCGTCGCTCCGAACGCCGCACCCCGATCGGCTCTGGCATTTGGCCGATGCGTTTCGAGCCGGCTTCTCGGCCAAGGAGCTGGCCGACTCCACCAAGGTCGATCCCTGGTTTCTGGATCAGCTCGAAGAGATCGTCCGCTTCGAGCAGACCTTGCTCACGCACCGGAAACCGGCTCGGCGCACCGGCGACAGCGCGCAGGCCGTGAGCGACCGCCCGGCTTGGCCGCCCGATCTGCTCTGGACCGCCAAGCGGATGGGATTTTCCGATCGACGGATCGCGCAACTGACGGGCTACGGCGAACAAGACATTCGCCAGTGGCGACGCGGGACGGCGCCAGCCGGTACGACCGGGGGTGTGGTCTTCAAGCGGGTCGATACCTGCGCCGCCGAGTTCGAGGCCCATACGCCCTATCTCTACTCCGCGTACGAGCAGGAGTGTGAAGCCCGACCGACAGCCCGACGCAAGGTGGTCATCCTCGGTGGAGGACCGAACCGCATCGGACAGGGGATCGAGTTTGATTACTGCTGCGTGCACGCCGCCATGGCGCTCCGCGAAGAAGGCGTGGAGACGATCATGGTCAACTGTAATCCCGAGACGGTGAGCACGGACTATGACACCTCCGACCGGCTCTACTTCGAGCCGCTCACCGAGGAAGACGTGCTGGCCATCGTCGAGCGGGAGCAGCCGCAGGGCCTCGTGGTGCAATTCGGAGGACAGACGCCGCTGAAACTGGCTCTGCCGCTGGAGCGCGCGGGCGTCAAGATTCTCGGCACCAGCCCCGATGCCATCGATCGCGCCGAGGACCGTGAGCGGTTTCGCGAACTCCTGCTGCGATTGGGTCTGAAGCAACCCGAAAGCGGCTTGGCGCGCTCCGTCGACGAGGCGGTCACGGTGGCCGAGGCGATTCAGTACCCCGTCATGATGCGGCCGTCGTACGTGCTGGGCGGCCGGGCCATGCGGATCGTCTACGACCGGGACGGCTTGCTGCATTATATGGAGACCGCCGTCAAGGCCTCGCCCGACCATCCGGTCTTGATCGACAAGTACTTGGAAGACGCGATCGAAGTCGATGTTGACGCCCTGGCGGACGGCACCCATGTCGTGGTGGCCGGCATCATGGAGCACATCGAGGAGGCCGGGGTCCATTCGGGCGACTCTGCCTGCTCGTTGCCCCCCTATTCCCTGACACCCCCGATGGTCGAGGAAATTCGGCGCCAAACCGTGGAGTTGGCCCGCGAGTTGAAGGTCGTCGGCTTGATGAACATCCAGTTTGCCGTCAAGCAGGGCCTGCTCTATGTCTTGGAGGTGAACCCGCGCGGCTCACGGACCGTCCCCTTCGTGAGCAAGGCGATCGGCATCCCCTTGGCCAAATTGGCGATGAAGGTGATGCTGGGACGGTCGCTGGCCGAACTCGGCGTCCTGACGGTGCCGCCCGTCGCCCATGTGGCGGTCAAAGAATCGGTCTTCCCCTTTACGAAATTCCCGGGCGTCGACGTGTTGTTGGGGCCTGAGATGAAATCCACGGGCGAGGTGATGGGGATCGATCAGGACGTGGGATGTGCCTTCGCCAAGTCGCAGGCGGCGGCCGGCGTCAGCCTCCCGAAGGGCGGCACGATCCTCATCAGCGTCAAAGACCGCGACAAACCCGGGGCGCTCGAAATTGCCCGGCGCATGATCAAGCTGGGATTTCGCGTGCAGGCTACGAAGGGCACCGCCGCCTATTTCCGGGCCCACGGCTTGGAGGCGGAGGCCGTGAATAAAGTCAAAGAGGGCCGCCCGCACCTGGTCGACCACATCAAGAACGGAGAGATCGCCCTCGTGGTCAACACCGTGGGCAGCAAGGCCTCCCACGAGGATTCGGCCTCGATCCGCCTCGAAGCGCTCCGAAAGGGCCTGCCCTATTTTACGACGATGCCGGGCGCAAAAGCCGCCGCCATGGGTATCGAAGCGATGACCACCAAAGGGCCTGCCATCCGGTCGTTACAAGAGTATCACGCGACGCGAGGCGCGTAGGCGCGAGGCGTAGGGCGGGTGGCAAGGGGGTCTTTCCTACCTGTCGCCCATGGCCTCTTGCCCATTACCAGGAGTATTCATGCCGACACCGATCACGAAGAAGGGCTATGACGCGCTGAAAGCGGAACTCGACCGTTTGAAGAAGGTCGAACGGCCGAAAGTCATCGAAGACATCGCCGACGCCCGGTCCCACGGTGATTTGAGCGAGAATGCCGAGTACGATGCCGCCAAGGAGCGCCAGGGCTTCATTGAATCCCGCATCAAAGAGCTGGAAAACAAGCTGGCGGATGCGCGGATCATCGAGATCGCCAACCGGGTCAGCGAAACGGTTGTCTTCGGGGCCACCGTCGTCGTCATCGAGTCCGAATCGCAACAGAAGAAACAGTACATGCTGGTCGGGCAGGACGAGGCCGACCTCAAGAGCGGCAAGATTTCCGTCCAATCCCCCGTGGGCCGCGCGCTCATCGGCAAGCGGGTGGGAGAACTGGTTGAGGTACAGACTCCGGCCCGCCTCGCCGAGTACGAAATCCTCGAAATCCGCTTCGAAGAAGCCTAACCCCCGTGACGCGTAATCCGTGATCGGTTATGCCTAGAACCTTCCTCGCACGAACTATACGGCCGACTCTCCTCTCCCAACTCACAATTCCTATGCTTCACGCTTCACGTTTCACGCTTCTCGTCTTTTCTCCAAAGCCTCACGATTCTCCTTCTACTTTTCACTTTTCACCTTTCACCTTTCACTTTACCTGGCCATGCCTGCAGCCATCTCTCTCATCACCCTCCTGACCGACTTCGGCGACCGCGATTATTTCGTCGCCAGCATGAAAGGTGTCATCCTCGGCATCAATGCGCAGACACGCATTGTCGATCTGTCCCACCAGGTGGCGCCCCATCAAGTCGAAGAAGCGGCCTATCTGCTCAAGGCTTCCTATCGGTACTTCCCGGACGGCACCATTCACGTCGCTGTGGTCGATCCGGGTGTCGGTTCTTCACGCAAGCCCCTGCTCGTCACCACCAGCCGCTACTATTTTCTCGCGCCGGATAACGGCCTGCTTAGCTATGTGCTTCAGGAAGAAACCGGTGTGGAAGTCAGGCACATTCAGAACAAACAGTACCGGCTGGAGTCCGCAGGGGCCACCTTCGATGGGCGCGACCTCTTCGCCCCAGCGGCCGCCTGGCTCACGAGAGGACAGCAGCCGAATTCGTACGGCCCCATCCTGCGCGACCCGGTCACACTCCCGCTCATCCAGCCGACCTGGGAAGGATCAGTGCTTACCGGGCAGATCGTCTATATCGACCGATTCGGGAATCTGATCTCGAATCTCACCCCGCTCGACCTCAAAGAATTGCGCGGCAAGACCAAGCGGGATCAACTCACGTTTCGGCTTGGCGGCGTGACCATCGAAGGCTTGGTAGGGAGCTACAGCGAGGGGAGTGCGTCAGCCCCCAGCGCGTTGATCAACAGTAATGGACAAGTCGAAATCTTCCTCAAGGAATCCAGCGCCGCCGAGGGCTTGAAGCTCGCGCGCGGCGCCCGCCTCGAAGCCTGTTAGCGGCCACCTCCAGTCTCATCTGCGGTTTCGAACTCTCCATTGTCGGCTGGCCTGCTTGGGCTGCTCTGCTCAGACGCTGCGGCTCGACCGCACTAATCCTCGATCGGCTCCGCTGCGAAACTTGCTGCATTCTGCCTTGCGAATGCAGCTTCGAGCAGTCTTCGCGGTCCATTGCATGGATTGGACTTCCCAGGCTTTAACGTACACCTTTAAGAGGGCCGTTAGCGCAAGGGAGGACCCCATGGGCAATCGGCACAGATCGCAGGGTGTCAGAGGTAGATACGCGTTCATCAAGGCACATCGTTGTGAGTTTGCGACGACCGTCATGTGCCGGCTCCTCGACGTGTCGCGCAGCGGGTTCTATGAATGGTTGCGTAACCCCCTCTCCGATCGAGCGCTGGAGGATCAGCGGTTGCTCGGCCTGATCCGCGCGGCTTATACGGCGAGCCACGGCGTCTACGGTGCCCCGCGTATCTTTCTCGATTTGCGAGAAGCGGGCGAGACCTGTAGCAAGCATCGTGTCGCTCGAATTATGCGGGCCAATAACCTGAAAGCCCTCCACGGCTACCGCTCTCCCCGGTACGCCAGAGGCCACCCGTCACGCCTGACGCCTAATACGCTGCACCGAGGATTTACCGTCCAACGACCGAACACAGCCTGGGTCACCGACATCACGTACGTGCGCACGTGGGAAGGCTGGCTCTATCTGGCCGTCGTGATGGACCTCTACTCACGCCGAATTGTCGGCTGGTCCACAAAACCCACGATGGCCCGAGAACTTGTGCTGGACGCGCTCCTCATGGCCGTACGGCGACGCAAGCCAAAGAACGCACTGATCCATTCCGATCAAGGGTCGCAGTTTGGCAGCGATGCGTGGCGGCGCTTCTGCCATGCGCATCATCTTGAGCCGAGTATGAGTCGGCGTGGCAACTGCTGGGATAACGCGGTGGCCGAATCGTTCTTTAGCAGCTTGAAGAAGGAGCGGATCAAGAAACGCATCTACAAGACTCGTGAGATGGCCACTGCCGAGATCTACGATTACATCGAAATGTTCTATAATCGCACCCGTCGACACAGCCATCTCAGCGGTGTCAGTCCGGAGGCATTTGAAGCCGTGTCAACACGGGCTTAAGGGTGTCCGCAAAAGCCTGGGAAGTCCACTATTTCATTCGCGGAGGGCTAGCTCAGCCCCCCTTTCTGTTCCAGCAAGGTAGGCAACACACAATAAATCAACCTCATGACGGAGAACAAACCCATGAGACATCACAAAACAAAGGTGCGAGCCCCATTTGTCCAGACTCGCAAGGCCATCGGAAGGATCAAACAGCCGTCCATTCGTCGGGACTTCGCCGAGATGTTGACCGGTGTGGAATTCTATCTTGTCAACCGGCAGAAGCGTGTCGCGTGCATGTGTGCTCACGCTTTACTCGCGATGGCCATCGGTTTGAACCGAACCATTTCGCCGCCAATAGCGGCCGGAATACTAGACGGACTTCTTGAAGACGGAAAGAACGACGCTGCACTGCGTAGAGCTGTGGGAGTAGTCGACACGCACAATGATATGCGCTGCATTGTGGGAACAGGAACAGGGGTCGGAAAATGCCAGCCAAAGAACAACATGACTTGCTACACGATACGGGGCGTGGAGGGATGTGGTGGGCGTTCAGGATTTAAGTTCCCTTGGACGCGCATATTCGCATAGCTATCTTGCCGGCTAACCAGGCGGTGCACCCGTCGGCGACACAGGGCGCCTCCGTCGTTCGACGCGGTAATGAGTGGCGCCGCGAGTGAGCGCCAACCCGGCAGGTCCAACTGCTGAGCCACTTTGATTACGATGCCAGGCTCCGCCACTTGGCACGGTATTCCTGCACAGTCATGACGATCGTGGCGTGGCTCCAGGTGAGGGGAGAAACCGAAAGCGGCGCATGGGAATAGGGATGGACCTGTTCGGCCAGCACGCCGGAGGGCAGGCCATGCTGGGCGCACCATTCGAGGTGCGTGACGGCTTCGCGCAATTCCGCGCGTGTTTTGGCCGACGCAATGATCCACTGGGCCAGCCAGAGCGTGCAGATAAACCAGGGGTTGCCCGGCACAGTCGCGATGTCCTGGCTCTGCTGGTGGTAGTAGTCATTCTCGTACCGGGCCACGCCGCCGACGGACGTCTTGACCCAGAGCCGATCTTTGATGGCGTTCATCGTGGCCACGATGCGCAGATCCTCGGGAGGAAACATCCCGAAATACCAGAGGCCGTAGAGCGACGCGTCCAGCGCCTGATCGAATGACCAGGTCTTATCCGGCTTCTGGTTCGCCATCCGCACAAAGCGGTTAAGTTCCGGCCGATAAAGCACCTTTTCGGCTCCGGCCTTCATCTGTTCCGCCGCCACGCGATATCGCTCACTGGTCTCCACCTCGCCGAAAGCCGCCGCGAAGCGTGAGGCCGCCGTGAGGCCCGCCCAGACCGCCGAGACGGTAAAGGCCAGCACGCCGCGCCGCTCTTCCCACAAATCATAGGACGTCTTGGGAAGGCCGGTCTCCGGATGGCGGTACTCCATCAAGAATTCGGCGGCGCGCACGATCAAGGCCCGATAGAGCGGCTTGATGAATTCGACGTCTTTCCACTTCTGGAAATGTTGCCAGAGGGCCCAGATGACGAGCGCGGTTTCATCCTCCTGGATCGGCAGATCTTTCTTCCCGTCTCTGACCCAGGGATGCCAGCTCGAGGCGAGCGTCCGGTCGGGATTGTACTTGTGCAGCAGGTAGCCTTCCTTGCTGATGACCTCCCGACAAAAGACAAAGAACGGACGGGTGACGTCCAGGTAGCCGGCCAGATCCAGCGCGGAGGCGACGAGGGCGCCGTCGCGCGGCCACATATACGAATAGGTGTCGCGGACCGTGGAGGCGATGTCGGAATCGTTCGCGGCGATGATCGCGCCGCCGTTGTCCACCTGTGTCCGAATGACGAGCAGACTCAATTCGTAGAGTCGCTGCACCGCCGCGGGCAACTCGGCATCGCCGGTACAATGAATATCGAGCCAGAGTTTCCAGTAGTGCGCCGTGCGCTGCAAAAAATGCCAGGGCCCGCGATGGCGCACCGAACGATTCAACCGCGTCACCTCTTCGAAGCTCGATCCCACGGCCATCCAGTAGTAGGCGGTCTTCGTGGCCTGCGGGGGCACCGTGAGATGGAGCGCCACGGTCGAGTCGACTGAACCCTGGGCGATCGGATTGCCGGAGAGCTGCCCGTCTTCGGCATCCTTCCAGGTGCCGGCCAGGCTTTGGACCCCGGCGTGGCCGCAGGCCCATTGCTCGATCCCGACATGCCAGCCGTCGACGGTATCCTTCGCGTCTTCCGGCCGTCTTCCCGGCGTCGCCCCGTTGATCAGAAACCAGCGCGGCCCCTTGTAGTGATACACGGCCCGCCGTTCCGGCTCGTAATAGGCCGTGTCGCCGACTTCATGCGAGGAGATGTTCAGATCATGGTGGAAGAAGAGGCGGACCTGGCGCTCACGACCGGTGGAGTTGCTGACGTCGAAGCGTCGCAGAAACAGATGCTCGTGAAAATCGACGGCATCGTGGCAGACGATCTCCAATTCGAGATCCGGATGTTGCAGCACGACTTCAGTCTCAAGGGTCCGGTCCGCGTACCCCATGCGGCGAGTCCATCCCGGATCGTCTATCCACTTGAACTGTCCATCCACCCAGACCCCGAAATGCTGTACCGCTCCCTTGGTGTGGTTCTCCAACCCCACGTGCGGCCAGTAGAGATCCCGCACTTGATACGTCGCATCGAAGTTCACAAGCAGCGATCCGTTGCCCAAGGGCAGATCACGTGGCATGGCGGACTCCCTTGCGCGCGAGAGGGGCGGCACGCGGCGCCTGTTCGGTCACGGCGATGATGGCATGTTCGATGATCGCGACCATGCGCGTCAATTCGGCTGTCGACGTCACCAAGGGCGGCATAAGGACGATGACATTGCCGAGGGGGCGAAGGAGCAGGCCGTGGTCCCGCGCCGCGCGCGCCACCCGATGTCCAATGCGGGCCTCCAGCGGGTAGGGCCGCCGACTCATCGCACCCTCGACCAGTTCGATCCCGACCATGAAACCGGCCTGACGAATGTCCCCCACATGGGGCCGACGTCGCAGCGGCAGGAGCAGTCGCCGCAAGGCCCGAATTTTTGACTGCAGCTTGGGCAGCGTTCGCTCCCGTCGAAAGATCTCCAGATTGGCCAGAGCCACCGCGCACCCCAGGGGATTCCCCGTATAGCTGTGGCCGTGGAAGAACGTCTTCCATTCCGCGTAGTTCCCGAGAAAGGCCGAGTAGATCTCCTCCGTCGCGAGGGTGGCCCCCAGCGGCAGATACCCGCCGGTGAGCCCTTTACTGATCGCCATCAAATCCGGCGTCACCCCCTCATGCTCGCAGGCGAACAGACGCCCCGTTCGTCCAAAGCCGGTCGCCACCTCGTCGGCGATCAAGAGCACATCGTATTTCGAGCAGAGCGCGCGCAAGCGCGCGAGGTAGCCGGATGGGGCGGTGATCATGCCGGCGGCCGCCTGCACCAGCGGCTCGACAATCACGCCGGCCAGATCGGCATGGCGTTCCGCCAGGATCCGCTCGATCGGCTCCACACAGGCCAGGCGGCAGGCGGGGTAGGTCTGCTTCAACGGACAGCGATAGCAATAGGGCGCATCCGCACTGAGCGTGGGGAAACAGAGTCCGCGAAATCGCCCGTGAAAGAGTTCCATCCCGCCGACGCTGACCGCTCCCAGAGTATCGCCGTGGTAGCTCTCGCTGAGATGCAGAAAGGTCTGTTTGGGGCCAGCCCGTGGCCGTCTTTGCCGCCAATACTGCACCGCCATTTTGAGCGCCACTTCGACCGCCGTCGAGCCATCGTCCGAGAAGAACACGCGCGCCAGCCCGCGCGGGGCCACACGAACCAATTCACGCGCCAGTTGGATGGCCGGCGGATTCGAGAGCCCCAAAAGCGTGCTGTGCCCGATGCGGTCCAGCTGTCGGCGCAGAGCCGCGTCCAGGCGGGGATGGCGATGGCCGTGGACATTGACCCAGATCGACGAGACCCCGTCCAAATAGCGGCGGCCTTCCGTATCGATCAGGTACACGCCGCGCCCCCGTGCGATGATGAGCGGAGGTTCTTGCTCCCACTCCCTCATCTGGGTGAAGGGGTGCCAGAGGTGCGCATGGTCCCAGCGAACGAGCTGCGTGGTGGTGGGACGGCGTGCCATGGGACGAGTGAGCCAACCGGCGCAATTCATCTGATCTTTCGCGGATTATAGGGAGCCACTCCAGCTTTGACAACCAGGAGAGGGCTTCCTATAATGCACCATTCACGCCTCATGACTCAGGACTCGCAGCGGCTCATCCGCAATTTTTCCATTATTGCGCATATCGACCACGGGAAATCGACCCTCGCCGACCGGATTCTGGAACTGACCGGCGCCATTACGGCCCGGGAATCGCGCGAACAGATTCTCGACGCGATGGATCTGGAACGGGAACGGGGGATCACGATTAAGGCCCATGCGGTGGCGATTCAGTACCGGGCTCCGGACGGCCAGACCTACGCCCTCCACCTGATCGATACCCCGGGCCACGTCGACTTCACCTATGAGGTTTCACGCAGCCTTGCGGCCTGCGAAGGAGCCCTGTTGCTCGTCGATGCCACGCAAGGCGTGGAGGCGCAAACCATCGCCAACGCCCATCTGGCCCAGGCCAACCATTTGCGGATCATTCCGGTGATCAACAAGATCGACCTGCCGAGCGCCGACGTGGAAGGCGTGAAGCACCAGATTCACGAAGTGCTCGGACTCGACACCGACGAGGCGCTGCTCGTGAGCGCCAAGGAAGGCCTCGGCGTTCAGGAAGTCCTGGATGCCGTCATCAAACTGGTGCCGCCTCCCGGCGGCGATCCGGCTGCGCCGCTGAAGGCCTTGGTCTTCGATTCCTGGTTCGACAACTATCAGGGCGTGATCGTCTTGACGCGGATCATCGACGGCGTGCTCAAGCCCGGCATGAAGATCCGGACCATGTCGAACAATCGCGTCTTCGACGTCCTTGAGGTCGGCGTCTTTACGCCGAAGCGGACCAAAACCGACCGGCTGTCGACCGGGCAGGCCGGCTACGTCTGCGCCGGCATGCGGGAGGTTGCCGACACGAAAATCGGCGATACGATCACGGAAGCCGATCGGCCGACCGCCTCTCCGTTTCCGGGCTACAAGGAAGCCAAACCGCTCGTCTTTTGCGGGCTCTACTCCACGGATACGGCGCAGTTCGAAGATCTGCGTGACGCGCTGCAAAAACTCCGACTCAATGACTCCTCCTTTGTCTACGAGCCGGAGACCTCGCTGGCGCTCGGCTTCGGATTCCGATGCGGCTTCCTGGGCCTGCTGCACATGGAAATCATCCAGGAACGGTTGGAGCGCGAGTACGGCCTGGATCTGATCACCACGGCCCCGACGGTCGTCTATCAGATCATGACCACGAGCGAAGAGATCCTCTACATCGACAATCCCGCGAAGCTGCCGCCGGTCAATACGATCGCGGCCTTCGAAGAACCCTACATCATGGCCACGATCATCACGCCCGACCGGTATGTCGGAAGTATCTTGCAACTCTGCCAGGACCGACGGGGCACGCAAAAGGGGATGCAGTACCTCGATCCGACCCGCGTGATGCTGAACTATGAGTTGCCGCTCAACGAAGTCATCCTCGATTTCTATGACAAGTTGAAATCCAAGACTCAAGGCTATGCGTCGTTGGACTATGAGTTGATCGGCTATCGCGAAGGCGACCTCGTCAAGGTGGACATGCTCTTGAACGGGGAGACGGTCGACGCGCTCTCCTTCATCGCCCACCGGGAGCGAGCCCAGATGCGCGGGCGCCAGATGGCCGAGAAGATGAAAGAGCTGATTCCCAAGCAAATGTTCGAGATCGCCATTCAGGCCGCCATCGGGAGCCGCATCATCGCGCGGGAAACCATCGGCGCGATGAAGAAGAACGTGACGGCCAAGTGTTACGGCGGCGA
>FKKE01008466.1_pt1 | contig 10956 bp, 11 predicted proteins | sample 1106331 | NCBI WGS metagenome assembly FKKE01 (sample SAMEA3931202, study PRJEB13176) | freshwater metagenome | biome: Drinking water system; feature: drinking water; material: freshwater | place: China | collected 2013-02-06 | reverse complement strand
CCCTGTGGTGAAATGGATATCATGTAGCCCTCCGAAGGCTGAGGTCCAAGTTCGATTCTTGGCGGGGGCATTCCACTTCGAGCGGATGTAAATTCCCCGCTAAATTACCGCCAAAATAGAGCGTGTGAGTTTGCCTATAACCGCTCTATTGGCCCAGGGAAGCGGAATTTGAACCGCTTCTAACTCTTAGGTATTCTTAACGCTTGGCGCGGTGAGGGGTTGCGAGGAGCTGATCTCACCACCTTGATTCAGTTCATCTCTTTGGGAGGGGTTGTTGTATGGAGGGGAAACTCGAATTTCCAAAATGTCAAAAATGTAATCAGGGCGTGCTCGTCCCGCTCTCCGATTACGGTCAGGAAGGAGCTGCGGTAACCTATAAGGTTTGGGTTTGCATTAATCCAGACTGTGGCTTTTCACTTCGAATCGATAAGGGCGAGGTAACCTACGGGCGAAAGATTCAACAGAAGCAGTAATAAGACTCTACGACTCCGGCTTATCGCTAATTCCCAACTTATCCATCTTATACTTTAGGATCCTGCGGCTGATCCCGAGGACCTCAGCAGCGCGAGTCTGGACGTAATTTGTCTTTCGGAGCGCCTGGAGGATGAGATCCGTTTCAAACGCTCGCTCCGCCTCTTCAAATGGAATGCTACCTTCGAGCACACTCTGCTTCAGGTCTCCGTGTGGGCCGTCAACTCGGAGCCGTGACGGGAGATGGTTCGGTGTAATCTCATCATTTGTCGAGAGAGCAAGGATGCTCTCCGTGACATTCTCAAGCTCACGCACATTACCCGGCCATTCATAGCGCTTCAATACCTCCATCGCTTCCTCGGTGATTCTGACGTTGCGATTTCCGTAGAGCGCAGGCCCCATTCGCTTGATGAAGAAATCAACTAACCCCGGCACATCGTCGAGTCGCTCACGGAGCGGAGGAACATCGATCGCGACAACATTGATCCGGTAATAGAGATCTTGGCGAAATCTTCCTTCACGGATCGCAAGTTCGAGGCTGCGATTCGTTGCTGCGATAATCCGAACATCCACGCGAATCGGCTTCGACCGTCCAACGCGGTAGAACTCCTGGTCTTGGAGAAATCGGAGCATTTTCACCTGAACTGGGAGGCTCAATTCACCGATCTCATCGAGAAATAACGTGCCTTTATCCGCAAGCTCGAAGTGTCCGATTCGACGATCGATTGCATGGGTGAAGGAACCCTTCTCATGACCAAAGAGTTCAGATTCAATGAGTGTCTCCGGAATTGCCGCGCAATTGAGCGCAACGAACGGACCATCGGCCCGCATACTCCGGCGGTGAATCTCCTTTGCTACAAGCTCTTTACCAGTTCCTGATTCGCCGGTAATGAGCACCGTCGTATCACGCTTCGCTACCTGGTCGATTTTGCGGTAGACCTCATGAACCACCGGGCTCTTCCCGACCATGCAACCAAAGTCTCCCTCAAGGGCAGGTAAATTCGGACGGCGATGTTCATAGGTACCAACCGAAGATGGTGCCGTCTTTCCGGTTCCGCCTTCTCGAAGCGTCTCCTCAATCAGACTAAGCAACTCATCTACGTCGTACGGCTTGTTCAGGTAGTCAATCGCTCCAATTTTCATCGCCTGAACTGCAGTCTTCACCGTGTTCGTTGCAGTGAGCATAATAATCGGGAGCAGTGGGTACTCACGTTTAATGCGCTCAAGGAGTTCCAATCCACCAAAGCCAGGAAGGATGAGATCCAAAATTACGAGATCTGGGAGTATGCCGTTTTCGCTTGGGCTTAGCTCTGAAACGTCATCAACGGTGTTCTCTGGCGCATTCTGCAAGAGGTCGAGCGCCGCCTCACCGGTCTCCGCAATGTTTACGGTATAGCTCCGCTCGAGAATCAGGCGAAGGGATTCGCGAACACTCGCTTCATCATCAACGACGAGGATCTTTTTCTTCGCTGATTGGTCTAGGTTCATTACGAATTGTTCACCCTGTTAGCGATCGTTCAAACTCACGAACCAGGCATTTCAAAATTGCCAAAGGACTAGTAAGATTAGGATGCAACGGTGGAACAAATGACTAGGAATATTGTAAAAGCACTGTTCTACGAGATTCTCGTAGATACTAAACTATTGGAATCATTCATCAGGCGAGTCATACTCGTATCGTTCATCCTATTGAGTACCATCGCTCCCGATTTCGCCCGTGCTGACTCCCTCCTCTACTATGAGCTACGGCCTGAAAATTTCCCGCAGGAGCTTCAATCACTCGTTTCACGGCTCGGAGCGCAACAACCACTCGCAAGCACTCAACCCGGAGCGGTAAATCATCGAGAGCTAGAACGAATTCGCAACGAGGCAAAGCAAAAGCTCACTCAACTCAGCCGCGGCTATAGTGACGAACTCTGGTTCATCATCGGACTGAGCTCGGAGGCGTTGGGAGAGCTCCCCCAAGCACTCGAAGCGTATGATAAGGCCTCCCAATTCTCGGTGCGTGATCCGCTGCCTCGTTTCCGACATGCCCTCCTACGGAAGAAGCAACAAGAGTTCCGACCAGCGCTTGACGAACTCAAGGAAGTGCTCTGGCAAGCGCGCGCGTCTGAGCACGAGGTGCTCTTTGTGATGGCTGAGTGTCTCCACGCGCTCGGACTCGATGAAGAGGCAAAGACTCATCTCGAGCGCGCACGTGCGATGAATCCACAGTTCGCTCCAGCGCTTCGCTTACTCGTCCAAACCCGGATGAAACTGATTTCAACCGCACAGTTACCCGGCGAGAAGCTAGCCGCCGAGTCACTCATCATCGCCGATTTACAAGCGCTCACCGCAATTGAGCCAAACGATCGTGAGTCACAACTTCAACTTACGAGGATGCTCCTCAAGTCGAGCGATCCCCTCTTTGACAGCGCGCAATTAAAGCGAGGCCAGGCCCTTGCTACGCAGGTGGCTGAGGAGAGTAAATACAAGGACGAGACAGCGGTAAGGCTCCTGTTTGATATTCACCTCAAGCTCAAGGACTTAAAAGCTGCCGAAGATGTTGCACTCCGTGGGCTCAAGGCAAATCCAAACTCAGCAACGCTCAAGGATGCCCAAGCACAGCTTGCGATTGAGACTGAGTCAGTGGCGAAGGAAAAAGAGATTCTCGTGCGCTAGCGTCGAGTCATCCCCATTGCCCCTACCCTTTGATTATCCCATCAACGTGACCGTGACCGTATGACGTATACGTAGACGTCTACGTATACGTATACGTAGACTCGGTCACGTTCACGTTTACGTTTACGTTTACGGGTAACAGCCTACCGAAAGTACGCTATCGCCTCCCGTAGCTCCCGACCGAAAGTCTGGACATCCTCCGGCGTATTATAAAGCGCAAGGCTCGCCCGGGTGCTCGCTCCAATACCGAAGTGTTCAAGGAGCGGTTGCGCGCAGTGATGACCAGCCCGAACACAGATATTTCGCTGCGAGAGATATTGCGCGATATCGTGTGGATGGACGCCGTCAGTCGTAAAACAGACAAGCGCGTGATGGCTCCCAATCGGGCCAAGCAGGTGCACACCCGGGATTGAAAGGAGTTCCTGCTCCAGCAATCGGACAAGTTCGTGTTCGTGACGCGAAATTTTGTCCAAGCCGATCCGCTGGACGTACTGAATAGCTGCACCAAGACCGACTGCACCAGCAATATTCGGGGTTCCGGCTTCAAACCGCTGCGGTGGCGAATTAAAGGTGGTCCCAGCGATGGAAACCGTACGAATCATTTCGCCACCACTCTGAAACGGTGGCATAGCGTCGAGCAGTTCGCTTTTCCCATACAAACAGCCAATTCCCGTGGGACCATAGATTTTGTGCCCAGAGAACGCCAAGAAATCGACATCGAGCTTCGATACGTCAATTGGCTCATGCGCAACGGCTTGTGCCGAATCAAGGAGCACTACTGCGCCGTGATCGTGTGATGCGCGGATTATTTCGTTCACGGGACTTCGAACGCCGAGGCCATTGGCGATATGCGAAACAGCGACCAGTTTGGTCCGTGGAGAAAGTTGTTCAAGAAACAGGGGGAGCGAAAAATCACCTGCCCCGTCGAGTGGGACGTACTTCACCCTGGCGCCTACCTCTCCCGCAAGTAACTGCCAGGGAACGAAATTTGAATGATGCTCGGCGACCGTAACTACGATTTCATCATTCTTGCTAATGAACTTCCCCCCCCAGCTAGCAGCGACGAGATTCACCGCTTCTGTTGTTCCACGGGTAAAGACAATTTCGCTTGTGGAGCGCGCCGAAAGAAATTCACGCACTAACTCACGGCTTGCTTCAAAAAGCTCAGTCGAACGCTCAGCGAGGCGGTAGACCCCCCGGTGCACATTGGCGTAGTCGTGTTCGTAGAAGTGTTTCTCGGCATCGATTACCACCTGCGGTTTCTGGGCGGATGCTGCCGAGTCAAGGTATACGAGCGACCGATCGCTTGCGAGCAGTGGGAAATCACTGCGATTCGTTGCACCAAAGTTTTGAGCCATACCATTCCGTATTTTAATAAGCCCTATACTGCCAAACTGCAGGCCAACGAGCAAAACAACCCTCCCTCTTTTCTTTCGAGCCAATTCTGCCGATTTTAAGGGGTATGCCGAAACAACCAGGACAGGTCTCCACCATCAGTTCATTTATTGCTGGAGCGAGCGCGTTGCTCGTGGTGAGCCTCCTTTTCCTCTCGCATCACGCCGTGAACGGCTACTATCAGGCTCGACTCTATGAGCAACTCACCATCTCACTCCGCGCGGGAAGCGCTCCCAGTGAATTGGCGATAGATCCGGAGTATCGGCAATTACTCACGTCCGACGATACATTCGTGAAAAAAACAATAGTATTAATCGACCAACTGACAGCGCAGCAATTTATCGAGATTAAGGAACAGATGAAACGAAAGTGGTTCCCGAAAGATCTCCTGGACGATAATTTCCGCCAGTCGATTGAGCAAGCGACAATTCTTGCGAAAGAGATCGGAGCAGTTGAAACGGAGCAAGGGGATGTAAGGGCAAAGCAAGCACAGAATGAAACAGCCTTCGAACTCCTCCGGCTCGAACTTAAGCAGATAGTATTCCCGAACGAAACCGATGCTGATGAACCACAACCAACTGACCATTCGACCGAACCAATCGCATCGCGAATCTACGAGCGAGGAGTACTTGCAAAACTTCCGCGAATTGAGGGGATACCTGATAATCTTACCGATCTCGATGCGCTCCTTGTCTATGCCCCGGAGATTTTCCAGGAAGAAAAGAATCCCACCCGAGCTCGGACTGCCTTAACGGCCCAACTCGCAGAGCTCCAAACGTCTGTTGCAGAGATAATCAATACTGGAGAGCATCTTGAGCGACGAGTGGCCGCGCTCGAACACAAGCTTAACGAACGCAACGAAACTCTCTCTGTCATTGAACGCAGTTTAGTTTCGGATTGCCGCGAAATTCTGGTGCGGCTCTCCAAACCGAAAATTCACCCGCTCACCGAGCTAGTCTACGGCGAAATTCAGGAGCTCGCCTCGCGATTCCAGCTCTCCCTGCCAGAACTGCCAAACAAAGCTGTCTCCTAACGATTCCGACAGATACCGCCAGCTCAGCATCTCTCTGAAGATATAACTTATTAAATTACCTGTTTTTATGTTATACTAGTCGTATATTCGGAATTTTTTTACAGACTGAAAGTTCATTCTGTAACTTAGAGAGAATACGCTAACCTCACGTAACTCATCTAAATTTTTGTTTGGTTGAGAGGTCTGGTTTTAGGCGTAGGGATAACTGCCGATAATTCCTATACCGGTTTTAGAGATCTAGGGGTTTTTGAGTAAGTGGGTTCGAGTCGAAGGTTATTTCAAATCTTTACCTGCCAAGCCGTAGCGCTTTTCCTCACCTTTTTCTATTTCACTGCTCCAGCGTCTGCCTCGCCCGTTATTACGCCTAATAGCGAAGCGATTGGTCGAGAGAAAAAAGCCTCTCAGCCATTTCTCACCTTTGAGGCGCGCCGAAGCGAACCAAGCTCGGCAGTTATACGCCACAAGGACGACTCGCTCTCAATGAGCTCATGGGCACATTACATCCGGAAGGTGTTCGTTCAGCTCTACCCACACTACAACACCCGAGCTTCAAAACGGGGAACTCTTCCATCTCAGTGTACGATAAATTCTGAACAGCACCGAACAAACGAACTCTATGAGTTAGTTCAGCTCGATGTCAGCCAGGAAGTGGTTCCTCCGTCATCACCTGCTGAAAATATTTCGTTCATTGTGATCAATCAGGCTCAAGCAAATGCTTATGCCCTCCCGGCCGATTACGAGGTCGGGCAACCGGCACGAATTATGATCTCTCTCGGGCTACTGGAATTAATAAGCAATGAATCAGCGCTCGCCTTTGTCCTAGCTCATGAGATGGGGCACCTGAAGTTCGACCACTTCTCACCCCATGTTCCTGCGCTATTCCTCAGTCCTGAGACACAATCGCGCATAGCACTCGTTCACCGGGAATGGGAGCATGTTGCAGACCGTTATGCGCTTGTGCAGCTTGTCGAAGCAGGATACGACCCGGCCGAGGGTGTTTCATTGATGGAACGTCTCGAACGCCTCTCCGCTGATCACAGGACAGAAGAACGCGCACTGTTCCACCATCACCCAGCGATCGAAGATCGTTTAACCGCGATGAGATCCCACCTCGGGCTCCTTACGCAAGCACATGCGAGCACTTCACCTGATCTTACTACCTTCGCTTCGGCATCGTCTGGAGCAGTTAATTAGTACGACGTTCTTGTAACCTTGGATTGCACCACGAAGACCACCAAGACCACAAAGGTTACAAATCTTAGGCCTTTGTGGTCTTGGTGGTCTTCGTGGTGCAAAAGGGATTCACACGAGACTCTGTTTTCCTTAAACAATTGACAGATAGAGCGTGTTTGTATGCTCATCGTCACGGAGTCGTTTTGCCGAATAAATGAGCGCTATCTCAAAACACTGAGACGATAGCGCACCTGATTGCCCGATTTCCACCAAACGATAGGAGAGCCCATGGAGAGGCTTTGCGACCCTGAGATCCATTGAAAAGCTCTCGGCCTCATCAACAAACCTCAATCCATAGAGACCCCCTGGCAACTCTGTCGTATGGAGGAATCTTTTCTCCGCTTTTAACTCCAATTCACGTTCGGACACCCCGCCGACACAGAGTAACGGTCGGAGACGACAACTTTCAGCCCTGCCACTCGGGAGCACGAACTCCCACTGTTGGATGAGGACAAGCTCTTCACTCACTGATTCGGGCATCCCCTCTAACCAGGTCTCTACTGAAAATCCAGTGGTAGCATTTGGCAGATGCGCGCCAATTCCAGCGCGAAAGGTAACGTCCTTCACCACGACACATCGCTGCTCATCGACCGTTGATAATTCTTCCCGAAATCGCAAAACCAAGGTGTCAGGAGTACTTCGAAGCACGGCGTAGGGAGGGATTTCCATCGAAGAGTGCTCTCGCTTCGGTCGCATGCGCGGTCGAGCGACGTGCCCATCGCTGGGTCTGTGTTCAAAGGTTTCGTAAAGTGAGTTCCCACAGACAAGATTTACTTTTCTCGGCTTGTAATCAAATTCCATAATCGCTCCCCCGAGAGATGGGTCGAGGAAGATCGTCATCAACTGAGTATCCACCGCGAGCCACTCCTCCTCCCCGCGAGCTGCCGGAACGGCACGAAACCCCACCCAGCCAACGTTCGGATCGACCTCGGTATGTCGCAACTTATCCACTTCAACCTGGGCATGAAGGAGAGAGTTCCAATAACTCCGGCGAGAAGCGGTAAGGTTGAAGAGTTCGTTGTTCGAAGATGACTCGGCAAGCAACTTATCGGCCTCAGCGAGGAACTCTAATGCTCGCTTGTAAGCTGGAAGACTGGTTATATCTCTTGATGCAGCAGCATTCCGTGCGAGGAAATCATCAATTTCGCGACCGAGAACACCACGTCTCCACTCCGCGTGTTCCCGTAAAGCGCTGCCGCTCATCGGGTAATGGACGGCCTTAGAGCCCCTAACAAAACAACTACTCTCTTTTCAGTTTTCTCTGTTGCTCTGTTGCTCTGGTGCTCTGTCCAATTAAAAAGCCTAGGTCGCTGCTTCAAACGCTCTATTTTATGAACAGAGCAACAGAGCACCAGAGCACCAGAGAAAGACATTTTCATTTTGTTAGGCGCTCTTAGCCAAAGGCAGGTTGGGGCACGGAAAGCTCGTTTGCGAGAAAGAACAACGTCCGCGCAGTGAATAATCCGAGGGGTGCGTACTCAATATCTTTTCCCTCAGTAGCGTTTGTTGCGATCACGCGCAATTGTCCCGACAACTCGCCGAACGCAGCACGAGAGCCAATGGACAATTTCCCTTCCAACTGGACGAAGTCGTTGATGCAAGCCTCCACAAGTGTTGCCACTTGTCGTGTCCCACCGCCCCGCTCAGCAATTGCAAGCGCTCCCGTGAGTGCATCTCGAATCTCAGCCGCCGCTGGAAAGAGATCAGGTCTCGTTGTCGAAAAGCGTGATTTTGCGTTTTCAAAATCGGATTCCGCTCGAGTGACGAGCGTCTTCACACTCGGTGTTTGGCCCCTCGTCCACCAGTACTCAGAACATCCAGTGGCACCGAACATGACGGCACCGAGAATGCTGAACACAACCGTACACCGGAAAACTTTGATTGACACTCGACTCATGCGTTTCTCCATCAGCGCGCTTGTCCTAGGGAAGTAGCTCAACTCCGATAATTCATATATAGACTATCCCACACTCTTTACAAAGGTGAGAAAAGCCCCATGCTCGCGCCTAAGCTCTTGGAAATACTTGCATGCCCAAAGACGAAGCAAGGGCTTCGGTTGGCGTCCGACAATGAGCTTGAGCGGCTCAATGCTGCCGTAAAAGCATCCACCCTGAAAACGACGGCTGGAGCTACTGTAAGTGAATCGCTTCAAGCTGCGCTCGTGCGTGAGGATGGCCGAATAGCCTTTCCAATTCGCGATGGCATTCCGATACTGCTGTTTGAAGATGCCCTCCAAATTCCCTGGTAATGAATTCAGCTAAGTGACCAATTTTGTCACTAAATCATTCGTTGGGCCAAACGGTGTCATTCCGGCACCGGCCATATTGAATATCCCTTCGATAAAATCCCGCAAAATCGAGCTGGTGTTGCAAGACCCTTTGGCACGCTAAATGCTTCTCCCCCTCCGAGGAGAAACTGTGCGGGGGTGCCCCCGGGGTGAAAAAAAACAGCAAAACTCTCGCGCAGATTAATACGATAACCTTCTCAGGCACACTGAGAAGTCGAGATGAGGCACAAATGAAGTTCCGCAGAGCTCACAGCAAGCTTGTCGGTGAGCAAGGCATAACATTGATCGAGCTGCTCTACGTTTTCGTCATTATTTCAATTCTGGCCGCAATCAGCATTACGGCATATGCCCTCTACAAGAAGAATGTCGAGTATGCGAAGGCGATTGCCGATCAACGGAACGTAAAGACTGCGTTTGAAGTTGGCGATCAAGACGCGCCCGATGGGCTTATGGTTCCTTTCTCATTCACCAGCAAAGACGGGGGGCCGGTGGTCGGTCCGATTTCGGAAGTGGTCCCGGGTGCCATGACCTCCAAGGGGGTAATGCTTGGCCTGATGTATCGAAATTGCCCGAATAATACCCTCATGGTGGTAAATCGGCTTATCACTGCGATCCCGTGTAACAGCGATAAGTACTCGATATGGTTCCGAATGTGCGACGGAACAGAGGTATCCCTCCCCGATCAACCCCTATGGGCGGGTGCCTGTGACATTTAGCCCAACCTTCGCGCTTATGCGCTTCGGTGGGCTAACCCTCCGTAGCTCTTAAGTTTTGATTCTTAGAGTGCGTTAGTGGACATGATTTGAGCAGGGTACATGAATCTGCGAAGGACGGGTTAGTAGCGCAGTAGAGGTGTAAGAGTTCTAAGAAACTGCCGATACTAAATACTAAGGGCAGAGCCCTGCAGCTCATCGGCGTGCATTTGCCATCGCAGCGATCGTAAGGAAGACACAATGAGGCGAAAAAGGAAGAGCTCATCTCTTGGCTGGATTGCACTCCTCCTCTCTCTTGTTCTCATCGGCCTCATCGGCTATTCACGCGTTGGTCCACAAGCGGTGTCTGTTCGGGATCAAATTGAAAAGGCGATTACCTCGGCCAAGGAGAGTTCGAAACTGACGCCCGATCGAGAGGCGATGCTCCGGGTTCACATTGCGCTAGTCGATTACACAACGAAGCATGGAATCGCTCCAGAGAATCTCGGCGAACTCGTTCCGGTGTATTTCGACAGTGTGCCGAAGAACCCGGTTACAAAGGAGCCGTTTTTCTACGAGCGAAATGGCCGCGTCTACACGTTACGCGCTTCGGAAGGGGAAGACTTACCAGAGACACAAGTTGCGTCGCTCAATACCAAGAGCCCCTCTGACTCGAGTGACGGAACCACAGATTCGATTGATGATGCTGATTTCGTAAATCCCAACACGCTGCAAATTGAAGAATTCCTCTATGATCCGAGCAGCAAACGAGATCCATTCCTTCCGTTCGATCTCTCCCCGCAGGTAATGGATGGTGCTGGAACACCGTTAGAAGCTTACGACCTCGGCCAACTCCGGCTCACCGCGGTCCTCTCCTCATCAAGCGGGGATACAACCGCGATCGTCGAAAACGCGGCAGGACGGGGATTCACCGTTCGACCAGGCACAAAGATCGGAAATGCTGGCGGGGTGATCGTAAAAATCGAGTCGAATCATCTCAAGATTCTCGAGTCAAACGTGGATTTCACTGGAACTGAAACACAACGCGTTGTCGAGATGAAGCTCCAGAAACCCACACTCAAGGACAAGAAGCGCCGCAAGAAAAATAACTGATCGGGCTTAGAACCCTGGTTTACCCGGTGAACGTGGACGTAAAACGTAGCACTACTGTCCAATAGAAATGA
>FKKE01024140.1_pt1 | contig 10967 bp, 8 predicted proteins | sample 1106331 | NCBI WGS metagenome assembly FKKE01 (sample SAMEA3931202, study PRJEB13176) | freshwater metagenome | biome: Drinking water system; feature: drinking water; material: freshwater | place: China | collected 2013-02-06 | reverse complement strand
GTCGAGGTCGGCGAAGTCCGGGTGACCGTTGTACCAGGCGACGAACTGGGTCGCGGCGACCGAATTGCGCAGATCCTCGCCCTCGATGCCCAGCCGCTTGTCGGTCGCGGCGCCGACCGCGTAGATCACCGCGTGGTAGCGGGCGACCAGCTCGTCGTGGCTGATGTGCTTGCCGACCTCGACATTGAGGTAGTAGCTGAAGTTCTTCTTCGCCGCCACCGAGGCGAAGGTCTTCTCCACGCCCTTGGTGGCGCTGTGATCCGGTGCGACTCCGGCGCGCACGAGTCCGTAGGGCGTCGGCAGCCGGTCGAACATGTCGACCTTGATGGCCGGTTTGCGGACGAGCTCCTCCGCGGCGTAGAAGGCCGCCGGCCCGGCACCCACGACGGCCACGTGCAGTTCCTTCTCGGGCAGCTTGGGTGCCTTGCGCGGTGGCACGAGGCCGCCCTCGACGTCGTGGTCCTTGTAGTAGTCCGCGTTGATCTGGAGATACGGCTCGTCACGCTCGTCCAGCTGATCGTCGGGGATGATCGCCTCCACCGGGCACTCGTCGATGCAGGCGCCGCAATCGATGCAGGTCTCCGGATCGATGTAGAGGGCCTCCGCCGTCAGGAACTCCGGCTCGTCGGGCGTGGGGTGGATGCAGTTCACCGGACACACGCTCACGCAACTGGCATCGTTGCAACATGGGCGGGTAATCACATGCGCCATCTGCTGTTTCCTCGTGATCCGACACGTAGAACGTGTTCTATTTTTCCGATTGAATGTATCTTAGCCGCAAAGATACCGGCGACCTATCGGAGGGACTCGAGTGAGCCAGGTTACGCCAGCAGTGTCGGTTGCATCACTTCCGGATCGCAAGCCTGGTGCTCGGTTCTACGAGGTGGGTTATCGCGTCCGCACCGGCGACGTCGATCAGGACATGCGTGTGCGCCTCGATGCCGTGGCCCGCTACCTGCAGGACGTCGCAAACGACAACCTCGAGGCAACCGAGTTCAGCGCGACCGACCCGTTCTGGATCGTCCGGCGCACCATCATCGATGTCATCGAGCCCATCACCTGGCCGGGTACGGTGACCGCGCAGCGGTGGTGCGGTGCCCTGTCGACGCGCTGGACCAACATGCGCGTGCGCCTGACCGCCGAGCACGAGACCAACCGGTTCAACCCCCGAGCGCGTCCCGCGGGCCTGATCGAGACCGAGGCGTTCTGGATCAACGTCAACGAGCAGGGCGTGCCGTCACGCCTGTCCGACGACGCCTTCGCGATGCTGTCGGCGATGACCGACGAGCACCGCCTTCGCTGGCGGTCGATGAACCCCGAGAAGGCCCCCGACGCCGCCGACATCGACTTCCCAGACCGTGAACACGTTCTCCGGATCACCGACTTCGACCCGTTCAAGCACCTCAACAATGCCGCCTACCTCGAGGCGATCGAGGACGAACTGGTCGAGCATCCCGACCTGGTCGACGCTCCGCACCGGGTGGTCATCGAGTACCTTCGGCCCATCGTGCCGGGCACGCGGCTGGTCCTGCGCCGGGTGCGCGAGGGCGACCGGCTCACCGTGTGGTTGCTGATGCCGGGCACCGGCGACGAACTCGTGGTCGCGGCCAGCGTCGTCGTCGGGCCGCTCCCGGGGTGAGCAACTTCTACTGACCGCCCTGGAGCAGCAACTCCATCAGCTTGATCGGCGCCTCGCACGGATCGCCCTGGGGCGCGCTGCGAGGTTCGACGAACCAGGTGAAGATGCCCCGGCTCGGCGCACGGGCGGTCACACCGCAGACGCCCGGCCGGTCGGGACTGCGCTGGGTGAACGCCGACTGGCTGGCGACCTTGATGTTCTCGGTCTGGAAACCGAGCTTCTTGGCCGTCTCCTTCTCCACGTTGACGTTGCCCCACTCGAACCAGTTGAACGTCACACTCACCACGTCGGTGGTGCCGGAGACCAGCCATCGGCAGATGGCCCCGCTGAACGACCGTTCGGCGAACCCGCCGCCGGCGACGACATCGGCGATCATCGCGTCGGGTAGCACATCGCATTCGAGCAAGAGCCGGTCGAACTGGTCGGTGTCGATGTCGCTGCTGCCGGACTGGTCCGCGGCCCCCAAGGGCACCGCCTCACCGTCGACGGTGCGCGCACACCCGGCCAGTGCGGTCAGTCCCAGCAGCAGCGCGGCGATCACGATGAGGGCGCGCTTCACGACGCACGCTCTATCGACAGCGTTGCCAGCTCGCGTGCGGCGTCACAGATCTCTTCGATCGGCCGTGGTGTCGCCGCGTCGCCGCGGATCGACCATTCGAAGAAGTCCGCGCCGAAACCGATGCCGACCTCACAGATCTGACCTGATTGCGTGTAACCGATGAATCCCTCGTGGCCGTCGATCTCGAGTCTGTTGGTGACGTCGCGCGACAACTTCACGTTCGCCTCCTCACGACCGATCGGCGATCCGCGATACCAGTTGAACGAGGCGACGGCACCCGTCCGCGAACCGGTCGTGTCCCATTCGCACACCGAAGTGTTGTTCACGGTCTCGGTGAGTCCACCGAACCCGGTGATGCGGACCACCTCGTCGAGGGACACGCCGCCGCATTCGCCGAAGAACGGTCCGGAACCGGCCTGGGCGGGCGCCTCGGGCGTGTTCGGAGTGTTTGGATCTGACGTCGGCTCGTCGTCCGAGCAGGCGCCGACGAGAAGCGTGATCGCTGCCAGAACCGCGATGAGGAAGGTGCCGTCGCGCAGCCGATCCAGTTGACGCCGTTCACGTTTCGTCGGCCGACCGGCACCGCGGTCGCGGCGCGGCTGACTCGCGAGGATCTCCTTCGGCGGCGGCGGCGGAGACCGGTCGATGAAGCACTCGGCGGCCATCGGCGCCGACACCCGCTTACTGATCGTCCTGGTGACCTCGACGATGCGCTCCCGTCCGGCGAGCCGTACGCGGACCTCATCACCCGGCACCACCGGCTGGGCCGGTTTGGCGGTCACCCCGTTCACGCGGACGTGCCCGCCCCGACACGCGGCGCCCGCCGCCGATCGGGTCTTGGTCAGACGGATGGCCCAGATGTAGGCATCGACGCGGGTGGACATGGTCAGCCGCCCAGCCGACTCGTCCGCAACCCGGGAGTCCGTCCGGCGCAGGCGCCCCGACCCGGTTCAGTGCCCACGACGCCGACTCCCTTCACCGCGCTTTCAACCCTGCCGGGTGCTCGTTGGGCACCACTGTAGCGGGGTCGCCCAGCCCGCCGCGGGTGCTGAACAGGCGACACCGTCAGCGCTTGCGCGTCAGCAGGTATGCGCCCCCGCCGACGGCCAGGACGAGGAACAGGATCGCCAGGAAGGTCTGGTCGAGCAGCAGCAACGTCACGAACACCGCGATGCCCGGTGACACCGCGACCAGGCTCATCGCCGGGTGCTGACGCACGACCTCCGACACCGCTCTGCTCTTGTCCCGATCGATGGCCATGATGCCCTCCCTGGTCGGTTGCACCCGGATCGGTCCGTGAACGGCCCGGGGTCGTGTGCCCAGGGTAGTCGCGTATCGCGACAGGCCCGGACAATCGCCCCCGTTCCGGTCAGGGACTCTGCGGCCTGACCCCTGCTCTCAGCTCATCGAACTGCCCGCGAAGCGAATAGCCATATCGTCAGCCACACGCTCCGATGTCGGCAGATGTTTCTGCCCGAGGAGTCGGCCGGGACGTCCAACGCGAACGTGTGAGGGCTGGCGAGGATGCCGGTGACCGCGGCGGAGCCGGCACCGATGTCGGGTCCACCCGATCATGTCTACTCCGTCTGACATGTCTATGCCGTTCAGCGGCTTCAATTCTGGTGGAATGTGGAGGGCCGCGGTTTCTACTTCTTGCTTCGCTCCGAAGTCTGGTCTGACCTGGTTCACCTGGGAAGTGATCGACTGCATACTGCATCAGATGAGACGCCTCGGCGTTCTCACAAAGGATGGCCGCGGCAACCCCGTCCGGCGCATAGTCGTGGCATGCTGCGTTTCTGCGCTGACGTCTCAGCCGCGGACTGGATCACACGAAGTCGCGACGCGACCGACGACGTCGCGTCGGGCCAGGCTTGGAAAGCTCTAGCGCTGTTCGGCCCTCCTGAGTTCGAGGCCTACGCGCGGGTCCGTTTCATACCGGATCCAGACCGTCCTCACCAGAGCGTTCCGAGCCAGGACTTCACAGAGCCCGCCTATGAGGGCTACGAGCACGCCATCGTCGCCAGGACGTGTAGAGCCCTGGCTGCGGCGACGCGCAGCTCCGACGAGTGCTACTTCGCGATCTGGGCCGGCTATTCAGGTGTCGCGTCCCCTCTACCGGGTGGCCCTCGGATGTCCATCCCCAACCGCGGCTACCACCTCTACGTCGGCACACTGTCCGACCTCAAGGCGTGGGAGGAGCCCTTGACACACGAAACGCCTGCGCTGTTTCACGACCCGCCGGCCTTTGTATGGCCCGCTGACCATGCCTGGTGCCTGGCAAGCGACACCGATCCTCACTGGGCCGGGATCGGGGCGAACACAGCCACCATCCGCGACCTCACATTGCGAAACGACATCGATGTCGTGACCGCAGACCGCTACGGTCGCCAACCGTTCTACGACTGACCCACGGAACCGAGGACGGATGAAACGTCGCGGATTCCGATTACTGACCGTAGGTGTATGGCAGGTTGGCGTTGATCAGGTTGCCGATCCAATGGCACAGATGACGGAACCGGCGGTCTGCCGGGTCGCGACCCGCTTTCGTCTGCCGATGCGGTGCGACTCGGCTGGGCTCAGGGATCATGCGCGGGCAGTCGGCTGTTTCGTTGCACATCCTCGGCGTTGTACCCGCTCCTGTTGTCGGCTGCGTAGTGGTGATGACAACCCTGTTCGATCAACAGCCTGTGACTGTTGGGGTTTCTGTTCACCACGGTTCACTGCGGTTCACCACTGATGTTCGTGTGACATAGGTTGCCGCACAGCTCGATTCGACGGCAGATAGGTTGTGGACAAACCTCGTCGTCGAACGTTTTGGCGAGTACCTTGGTCTCATGTCCTCGATCACCGAGCTCCGCGACACCCTCATCGGTCTGCAACCCCCACCCGACGACGGGAGTGGTCGCGCGGCGGTCGAGCGACTCGACGAACTACGCGTGCTGCGCAACGTCCTCGATCACCAGATCGCCGTCCACATCGCCCTGTTGGAGGATTCGGGGGCACCGGCGCGAGCAGGGTCGACGACCCGATCATGGCTGATCGAGATGGGCCTACCCCCGACGGCCGCGCACCGCGGTGCACGGATCGCAGGCAGCCTCAGGGTGTTGCCGAAAGTCGCCGACTGCGCCGCCGACGGGTATCTCGCGGCCGAGTGTGTCGATGCCGTGGTCCGCGGCATCGCGTCCATCGACAAACAGGCAGCGCCCGCGCTGACCGACGATGACCGGTCGGTGTTCGAGAGCGAGCTGCTCGCGCAGGCGTTCTCCGGGGCCACCCCCGCCGAGATCAACACTCACGCCCGCAGTATCGCCATGCGGGTCGCCGTTGACGATCCGCACGCGGTTGCGGCAGCCGATGATGCGTCGCTGAACACTGTGCACACCAGGGTGACCGACGAAGGCCGGGTCGCGATCACCGCAGACGTAACCGCAGTGATCGGGGAGAAGTTCCTGTCGATGATCGACGAACGCTCCTGCCCGCGCCCCGAACCCGACGGCGCCGACGACCGCCGCGATGCCGGCCAACGCCGCGCGGACGGTCTGGAACTCCTTCTAGACCAGGCTGCGATCGGTGCAGCGATGACCACTGCGGGCGCACCGCGAACGCAGTTACTCATCACCATTCCTGCTGATGGCGTTGGACAGGCAAGGTTGCCGTGGGTCGGAGCAGTGACAGGCTCGACAGCACAACAACTCTCGTGCGACGGCGCGGTGGCCGACATCGTCCTCGACAGTGAGGGGGTGCCGTTGCGGATGGGAACGACGAAGCGGTTGTTCCCGCATCACCTGCGGCAAGCGATCGTCGTGCGGGATATGTGTTGCGTGAAGTGTGGTGCCCCAGCGGCACATACGCAAGTTCACCATCTGATCCCCTGGGCTGATGGTGGCGCTACTGATCTGGACAACGGGTGCCTGCTCTGCCAGCGCTGTCACACCCAGGTCCACCACCACGGCTGGCAGGTCGTGATGGGTCCCGACCGTCATCCCTGGCTCATCCCGCCCGCTGACATCGACCCGAAACGTCTACCCCGGCCGGCCTACAACCGGCGCACCATGCGACTCGACGACGCACTCGCGTAACCGCCTTTGCCCCACAGGCCCTCCGGCATCGACCCCGACGCCACACGACCCTTGACAACTCCACAGTGTTAAATCAAACCCCTGCCCACCGGGGCACTGTCGCGGAAGATGATCAGTAGCAATCTCTTCGCGAGAGATCCCTGGGGTCCGGGGGGGATCGAAGCTGCACTTGAGATCAACCGTTCCCGCCTTCACAGCAACCAATAGCCAGGCGGTGAGTCAGCCCCGGCCCGGCCCCCTCCCCTCAGAGCGCAGCGAGCCTGGAACACTTTCGGATCAGGCCGCGGCATCTTCGGAATCGCTGCCGGAATCGAAATCGGCGCTCGAGTCCGAGTCGCTACCGGAGTCGTTGCCATCGGAATCAGAGGTGTCGGGATCAGCGGCGTCGGAGTCCGCGGCGTCGGAACCGGCTCCGTCGGAATCCGAAGTGTCAGGATCCGAGGTGTCGGAGTCCGCGCCGCCGGACTCGGGCGCGTCGGAGTCTCCGGCATCCGAATACTCGACGCCGCTGTCGTCGGAGGCCGCCGGCGCCCGGTGCTTGCCGACGTAGGAGTTCTCCGCCGAGCGGTGCTTGCCGACGTAGCTATCGGCCTCGTCGGTCTCATCGTCGGTGGCGGCCGAATCCGCCGATGTGTCGACGACCGACATGCTCGTGCGCGCCACAGTGTTCGACGCGCCGGTGTCTATTGGATCGGTGGCGGGCAGACCGAACGGGAACTCGTAACTCGGGATGCGGATCACGGGGACGAGCTCGCCGGTGTCGAGTTGCCCGAACTCGATGACCGGCAGGCCCAGTCGATTCGGCCGGAGCTCGCCGTTGACCTCGACCAGCGGGCGGAAGGTGACGGTCGAACCCAGCCAGTCGACGGTGATCGGAGCCGTGAATCCGTAATCGCTCGTCAGCCGGAGGAAGTTCCCGCTGAACAGGTCGTGGTCGCCCCCGATGCTCAGGCGGGCGAAGTCCTTGGAAAGCGACATCCAGTCGCCGTCGAAGTCGATTCCGGAGCCACTCAGGACGCCGGCGAGCAGACCCTCGAGAACGTCGGCGCCGAGTCCGCCGAGAACCCCTCCCGGATCGGCGATCAGCGCTGTCGGGTCGGTGAGCGCGAACTGGAGTTCGCCGTTCGGTTGCTGCCACCGGAAGTCGAAGGTGCCCAGCACGTTCGCGCAGGCTCCGACGCCGTCGGCATAGGCACCGGTGAGGCCGCCATAGCAACCCACACCCTTGACACCGGGGATCGTCGTGATCGTCTCGCCGAGGACCGTGACGTCGAGCGGCCCGGTGTTCCACGCGTGTGCCATCCCGATCAGTGCGAACGATCTCGCCGTCCGTCCGTCACTCGCCCCCGCCGTCGCGATGCTCAGCGGCAGATACGATGTCGCAGTCGCGTCGCCGCCGCGGTATGCGAGCGCGAACTGGAAGCCGTTCCCGACGACCGTCGCCGAGCCCTCGGTGGCGGGGCCGTCGGTCATCGTCGGCGGCAGGTCGATGCCGAGCCAGCGGATGATGTCCCCCAGAACAGACCCGGACAGCGTGTCGAAGACGTCCTTCACCGGGTCATAGATCGCCACGGGCACGACCTCGATGCGGTCGGGCAGGACGACGGCGAGTCCGATGCCGCCGAGCTCGGTGCTCGACTGAGAGCAGTCGGCCCCGTCCCGGACGCCGCCCGACATACAGCTCTGGATGCGCCACTGCTCCGCGATGTCGGCGAGCGCGCCGTTGCCGATCGTGGTCACCAGGCTGCCGAGCGGATTGCCACTGTCGAAACCCTTCGACCAGTCGCGAAGATCGTCGATCTCGGACGGGATCCCCGGGAGAATGGCCGCGTCAGCCACCGCTGGTTCCGCCACCTGTCCGGCGCCGATCGCAGCGACGGTCGCCAACGCGGCCGCCCCGGCGATCGCGCGGTGCTGCCGCCGCTGTTTCCGGTTCTCGCGTCGAGCGACCTTCTCCGATCGCTGAATTCCGCTGCGCCCCAACCTGGTCATCCGTCCCACCCTCTTCTCCCCGACCTCCCGAGCTGAGTAAGTGAATCATCACGGTCGTCGAATCGGTAGTTGATCGCAGGAAATGGCACGAATCAGGCGTTCTGGTCAGATGTCCCACCCCTACCAGCGGTCGCGATCGAGACCCTGACCGGAGGCACCGGCGTCGGCGGCGCACCCGAATCCCACGACCCAGCGGGCGGGACCGCTCTCCCCCGCGGCGATCTCGACCTTGCCCAGCATCATCGGCTCGGGCAGTACGGCCAGGAACTCCCCGAGCGCCGACGGGGCGAGCGTCCACACCTCGCCGCGAATCGCACGGCCGGCCTCGGGATCGCGGATCAGTCCCGGTTTGGGCGGGGTCGTGTCGAGTGCGACCAGACGATACGACGGGGTCGTGGTGACCTCGCCGGCCCACCGGGCACCCCGTTCGCTGAGCTCGTGCGTCAGAGGCCCACCCCGCATGTGCGCCCCGAAGACCGCGAGTTCGATCGCATCGTCGGGCTCCGCCCAGGAGGGCGCCACCGAGTCGTCACCGACGAAGCGACGTGCCACGTCGACGAGCACGGCGTCGGCATGCGCGACGCCCAGGAACGTGACGCCGAACTGGGCTGTGCTGCCGTCTCCTTCGATGACCGTCCCGGCCGGCACCGCGAGTCCGCACAGGTCGAAGAGGTTGCAGAAGTTGGTGTATGTGCCCATTCGTGAGTTCACGCCCACCGGATCGGCGGCGACCTCGGCGAGCGTCGGGTGCGCCGGCGCGGTCGGTACCATCAGGACCGTCGCATCGCCCCACTGCTCCATCGCCGCCACCCGAAGGTCCGCGAGCCGACGACGGGCGCGCAACAGGTCGACCGCCGAGAATCGGTCCGCCGCACCGATGATGGCCGACACCGTCGGATCGAGACCGGCGGCGCCGGGATCGGCAACGGAATCGAGGTAGTCCCCCACCGCCTCGTATCGCTCGGCGACGAGCGCGTCGTCGTAGAGGAGCCGGGCGGCCTCGAGGAACGGCGACAGGTCGATGGTCTTGATCATGAGCCCCGCCGCCTCGGCACGATGCACCGCGTCGTCGAACGCGGCGCGCCACCTGTCGTCCAGACCGGGCAGCTCGGTGGGCACGGCGACGACCGGGCGTTCGGGCGCGGCGTAGGGCATAGACTTCGGGAAGGGGCGTGTCCCAGCGGCTTTCGCCATCACCGCAACCGATCGGTCGGCCAGCGCGAGGTCGGCGGCGAAGATCGTGAGGACATCGTAGCTCCGACAGGCGGGTACGACTCCGTCGGTGGAGACGACACCGAGGGTCGGCTTGACACCGACGATGCCCTGCAGGCCCGCCGGCACCCGACCCGACCCGGCGGTGTCGGTCCCGATGGCGATGTCGGCGAATCCGAGGGCCACCGCCACCGCCGACCCCGAGCTCGATCCACCCGAGATGCGGTCGGGGCGTCGGGAATCCCGCACCGCACCATAGGGACTGCGCGTACCCACCAGTCCGGTCGCGAACTGGTCCAGGTTGGTCTTGCCCAGCACCACCGCGCCGGCCGCACGCAGGGCGGCGACCGCGGGCGCATCGGCCTCGGGGGTGAAAACGAAACCGGGACACCCGGCGGTGGTCGGCAGACCGCCGACGTCGACGTTATCCTTGACCGCGAGAAGAATGCCCGCCAGCGGGCCGCCGGTCGCGACGGACCGCTCGTATTCGGCACGCACCTCGGCCTCGGGCCGGAGCGTGATGAACACCTCCGGACGATCCGCCTCGGCGATCCGCGCGTACACCTCGTCGATCCTGCTCATGCCACCCGCTCCTCGTCGTCCGCGCTCTCCGACGCTCCGCCGTCGGCCACGCTCACACCGGCCGCTCGTGCAGCGAATTCACCTTGTAACGACCATCTCTCGCGCTCCTCCGCACGGGCGATCTCCATCGTCTCCCGGCGAGCCGCGATGTCGCCGGCGTGCTCGTCGAGGAAGCGCTGGTGCGCGGCCAGCGAGAACTCGCCGTCGACGATCTTCGTGCTGTCGCCGCGCCCGGCGGCGACGTCGGCCCGCATGTCCAAGAGCTCTTCGGCGGTAACCGGATACCAGTGGATTCGATCGAAGAACCGCAGGAGCCACGGATGTTCGGGATCGAAACCCGGGGCCGGCAACGGATGCCGGTGATTCCACACCTGGGTTGTCCGTCCGACGAACTGATAACCGCCCGGGCCCTCCATGCCGTAGATGCACAGGTAGGCGCCGCCGATACCCACCGCGTTCTCCGGGGTCCAGGTGCGGGCGGGGTTGTACTTGGTCGTGACCAGGCGGTGGCGTGGATCCAGCGGAACGGCCACCGGCGCACCGAGATAGACGTCGCCGAGGCCGAGCACGAGGTAGCTCGCGTCGAAGACCGTGCGGTACACGTCGTCGACCGAGTCCAGGCCGTTCATCCGGCGGATGAACTCGATGTTCCACGGACACCACGGGGCGTCGGACCGCACGCCCAGCATGTACCGTTCGATCGCCTCGCGAGTGGCCGGGTCGTCCCACGAGAGCGGCAGGTGCACCGTGCGGCTCGGCACCACCAGGTCTTCGGCGGCCGGCAGTTGGCTCTCGCATTCGGTCAGCCACTCCAGCATCTGCGCCTGCGACCACACATCCGGGTCCGCCTTCACCTGCAGGGAGCGGATTCCCGGCGTGAGATCGACAAGCCCGCGCGGCTTCT
>FKKE01018276.1_pt1 | contig 10975 bp, 8 predicted proteins | sample 1106331 | NCBI WGS metagenome assembly FKKE01 (sample SAMEA3931202, study PRJEB13176) | freshwater metagenome | biome: Drinking water system; feature: drinking water; material: freshwater | place: China | collected 2013-02-06 | reverse complement strand
CGTAATCTTTATTCTTTAAAATTTCTTTAGTTATCAACTTGCTTCCCATACCCACTACTTTAACCCCTGATCTGAACCATGCCCCCAAATTTTCTTCCGTAGGTTCTACACCACCTGTAATTGTAAAATCAATTCCGCTGAATAATGGCATGATCGCTTCCACAAATCCATGCCCAAGTACATTACCCGGGAACAATTTGATAAGCTTACATCCTGCCTGCTGTGCTACATGAATTTCTGTTGGTGTAGTACAACCGGGGATCCACAATGTTTTATTTAAATAGGCTGTATCACAAACGCCACTATCAAAAATTGGACTGATCAAAAAATCTGCCCCGGCATCTAAGAACTTCTGCGCTTCCGCTCCGGTTTTAATAGTACCTACCGCCAACAACAAACCCATCATTTTTTCATTTCTCAATTTTACCAATTGATTAAAATTCTCCAAAGCCTGCGGGCCACGATTAGTGAATTCAATACATTTTACTCCTGCATCGAATAAAGCATTTGCTACTGATAAACATATATCAGCATCATCATGATAATACAATGGTAATAAGCCGATCTCTTTTACTCGTTGTATTAATTGCTCTTCACGTTCCATTAAATTCTTTTTTTTATTTGTTCAATTGTTTGTTTCGTTGAATCTCCCCTCTCTCCTAATTTACCTGCAGCTGCTGATGCAGCAAAATTGATGATGTCATCTTCAGAGTTATCATTAATAAAACCATAGATCATTCCCCCCATAAAACAATCGCCACTGCCGGCTTTATCAACCACATTTTTTATTTCAAATGTTTTTGAAACAGTCATTTTAGGACCCTGTTGCAATACAGCAAAATACTCTTTATCCAACCTGAATGTATAAGCAAATGCTTCTGCCCTCTGATATTGCTTATGCAATTGCAACATGCTTTTGCCTGCAGCAGCAACTAGTTCTTCTTTTGTTCTTTCCGTACTTTCTTTTACCGGTGCTTCAATGCCTAATAAACTTTCAACAGCCCACAGATTTCCCATGATCACATTACAATACTGAACCAGTTCCGGCATTACATCAGCCGGTTTTTTTCCATATTGCCACAACTTGGCCCTGTAATTGAGATCAATTGAGATTTTTATTTTTTTTGCAGAAGCTGCCTGCAATGCTTCTTTACAAACAGCAACTATATTTTCATTTAATGCAGGATTAATGGCGGTAAAATGAAACCAGCTGCAATCAGACAATACTTTATCCCAATCGATCGCTCCTGTTTTTAATTCACCAAAAGAAGAATGAGCCCTGTCATAAATAACGCCTGCACTTTTTAGTTCGGCTCCTTTTGGTAAATAATAAACTCCTATCCTGTTTCCTGAAAAATTTATTGCTGATATATCAATGTTTCTTTTTACAAGCTCATCACAGATCTCTTTGGAAAGATAATTATCAGGCAATGCAGTACAGTATTTCACGGGTGTTTTCCAGGTTGCAAGAGCTGTAGCTACGTTTAATTCTGCCCCACCCAGGTGAGTTGTGATCATCTCATCATATATCCATTTACCACCTAACTCCGGTGATAATTTCAGCATCAGCTCTCCGAAACAAAATACTTTTTGCACTTCTTCTAAACAGTTTTTTTCTGAATGATTACCTTCTCATCTGTCCATTGCCATCCAAAATAATTTTTTGCGTTATTATAGCATATATCCTGGATGATCTTTCCGATCCAATTCATATCATTCGGAAGTTCACCGTTTTCAATTTCTTCTCCAAATAAATTACAGAGCAGCCTCCTGAAATATTCATGACGTGGAAATGAAAGAAAGCTGCGGCTATCCGTAAGCATTCCAATAAAACGGCTAAGCAATCCCATATTGCTAAGCGCATTTAATTGTTTTGTCATTCCGTCTTTCTGATCAAGGAACCACCATGCACTGCCCCATTGTATCTTGCCTGCAGATGATCCATCATTGAAGTTGCCGATCATGGTTGCAAATAATTCATTGTCGGCGGGGTTTAGATTATAGATGATGGTTTTTGCCAACTTATTATTTGTATCGAGCCGGTTTAAGAATTTAGATAATGCTTTTGCTTGTGAAAAATCGCCAATGCTGTCCCACCCGGTATCAGGACCCAGCTGGTTTAACTTACGGCTATTATTATTTCTTAAAGCGCCAAGATGATACTGTTGTACAAATCCCTTTTCCCAATCCCACTCAGCAAATGTCACCAGCATTGCCGATTTGAATTTCTTTCTTTCTTCCAGACTCAATTCACCGCCTGAACGGATCTTAGCAAATATTCCTGCTATTTCCGTCTGCGTGTAATCTTCTGCATAAATTTCTTCAAGTCCATGATCACTTACATTACAATTATTGGCCACAAAATAATCATGACGTTTTTTTAGTGCCGCTAAATAATCATTATACGTGCTGATGGAAAAATCTGCTGACTTTTCAAGAAGTGTAAGATAATTATTGAAAGTGTTTACATCATCCACATGCATTGCCTTATCTGGACGAAATGCCGGCAAAACTTTTATTTGCCATTTATCTTCTTTTATTTTTTTGTGATGTTCCAATGAATCAACAGGATCATCAGTAGTACAAATAACTTTTACATTCATCATTTCAAGCAAACCACGAACACTGCGATCCTTTGATTGAAGTTTCTCCGTTGTTTCGTCATAGATCTTTTTAGCCGTATCGCCATTTAAAACATCTGTAATTCCAAAATACCGCTGAAGCTCCAAATGTGTCCAATGATATAAAGGATTACGCAAAGTATAAGGAACTGTTTGGGCCCATTTCTGAAATTTTTCTTCGTCGCTTTTATTTCCTGTAATAAAATCTTCTGATACTCCATTGGCACGCATGGCACGCCATTTATAATGATCACCATTGAGCCATACCCTTGTTATATTTTCAAAATTTTTATTGTCTGCTATCTCACCAGGTGGCAGGTGATTGTGATAATCAATAATAGGCATCTGTTTAGCAAAATCATGATAAAGCTGTTTTGAGGCTTTATTATTCAGAAGAAAATCATCATCAAGGAACTTTTTCATATGACTGCTTAAAAAAGTTATAAATCAATCGAATACAGGTAATAAATGTATGAAAATATATGGGCTTGATAGTGGAAATTTCCGCAAACGTTACCGGAGTACAGGAGCTATAGACTTACACCTCTTTTCCAGGGAATAAAATCATCCTGGTTAAGCTGAACAGCTTTTGGGATTAATTCACCGCTTGCGGCTTTAATGCAATATTCAAGTATTTCTTCTCCCATTTGCTGAATTGTTTTTTCCCCTTCAACAATTGGTCCGCAATCAATATCAATGATATCGTTCATTCGCTTTGCAAGAGTACTGTTTGTACTTACTTTAATTGTAGGACAAACAGGATTACCTGTTGGCGTACCCAATCCTGTAGTAAATAAAATAAGCGTAGCACCACTTGCTGCTTTGCCAGTGGTTGCTTCTACATCATTTCCCGGTGTACAAACTAAATTCAATCCCGGCTTTGTTGCCGGTTCAGTATAATCTAATACGTCCACAACAGGTGAAGTGCCCCCTTTTTTTGCAGCGCCATTACTTTTAATTGCATCAGTGATCAATCCATCCTTAATGTTACCGGGGGAAGGGTTCATGTGAAAACCTGAACCCACTTTATGTGCTTCTTCATTGTATGCTGTCATTAAATGAATGAACTTTTTTGCGGCTGCTTCATTGGTTGTACGGTCAATAAGATTTTGTTCGGCTCCGCAGAGTTCCGGAAATTCTGCCAATAAAATTTTGCCTCCTAACGCTACAACAAGATCGGCGCAATAACCTACAGCAGGATTTGCAGAAATACCGCTGAATCCATCGCTGCCACCGCATTTTACACCGATACATAATTTATCAAGTGCAGCCGGCTTGCGCTCTATCTTATTTACTTCAATTAATCCTTCAATTGTTTTCTTAATTGCTTCAGTGATCAATTGCTGTTCACTTTGGGATAGTTGTTGCTCGAAAATATAAAGTGGTTTGTCAAATTTTGGATTTCTCTGTTTTAAATCATTGACAAAATCCTGTGTTTGTAAATGCTGACAACCGAGGCTTAATACTGTAACTCCGGCTACATTGGGATGATCGGCGTATGATGCTAATAGTTTTCCCAAAATACCGGCATCCTGTCTTGTACCGCCACAGCCTCCCTGGTGATTTAAAAATTTTATGCCATCCACATTTTTAAATGTACGGTTCCCATTGGAATGTTCCGGGATGGAAAAAATATCAATTGATGAAAAATCTTTTCCTTCTTTATATGCTTCGATCAACTGATGTGTATAGCTCTTATATTTATCGGTAACGGCATAGCCCAATTCATTGTGCAGGGCTTCCCGGATCACATCAAGATTCCTGTTCTCACAAAAAACGGTAGGAATAAAAAGCCAATAGTTAGCCGTTCCTACCCTTCCATCACTCCGATGGTACCCGTTAAAAGTTCTTGCTTTGAATTTTGTAACATCCGGCGCATGCCATTCATATTTTGCTGCACGGTAAGAAAAAGGTTCTGTGGCATGTTTTGTATTTACAGTTGTCATCAGCGATCCACGTGGTATTGAGTTTTGGGCTGTGCCCACCAGTACACCATACATTATTATTTCATCACCGGCATCCAGGTCTTTTGTAAAAAATTTATGTTTTGCAGGGATGGTTTCCTGTAATACGAACTCTTCACCTTCAAAGGTGATCTTTTCGCCTTTTGAAAGATCGGTCAGGGCCACTATCACATTATCCTTTGGATGTGTCTTTAAAACTTTCTGTTTCATATTTCAATCACCTGTTTTTCCTTATTACTTCTTATCGCTGTTTCAATTATAAGGATCACATCTTTTCCTTCTTCCCCTGTTACCGGCATGGCCTTATTGTTTCGTATGGCTTCATATACTGCTGTGTAATAATCACCATAGTTTCCTTTTTCAGACTGAATGTATTCTTTAATAAGCCTGCCGTCTTTTTCTGTATGCAATAAACCTTTTTGGCTATCTGGTTCTATTCCCCAATCAGCATCACCGGGCTTTCTATTAGCCTGCAGATCCCTTTCCTGCACATCTGTTTTATGTTTTATAAAAGACCCCAGGGTACCGTGAAACTGGTAACCTGGCATGGGTTCTCTTACATAGTAACTAGATTTTAAAGTAACCCGGTGACCAGGATAGAAAAGTTTCAGATCAAAATAATCATCAACTTTTGAACCGGGACGATTGATTGCAATATCAGCAAACAAAGCGATCGGCATTCCGAATAACTGTAATGACTGATCTATTAAGTGTGATCCAAGATCATATAAACAACCCACTGCTGGTGTTGGTGATTCTTTGTGAGCTTTTGCACTTAATGCGGGCACATATCGATCATAATGAATTTCTGCATCCACAATGTTTCCCAGCCATCCTGTATCCAATATTTTTTTCACGGTTCGGTAATCACTGTCATACCTGCGGTTTTGATAAACCGATAGTTTTACTTTTTTCTTATTGGCCAAAGCGATCAATTCTTCTGCCTGTTCAACAGTTGCCGTAAAAGGCTTTTCAACGATCAAATGCTTACCGGCATGTATCACCTGTTTTGCATAATCAAAATGTGTTATACTCGGGGTATTAACTATTACCAGCTCGATATTCTTATCTGCCAATAATTCGTCTAATGTCCTGAAAGTTTTTACCGCCTTATATTTTTCCTGTGCCAGGTTTTTGGTTCTTTCCCAAACTCCATAAAAATTAAATCCAGGATTGGTGGTGATGAAGGGTGCATGAAAGACCCAACCACTCATTCCAAAAGAACATAAGGCTGTATTGATCGGCTGCATAAGTAGGTAGCTTCACTTGCTGGGTACAAGTTAAGGCAAATGAGAAAAATAGAGCAAGATGCCGCCGGCAAACTTGTATATAATTAGTTTTGAATGGCCCCCGCTTTTTTTGTAATTTCAACTTAACTAAAAAATACCAACTATGCGAAAAGTTGCTGACATTCTTGAACGGAAGGGAGCTTCCGCTGTAGCAGTAGCACCAGATACCAAGGTGATAGAGGCTTTGAACATTATGGCTGAAAAAAATATTGGTTCAGTATTAGTAATGGATGGCGGCGAATACCTGGGCATCATTACCGAAAGAGATTATTCAAGAAAAGTTGCGTTAAAGCATAAAAGCTCAGTGGATACAAAAGTATCCGAGATCATGACCAATAACCTGCCGTCAGTATCTCCAAAAGACAGTGTAGAGCATTGCATGCAGCTGATGTCAGATAAAAATATCCGTTACCTGCCTGTATTTGATGGTAACCGGCTGGCCGGAATTGTAAGCATGAGTGATGTGGTAAAAGAAACTATTTTACAACAAAAAGAAACTATAAATCACCTGGAGAATTATATTCATTCAGGTCTTTAAATTTGCAGAACAACTAAAACCACAAGTCAGGCACCCTGTTCTACCCGGACAGGGTGTTTTTTTATTTTTTGTTTGCTTCATCTTGTTTGGCTTTTACCAAAACAAGATCACTCATATCAACCTGTATCGGAAGTTGTCCTATTTTTACAATCGCTTTTTTCCCTCTTATCCCGATCACCTCTCCTACCTGGTGGCTCTTTTTCATTTTCACTTTTTCACCAACCTTTATTTCACCGGCAAGCTCAATGAATTTTGATTCTACCTGCTTTTGCATTTTACTTGCGGCCTTTTTTTCCTGTTTATTAAATAAAAGGGCACTGATGTTTTTAATTACTTTGTTTTTATCATCTTCTTTTTTCCAATCTATCACCATTTGCTTCAGCTTTCTTTCCATCTCTTTTAAATAAACAAGTTTTTCTTCTGATACTTTGTTCTGATGCTTTAATAATTCAACTTGCTGATTGTGCTTCTCTCTATCCATTGCATGCTTCATTTCCTTTTTCAGCTTTTCATTCTCATGCATCAATTGATGAAGCTCCTTTTCTTTTTTTTCAAGATTATGAAGATCCTGCTCTGTCCGGTTCAGTAATTTATCCAGCCGAAAATGATCTTCATCCACCATTTTTCTGGCCCTATCAATCAGTGACCGGTGTAGTCCTATTCTTTCCGCAATAGCAAATGTGTATGAGCTGCCGGGTTTACCAATATTTAATTTATAAAGCGGCATCAGGTTTTTTTCATCAAAAGCCATAGCGCCATTGATAATGCCCGGTGTTTTACTTGCCATTATTTTTAAATTGAGATAATGCGTGGTAACAATGCCATAAGCATGTTTCTTTACCAGCTCCTGTAAAATAACTTCTGCAAAAGCGCCACCCAGATTTGGATCGCTGCCACTACCCAGCTCATCAATAAAAAAAAGTGTTTTACCATTTGCCTCTTCCATAAAATGTTTCATATTCTTTAAATGGCTGCTGTAAGTGCTGAGGTCGAATTCAAGACTCTGTGTATCGCCAATATGAATCAATAATTGCTTAAACACACCAAACTTTGATGAGGGATGAACAGGAACCAGTAATCCGCTTTGGATCATCATTTGCAGAAGCCCGACAGTTTTTAAGGTAACCGTTTTACCTCCAGCATTTGGACCACTGATCACAAGTATCCTGTTCTTTTCATCCAATGATAAGGAAACAGGTAAAGTGGGTTTGCCCGTTTTTTTATTATATAAATACAAAAGCGGGTGTATTGCTTTTTCCAGGTGAACCACAGCTTTGTCTTCTACAACCGGGAATTCTGCATTTATATCCATGGCAAGTTTTGCCTTTGCACGTATAAAATCAAATTCTCCGGCAATGGTATGATAGGTAACAAGTAATGAAGCCTGTATGGAAAGATCCGATGTAAGCACTCGCAGCAAACGATACACTTCCCGTTTCTCATCATTTTCCAGTGAATAAATATCATTGTTCAGTTCTATCGTTTCTTCAGGCTCAATAAAAGATGTTCTGCGGCTTTCACTTTCTCCATGTAAAATCCCTTTTACTGTTCTTTTTTGCTGAGCATATACAGCAACTACCCTTCTGCCATTTAAAAAACTTTCTTCAATATCTGCCAGGTAGCCTTGCTTATTAAGTTTTGAGATGATTTTATCAAATGCTTTTCTCAGTTCATTTCGCTTTCGGTATAAATTCATCCGGATTCCTTGCAATTCCGCTGATGCATTGTCTTTTACATGGCCATTCTCATCCAGGATATCATCAATCATTTCAGCGATGGCATTTTCATAATAACTTCCATCAATGATCTTTGCCATGGCAGGATAAGCTTTTCTCCGTTCCTCATCAAACCAGCGAAAAACATTTTTTATTAATTCGGCCAGCTTCCTGATCTCAACAAATTCATCTCCCGAAAGAACAGCCCCGGGTATTGATAGCATTTTTAATTCTTTTGATAAATTAAAAATGGGATCATTAGGAAAATAAATGCTGTTTTGTAATAGCTGCTTGTATTCAAACCCCTGGCGAAGTTCGGTTTCAATAAAATCGATCTTTGTATGTATCCTCAATTCCTTTGCCTTTGCAACTGCATACTCACTTCTGCAATGTGCTGCCAGCAAAATTTTTACTTTGTCGAACTCCAGCTGAACGTAGGCCGATCCGGGAAAAAGTCTCATCTATGATTTAACTATTTTTTGCCAGCAAAAGTAATTCTAATCACATTCTGTTGTGTCACTCCCTTTTACTTCCGGTTCGCTATTCAGCAAGTGAAACGTGAAATGTCAAAAGTGAGACAATTGATTGGCGTTTCACTTTTTATGTTTGACGTGTTTGTTAATGTTCTCTCAAAGCTAAAGTCGTTGTCTGTCGGCTTACAAACTGTCCAATTCAAATCATCGTAAATTGCAGTGCAATTGAAAATGAATAAAATTCAACAAATAATGATTTTTATGCGAACATTCTGGTTGGCAGCCCTGGCCGGTTCTGCTACATTAATTTCCTGTGCACAAAACAATAATTCAAATTTTAAAATGAATACGACAAAAACATCTGCAAAAACAGAAGCAACTTTTACTGGTAAAACGGATACAGCAACATTAGGCACCGGTTGTTTCTGGTGTACCGAGGCAATTTTTGAACAGCTTGATGGCGTCATTTCAGTAACGTCCGGTTATGCCGGCGGTTCGGTTCCTGATCCATCTTATAAAGCGGTTTGTACAGGTGAAACAGGCCATGCTGAATGTGTGCAGATAGTTTATGATCCATCAAAACTGAGTTTTGATGAATTGCTTGAGGTCTTCTGGCAGGTACATGATCCCACAACGCTAAACCGGCAGGGAGCTGATGTAGGCACTCAATACCGCAGTGTCATCTTTTATCATGATGATGAGCAAAAACAAAAAGCGGAAAAGTATAAAACGGATTTAGATAAAAGTGGGGCATTTGACAATCCGATCGTAACTACACTTGAACCCTTCACTAAATTTTATAAAGCCGAGAATTATCACCAGGAATATTATGAATTGAATAAAAATTCAAATCCATATTGCTCTATTGTCATACGACCGAAGTTGGAAAAATTTGAAAAAGTTTTTAAAGACAAGTTGAAAAAGCACTAATAAAAAAGGTGGGATGAATTCCCACCTTTTGAGTTTTGGGTACCATTCAAATCATAGTTTTGATTGTTTTAAAAAATAATGAATGGTTTTTCTGGAATTTTTCAAAAGATAATGGATCATAAATTGGATTTTACTTTCATACAGGTATCAAAACGGTTTCCGGTGGATCTGGATCTTTATTTTTCATATTTGATATTGGGTTTTGTTTGTCATTCGTGATTAATGGACGTAATCAGGAAATAATTACAATAATGTAAAAGTTCATAGCAATTTTTTTTAACAGTTAATAATGTTGCAGAATCGATCGAACCGGGTAAAACTTACGAGGAAAATCAGTTAGAAAGTTTGAAAGGGAAGACACTTCCAGAATAAGTTTTCAACGGATCAGATCTTTATTGGTTTTGAATATTGGAGGCGGCTGTTCGTGGATATTGAAAAGGCTTTTTCAAAAGCGTATGTAAATATAAACCGTGCTTTTTGAGTATGCAAGCCAATAGAAAAATATTTTAATAGTAAATCTCCTACAAAACAACTTATTTGTTTAATTTTTTGGATGATATAAGATGAGCATTCGTAAAAGTCTCATTTCGGTGTAACCTTTAAATTTACAATTCAATTCTTGTCATGATCAAAAGATTCGCCAAAGCATTAATAATTACAAATTTTTCATTTTTCATTATTATTTCTACCTATGCGCAGTTTACAAAACAGGATACACTACGGGGAAGCAACGGGCCGGGGCGGGATTGGTGGGATGTGTTACATTATGATATAAGTATCACTCCTGATTTTCATTCGAGATTAATAACCGGCAAGACAACTATTCAATATAAGGTTGTCAAAGAAAAACATTCTGATTATTTGCAAATAGATCTTCAACAACCTTTGCAACCTGATTCTATCTTTTATGATAAGAAAATGTATATTAACTATCCGGCAAAACCTTATTACAGGGAAGGCAATACCTGGCACATCCCATTACCCAAAGCAGAATTAAATTCAATTCATAGCATAACGATCGTTTATCATGGCAACCCTCAAATTGCACAACGTCCGCCCTGGGATGGCGGTTGGATCTTTGTAAAGGATGCAATGGGAAGACCCTGGATGAGTGTGACATGCCAGGGATTGGGAGCAAGTGTGTGGTATCCCTGTAAAGATTACCAGGCTGATGAACCGGATAAAGGCGCAACTCTTACAATAAATATTCCTGATTCATTAATAGCTGTGGGTAATGGAAGGTCAAATGATATGAATACATGGGAGGTGAAAAACCCGATCAATAATTATAACATCATTCCTTATATCGGTAAATATGTGAACTGGAAAGAAACTTATGATGGTGAAAAAGGAAAGCTCGATTGTGATTACTGGGTGCTTGATTATAATTTAGAAAAAGCAAAGGAACAATTCAAGCAAGCTGCACAAACACTCAAAGCATTTGA
>FKKE01000726.1_pt1 | contig 10979 bp, 14 predicted proteins | sample 1106331 | NCBI WGS metagenome assembly FKKE01 (sample SAMEA3931202, study PRJEB13176) | freshwater metagenome | biome: Drinking water system; feature: drinking water; material: freshwater | place: China | collected 2013-02-06 | reverse complement strand
CCGATGTTTCGTTCCGCCGCTCCGTTTGTGCCGCTGCGAAACTGGACGGCCAGTTGTTGTACCCGGCCCAACGTATTCGTCACCTGCGTCAACTGGTTGTCGGAGAGATCCAGTCTGGTCCGGCCGAACACGATATTGCGCTGCCATTGCTCGATCAGGGACAAGGAGGCCTTGTCCATCGCAATGTGGTTGAACGCGCTGGGGTCGTCGGACGGCTGACGCACCAGCTTTCCGGTGGATACCTGTTGCTGGAATACGAGGGCCTGGGCACGGGCACGGGCCAGATTGTTGGCCAGCACGCCGAACGTCTGTTGTTCTGTGACTCTCATGACTCTCCTCCGCTAGTACGGCTTCAGGGATAAGAGCGTTTGAAACATTTCGTCCGTGATGCGCACCAGCCGCGACGCGGCTTCAAATCCCCGTTGAAACTTCATGAGATTCACCAGCTCCTCGTCGATCGAGACTCCGGACACCTGTGCGCGAAGAGTCTCGATCTGGTCCTTCAAGATCTCCTGTGCGTCCGTTTCTCGCTCGGCGGTCTTCGCCACGACACCCAGATCGGCTGCGGCTGTCCGATAGGCATCCTTCAAGGTTCCTCCGTCCAAACTGGCGAACTGCCGATGCTGAAGCGCCACCAGGGACAACAGATTGACATTGTTCCCCGGAGAGCCGGCCTTCGTCGACGAAGCTGCCACGGAGGCCGGATCAGTGAGCGCAACCGCTAGATCACGGGCGGCATCATGATAGGTATTCACTTCGAGCACATCCCCCGCCGACGCCGTACCGGTGAGACTCACACTGACGCCGTCGAAGACCAGCGTCGTCGGACTCGCGTAGGCGCCTGATGCTGCCGTACTGGTGCCGTTCAATACACCGAGCGACGTTCGAGCCGTTCCACCGGTCACGGTGACGCTCGATGCGCTTGTGGTGTCGTTGGAGGTCACGATGAGGCGATTGGTCGTGACGTCATAGCTCACCACCACCGATTTGCCTGCGGCTTGCAATGTCCCGTCGGCATTGATCTTCGCCTGGACTTCCTGCGCAAGCGCCGCACCGGACGTAAACGCCAAGCCCGGGCTCGCCGCCCCGGCGAGGGTGATGGTACCCGAGGCTACTCCATCGACCGTGACGGCAAGCGTATCATTGACACCGGTCACGATGCTCAACGGTGAGTCGATGGAGGGCGCACTGATCGCCGTCCCGGTGTAATTTCCGCGAATCGAGGCGCCCGTCGTGACATCCACGATCGAGTAGGCCGTCGGGGATGAAAATCTGACCTCATAGTCGTGGAACGTCAGCAGGCTATTCGCCGTCACTGCGCTGTCACTGACCGCTATCGTCCCTTGATTGGCCGCACGCGCACTCGTGGTGATCGACTCCGGGTTAAAAAAATCCCGTCCCGTTGACCCATCCAAGCCATACCCCTGTCGATGGATCCCGTTGACGGCATTCGCCAATGTCGCGGCAAGGCGGTCGAATGAGACCTCCAGCTCCTTCACGGTGGTATCGCGAACATCCAACAAACTGCGCAATCGGCCGTTCGAGATCAGCCCGGCGATACTCAGCGGCCTCGTACCGCCCGTAGAATATCCGACGGTAAACAGCCCCTGATTGTCCGGATCCTCGATGGCGGCCAGCTGCCGGATGGTCGCGCCCTCCACGAGCACCTGTCCACGCGCCGCGAAGACCGTCAACGCCCCGCTCGTAGCCTCTACCGTGGTGATATCGATGCGTTTGGCCAGCTCGTTGACCACGCTGTCACGTTGATCCCGCAAGTCGTTGGCGCTTTGGCCCGTGACCTCGGCCGCGACGATCTGACCGTTCAATGTGGCCAGCTGCGTCGACAGGCTGTTGATCTCATCCACCGTTTGTCGGACCTGGAAGTTCAGTGATTGCCGGGCGGCCACAAGATCTGCTGAAGCTTGATTCAGACTGGACGCCAGCTGTTTGGCGTTGGCCAGCAAGACAGACCTCGCCGCCAATCCGCTCGGGGTGGTCGACACATCCTGAAGGCCGCGGAAAAAGTCGTCCAGGCGCGCCGCAATGCCCTGGTTATTGCCGTCGGCGAAAAGATTTTGCAGTCGGAACAGCTCGTCCTTTGAGACGGACAGACGGCCGAGATTCTGCTCGATCGCCGTCAGCTGTTTGTTGACGAAATAATCGGTATACCGTCTGATCGAGGTGGCCCGGACACCCGTACCCACCATGCCCGGCTGCCCATGGAGCGGCGGCTGCTCCGCCAATACCGCCTCTTGCCTGCTATAGCCGGGAGTATTGACGTTGGCGACATTGTGCCCGGTCACCGCGAGGGCTTGTTGCGAGGCCGTGAGGGCGCTCCGGGCGATATCCAACAGCGACGAGAGACCGACCATAGTTAACCCTGCTGATGAATGAGGACATTCGTACGTCCCATGGCAACCGATTGTCCGCCGGCGGTGTACAGCTCATGCCCCTCTCCGATAGTCGGGCCGGCTGAGAGCGCCTGATCGATCACGCCACGAATTCCTTCGATCAATCCCGCATTGTGCTTGATTTCATCGCGCACGGTCTTCGCTTGCGTGAGATAGCTCTGATAACAGCCCCGGAGACCGGCCGACGTGGCGTGTAGATGATCGACCAGCTGATGGAGGGACGTGTCGTGAGGCAACCCGCAGTGCCGGGCTACGTCCTGAACCACGCGATGCCGCGCGTCGGCAATGGTCTGCAGCAATTCCAGAATGGACAGTCGTCGGCAGTTGATGTCATGAAATCGAGTGATATCGACGGTCCGGATGGCGGCACGTTCTTCATACACCGTATCCAGCAACTGACGGCATGCGGCCTCTTCCTCATTCAGCACCCGGCGTAGCTGATCTGTTGTCGACACGATCGTCTGTGAAGGCATACCGACTCCCATCGACTCGGGCGAGCACGACCTTCCATCATCTTCCCCCCTTCTCCCTCACCACTGGAACAACTACCGGGGTGAGTCTGTCTTGAGGAGCCTGGGAAGCCAACAGTTACAGGACGGCGTCGGTCAGAACCTGCTTGAGGATGGCATCTCCGACCTTTTGCCCGCTCACGTCGTACGTCCCGCTGTCGATGGATTGGCGAATACGCTCCACCCGTTCCGCACGTTCAGGATCCGGCTGGCTGGCCAGCTCTCGGATCCGCTGTAGTTCCTTTGCCTGTGCCGATATCCGAACCTCGTCCTTACCCGCATGGGTCGGGACCGCTGCCTGTCTGGCGCTTGAACTTTCCGCCTCATGAACCCCAAGCAACACCTTCGCAAGATGATCGACTTTCCCATGACCTGATATCTGCATATCCATGCTCCTTCCCCGGTGCTCTCATGAATGGCGCTGCCCTGATGGAACCTTGGGCTTTTCACCGGTCGACGTTCTTATCGGTTTCTGACCGGCCAAACTTGAGAGAACTCACGGTCGAGGTGAAAAATATTGTTCCGCATGTTCTTGGACCATCTGGGTAATCCCCAGTCCTCCCGATTCTGCGGCTCGCCGGCCGATTTCCTCATCATAGAAGGAATAGAAATACGTTCCCTGTTTATTGGCAATGGCCCCTTCCGGAACGGTTTCTCTCATAACCTTCAGTAAATACGAGACAAAATAGGACTCAAACTGCTTTCCTGCCTCGACCAGCTGCTGGCGCTGCTTCGAAATATCCTGCATGGTCGCCGAGTGATGATGACTACTCAGCAGATCCGGCGACCGGAGTGCGCCAGGATCCATATATAATGGTGAGACCATCGCCACCCGCCCTTTCTCCGAACCTATGTGGGTCATCCCATCCATTGTGACGTCCTCAGATAATCTCTAAATTTGCCTGCAGTGCCCCAGCCGATTTCAGAGAAGATAGGATTGCCACCAGATCACGAGGTGTGACCCCTACGGCGTTGAGCGCCTGGACGACCTCTCCCAAGGTGACCGTTTCATCGACGACGATCAGACGAGACTCCTGCTCTTTGACTTCGGTCTGGACATCGGGCGTGACGGTGGTTTGTCCCGCGGCGTTCCCCACGAGCGGGGCCGACGGCTGCGACACATTCAGGGTATTCTTGACGGTAATCGTGAGATTCCCATGAGAAATGGCGCAGGTTGAAATCCGGACGTGCTCGCCAAGGACGACCGTCCCCGTCCGTTCATTCACCACCACCTTCGCAATCGCATCGACGGACACATCGAGCCCTTCAATCGACGCGATATATTCCACGACCCGGCCATGAAAACCAGGCGGGATTGTCGCCTTAATGTAGCCGGCGTTGACGGCTGACGCACTGCCCTTCCCAAAGGCATGTTCAATGGCCTCTGCCGTCCGAATCGCCGTCGTGAAGTCCGGCTGACGAAGCAGCACGGAGACGGTCTCCCATGAGTCGATGGCGAGGGGAAGTTCTCTTTCAATGATGGCTCCGCCCGGCACCACACCCGCTGCTTGATGATTCTTGACCACCGTCGCCCCGCCTGGTCCGCCGGTCCCGCCGAGGAATCCTCCGATCGACACGGGTCCCTGCGCCACTGCAAACACTTGCTGATTTGCCGCTTTCAGGGGAGTGAGCAGAAGTGTCCCCCCTTGCAAACTCTTGGCGTTGGCCATCGAAGAGACCACGGCGTCCAGCGTCATGCCGGGCTTTGAGAACGGAGGAAGCTTCGCTGTGACCATCACGGATGCGATATTCCTCGTCAGGAGCTGAATGGGATCGATGACCAGATTGACCCCCATCTTGTTCAACATCGACATCATCGCCTGAATCGTAAACTGTCCGCCGATCACACGGTCACCCGTACTGTCCAAGCCGACGACCAAGCCATACCCGAGCAACTGGTTTTCGCGCACCCCTTCAATCGCGCCGATATCCTTGATCCTCACGGCATCGGCGTTCACCGGCCAGAGGGACCCGGCAGCCAAGACGCATAGCAGCATGAACCGCCGTACCAGCATAGAGATCTCGCCCTCCATCGAGTTAGGAACGCCTCGTGAGTGCAGATTGCGGTTGTGGACCAAAGATTCGGAGCAGAGGCAAAGGCATGGCGTCTTCCCTGCGGACCACTCCGCTTCTGAACATCAATTGCAGCGATTGCAGATTCATGCCTCGATGCTTGGAATGCACTGCTCTTGGTACTGGACGTCTCATCGAAGTCGGCATGACAACATGCTCCTTAGAAGGGATAGACCCAGTCAAGAATTCGAACAAACCAGCCCGGACGCTGAACATCATCCAATACACCAAGGCCTGAGTATTCGATTTTGGCGTCCGCGATGGCACTCGACGCCACCGTATTCTTGGTGTCCACATCGACGCGACGGACGATCCCGCCGATGGTCATCAGCTGTTTCTCGCTATTGACGGTGACCTCCCGCCGTCCTTCGATTCGAAGATCCCCGTTGGAAAGCACTTCCGTCACGATCGCGGAGATGGTCCCCGTCAAGGTGCCCTCACGATTGGTGGAGCCTTTCCCGTCGAACTTGTTGTTGGCGGTGGCATTGATTCCGAATCCACGCTTCGTTTCATCGCTGAAGCGGATCCCCGGAAGCCCGATATATCCCATGCCGCTCCCGACCATGCCGTTCTTGATCGTCGAATCCCGTTGAACCGCCGTATCCGCCGACTTGGATCCTTTATGCACTTCGGAGACTTTCACGGTCAGAATATCCCCGATCCGCATGGCCCGCATGTCCTCATAGAGATAGGCTCGTCCGTTTTCTTCCTGCCATAGGGAGCCCAGCGTCTTCGGAGGAGGAAGCGGCGGTACGGTGACCTTGCTCGACGGGCTCGGCGGGCTCGAACATCCATGCAAGAACAGGGCTGCGACAACAGCGGTCCGCATGAAAGCACCACCAGACTGAGTTCGATGACCAGATACCACAGAACTCGCCATACGCTCCTAGAACTCCACTTGCACCAGGCTGGGCGCCACGACCTTTGCCCTGAACTCCCGGCCCGAATCAAGATTCGCCACCATGATGGTCTGCCCGACCTGACCGTTGGATTTCGTAATCCCATAGGTCTGAATCGACAGACCGCCTCGACGCGCCTCGATCATAACCCGATCCCCCTTCTTCACGACGAGCGGAGGCTTCACAAACGCCGCGCGCAACGGCGTCTCAGGCGGCAACGGGCGTGCGGCGCTCTTGCCGATCACCTCATCACGGTCGGTCAGAAACGGATGATTCCATTGATGGATTCGAATGCGCGCGGTCTTGAGATCCGCGCCGTCGATCAACTCCTCAACCTTCAACAGCCGGGTAGGGACAACGGCATCGATCATCGCCGACACATCCGCCAATACCTGGATGGTTTTCCACGCTTTTCCGCCCACCGCCACTGCCACGGGGAAGGCCCGCCGCCCAAGGCCGTCATCGGAACCGGTCGGCAACACGTGAAGTTCAACGACTCCCGACGGCAGAGGCATCGACGCATCCGGCTCGAGCACCGTCACCGTAATTGTCTTCACTTTTTGTGACCAGGCATGCTCCAAATATCGCTGAATCGCCCCCTGCAACAGTTCGGTCGTCAGCTCCGGCATGGCTGGCTTTTCATGCTCCTTTTCCACCACGCGCCTCTCCTGTGCCGCGTTCGCCGCCGTGACCGTGCGTGTGTCGGCTCCGGTTCCGGCCGATGCCGGGACGGTCCATCCGGACAGCCCTACCCCTAGCCACATGAGGATGATCCCGATCCTCACCATACGCCCCCCTTACCGTCTCAGATTGTTGGCGATCGCCATCATCTCGTCCGAAGCCTGAATCGTCTTCGAATTGATCTCATAACTCCGCTGGGCAATGATCATATTGACCATTTCTTCGGCAAGATTGACGTTCGAGCTCTCCAGGAATCCCTGCTGAATCGAGCCGAACCCTGTCGTAAATCCCCCGGTACCCTGAGTCGGCGGACCGGACGCAAAACTGTCGATGAACAGATTGTTCCCCATGGCGACGAGGCCGGAGGGATTGTCGAACCGGGTCAATTGAATTTGGCCGACTTGTGAGGCTTGAGTCACACCGGGGAGCAACACGGACACGGTGCCATCCTGACCGATATCCACCTTGAGCGCGCCGGACGGAATCGTGATGACGGGATTCAGAAGATCGCCGTCGCCGGTGACAAGGTTCCCGACATTGTCCCGTTTGAACGATCCGTTTCGAGTGTACATGATGGTGCCGTCCGGTCGAGACACCTGAAAAAATCCCGGACCATCGATGGCCAGGTCGGTGTCATTGTTCGTTTGCCGCATATTCCCTTGCAGCCATTCTTTTGCCACGGTCGTGGGACGCACGCCGGTCCCGACCTGAATTCCGACGGGAAACACTCCGACGTTCGAAGCGTTCGTGCCGGGCAGTCGCTGGATCTGATAGACCAAGTCCGCGAACTCCGCGCGGCTTCGCTTGAATGAACTCGTATTCACGTTGGCCAGGTTGTGGGCAATCGTATCGACATTGATCTGTTGAGCCGTCATTCCGGTCGCCGCGGTCCACATGGCGCGAATCATGAAAGTCCTCCTCGTCCCTCGTCGTTCGTGAAGCGTCGCACATTGGAGCGTTGGAGGTTCGAGGTTTGAAGCATGAGAGCCATGCCTCCAACTTCCAACCTCAGGCTGCCATCCGTGACCGTTTCACGCTTCACGAGCGACATTTCACCGCCTTACGCTACTCGCCCGATGTCCTGAATCGCCACTTCGGCCATACGATCGAGCGTTTGAATGAGTTTCTGCGCGGACTCATAGCTCCGCATCCCTTCGATCATTTTCACCATCTCTCCGATCGAATTGACGTTCGATTCCTCAATATGCCCCGCCAGAAGCTGCGGGTTCTTGACGGGCTTGCCCTTGTCGGACGCGAACAACCCTTCCGCAGACTTGACCGGCATCTCCTCGTCGGGGAAATCCATGAGTTTAATGGTCCCGACCGATTTGTCGTCCACCCGGATATCGCCTTGAGGCGTGATCTCCAACTTCCCGGGGGGAATCTTGATTTCCCCTTTGGTTCCCATCACAGGATAACCCAGCCCATTCACCAATCGCCGTTGATTGTCCAGCGACAACATACCGTTCCTTGTGTACCGAACGCCTTGAGGCGTCTCGACTTCCAAAAACCCTCTCCCTTGAATCGCGAGATCCAGAGGATTGCCCGTCACCCGGATGCGGCCCGCTTCAAACGTCGTCTTCATCGTATGCGGCGCCACGAACGCGCGCTCGGTTGCGCCGAATGGTCTGGCCGTGATCTGCTGAGCCAATCCCGCGCTGTGACTCATCATGGGCACCACCGCGTGATACCTGGGAAAGATCGCCTTAAAGGCTTGTTCGTCCTGTTTGAAACCGGCGGTATTCACATTCGCCATATTGTTGGCGAACACCTGCATCCGCCGTTCATGGGCCAACGCACCGGAGAGCACTGGATAAATTCCACGATTCATCTGGTCGACTCCTTATCCGTCCCTGCACAAAGACAGCAACCCTTGTGCCACGATCCGGCCGTCTCCTGTTTCCCGGTCCCGGAATACAAAATCAGTGAAATGCCGCCAAATGAGGCCATGCGAGAATGGATAGCCTCATGACAACGGGTCAGGCGGGGGATTCGGCCAGGATAGAATCTACCCAGCAGACTGCACATTTTTCCCGGCCGGCAGGCCAAACGTCCGAGCGATCGCTAACTGATCGCTTCCAGAGTCGCTTTGAGCCGGATGATGGCTTTCGTGTGGATTTGGCAGACTCGCGATTCGGTGACCTTGAGAAGCTCTCCGATTTCCTTCATGGTGAGCTCTTCATAATAATACAGGGTGAGGACCAATCGTTCCTTTTCCGGCAACATCTGAATCGCCCCGGCAATGGACTCGCGCTCGCGCTCATTCACCAATGAGGAGAGTGGATCAGGGGTATGCGTATCGGCCAGCATTTTCACGACTTTGTGGCCATCAGGCTCGTGGAGGCTGAGATCGTCCACACTGATCATGACCGCTCCCCTGGCGCGTGTAATGAACTCATCCAGTTCTTCCAGCGACATCTTCAGCTCGGTCGCGACCTCCTCATCCTGGGGCGGGCGACCGAGACGGCTCATCAGGAGGGTGTGTGTTTTCTGGAGCAGGGAAATTCGTTCGTGGACGGATCGTGGAATCCAGTCCATGGCGCGGATCTCGTCGAGCATGGCGCCTCGAATGCGGAACTCCGCGTAGGTCTTGAATTTGGCTTCCCTTGTCGGGTCATACTTCGTCATGGCGTCCATCAATCCGATGGTGCCGACCGAAATCAGATCCTCGGCATCCAGATACGCCGGAAGCCGGAATGCCAACCGGTGGGCCATGGCGCGAATGACGTGAGCAAACTCCTTGATCAATTGCTCCCGCCTCGCCCCTTGCGCTGAGAAGGATTTCCGCTCGTGTGGTAATGCCGACTTGCTCATAATCGTTCTATGACCTTGTGCTAGTTGCCGATATGCGTCGCCGATCGTTGCCAGACCAACTGCATCGAGCTTTTCGGAAGCACCGGCTTCGGCCACTGCACGATCTGCCTGGCTAACTTTTTAAAGGCTTCGGACGCCGGAGCCTCGGGGAACAATTCCAATACGGCTCTCTGCTGCCTGACCGCCATCGGCACATAGTCGTCGTAGGGAATGGCCCCGACCAATTCAAGGGCAACGTGCAAAAATCGGTCCGCAGCAACATCGAGTTTCCCGAATACTTCGGAGGCTTCACGAGGACTCTTTGCCTGATTCACGAGAATTTTGAAACGACGTTCGCGATATTGCCGCGACAGAACCTTGATCAAGGCATAGGCATCCGTCAGGGAGGTGGGTTCCGGCGAAACCACAATCAGCGCCTCATCGGCCGAGGAGGCAAAAAATGTGACGCTGGTGGAAATGCCGGCGCCGGTATCAATCAACAAAATATCCATCCCACCGGCAAATTGTGCCAGCTGCTCCTGGATGATGACCTGTTGAGACTCCGTCAATGTCGTCAGCTGCGGGACTCCGGAACTCGCCGGTAACACATGAACATCTCCCGGACCTTTTAGTACGATTTCGCCGAACGTATGGGTCCCCGCCAGCACATCTTCGATCGTGTGCCGTGGGACCAGACCCAGAAGGACGTCGAGATTGCCCAACCCAAGATCGGCATCCAAGATGAGGACTCGTTTCCCCAGTTTCGTGAGCGCCATGCCCACGTTTGCCACGACATTGGTCTTCCCCACACCGCCTTTTCCGCTCGAGACGGCAATCACTTGGGGACACGACTCACCCTCCAATCCGACAAGGTCCGTCAGGGCCGACGATCTGGATCTGAGCTGCATAATGTGACCTCCAACCGCGTTATCGATGATGAGTTCCCGTTGCTGCCAAGAGAGGTTTCTCGTCCCCTAATCGATCAGACCGGCACACATGTCCATGAGCACCCTCCGGGTCGCAGGTCGTGAGCCGAGTGGCCAGCGCGTCCGGAGAGGCCACCTCAATATCGCCCGGGACTCGCCGTCCCACACTCCAATACGACAGCGGGACACCCGTCGTATGCGCCACGTCGAGTATCGTCCCACAGGATTCCGTTTCGTCGAGTTTGGTAAAGAGGAGACGGAGATGCGGGAGCGTCCGCACCGAATCGGCCATCCGACAGGCTTCTCGTGCCCTGGTTGAGGCAGGTAACACCAAGTGCGTCGTGATGGCATCGTGTTTCAACAACCGGCACAGGTCGTTCGCCAATGCCAGGTCCGCCGGCGCAATGCCCGGCATATCCATCAGGACGAGATCCATCTGCGCGTGACGGCGCAGTCCCGCTTGTACCTGCCGGGCCGACAACGCACACGCAAAGGGAACTCCGATGATCTTGGCGTACCGCCGGAGCTGCTCCACCGCAGTCTCTCGATAGGTATCAAACGTGATCAGGGCGACCGACTGACGCTGCTCCAGCCGATAATACGCGGCGAGTTTGGCGACGGCGGACGTCTTCCCGGCCCCGCTCGGGCCGATGAGCAGTCCGATCGCAGGACGCGCGCGGGCATGAA
>FKKE01004577.1_pt1 | contig 10981 bp, 10 predicted proteins | sample 1106331 | NCBI WGS metagenome assembly FKKE01 (sample SAMEA3931202, study PRJEB13176) | freshwater metagenome | biome: Drinking water system; feature: drinking water; material: freshwater | place: China | collected 2013-02-06 | reverse complement strand
TAAATTTATCTATTATCAATTGGGGTAATGAATCAGCTTCTCCAAAAACAAGCCTGCAATTTTCTGTGTAACCAATTCTTTTCCTGTATTCCCAGCATTGAAGTATTCGTTTATAAAAAAACTCTTCGTTGATCTTATCGCTTTTATCTCTCGTTAAAAGACGAACCAGGATGCGGGATTTTGGATTTATATATCCCTGGCCAATATATTTATTATCGTGAGTATACACAGTAACTATCTCTCCCCCTTCTATGGAGCCTTCCACTTTATCCACTTCATTTGAGAATATCCATGGATGCCCTTCGATCACTCTCCTGCTGATCTTCTTTTTCAAATAAATTTTAATCATGCTCCAAAGGTAGTCGCCACGGATATTGAAAATAACTCCCTGTCCGTCAATTTGTCTTCCCCGGTTGGTTGGCAGTATTATTGAACCCTTACCTTTGCCCCGCCCGAATTAAAAATTAGGTACGGGCAGGCAATCAATTTTGGAAAAAATGCGTCAAAAAGATATGAAAGAGGAAAAGGAACAGGCAAAAATTCAGCAACAGGAGGATGTCGAAATGGGCTTGAATGCCGATGAGAATATGAGTGGTACTTCACATCTGAATGAACCCATAACAAACGAGCCTGAAATAGAAATACTCAGAAATGAACTGGGTGAATGGAAAGATAAATACATCCGCAAAGTGGCGGAGTTTGAAAATTATAAAAAGAGAAATGCAAAAGAAAGAACGGAGTTGGTACAGACTGCAGGTAAAGAAGTGATCGTAGACCTGCTTGATGTATTGGATGATTGTGAAAGGGCAGAAAAACAACTGAATGCAGCAGAGGATAATAACCAGGCAAAAGAAGGTGTGATGCTTGTATTCACAAAGCTTAAAAATATATTAATGGCAAAAGGATTAAAACCTATGGAAGCGATCAACAAGGATTTTGATCCGGATATGCACGAAGCGATCACAGAAATTCCAGCACCCAATGATGAGCTGAAAGGAAAAGTAATTGATGTGATTCAAAAAGGATATTATCTTAATGATAAAATTATTCGCTACGCTAAAGTTGTTGTAGGAAAATAATGTGCAAATATGCAGAAGTGCTCATTTGCAAATAAACATAGTTAAAATTTCAATAGCACATTTGCACATTGGAAAATTATGAAAAGAGATTACTACGAAATATTAGGTGTTAATAAATCGGCATCGGCCGATGAAATAAAAAAAGCATACCGCAAAGTAGCGATGCAATATCATCCTGACCGTAACCCGGGAGATAAAGCGGCTGAAGAAAAATTTAAAGAGGCAGCAGAAGCCTATGAAGTATTAAGTGATACCGATAAAAAAGCTCAGTATGACCGCTATGGTCATGCCGGGGTTAGCGGAAATGGCCGGGGTTTCAGTGGTGGTGGTATGAATATGGAAGATATTTTCAGCCAGTTTGGAGATGTTTTCGGCGATGATCTTTTTGGAAGTTTCTTTGGCGGCGGGGGCCGTAGCAGAACATCCAGAAGCAAAGGCATTCGGGGAAGCAATCTTCGTATTAAGATCAAACTCACTTACGAAGAGATAGCAAAGGGTGTTACAAAAAATATTAAAGTTAAAAAACATGTAGTTTGCAATACCTGTCATGGTAGCGGGGCAAAAGACAAAAGCAGTGTACAAACGTGTACTGCTTGTGGTGGATCCGGACAGGTAAGAAGAGTAACCAATACTTTTATTGGCCAAATGCAAACTGTTACAACTTGTCCGACATGTAATGGCGAAGGAACAACCATAACGGCAAAATGTAATGCTTGTAAAGGTGAAGGAAGAGTTTATGGTGAAGAAGCTATTTCTATTGAAATACCAGCCGGGGTACAGGAAGGAATGCAGTTGAATTTAAGTGGTAAGGGTAATGCTGGTGAAAGAGGCGGCTCATATGGTGATCTGATCATTCTTATAGAAGAGGAACCACATAAAGAACTGCAACGTGATGGAATGAATGTGGCCTATGATCTTCATATTTCATTTCCTGATGCAGTATTCGGAACTCAGTTAGAAGTGCCTACCATTGATGGAAGAGCCAAAATAAAAATTCCACCAGGTACACAAAGTGGAAAAATTTTCAGGTTAAAAGGAAAAGGTTTCCCTGCGGTGAACAGTTATCAAAAAGGCGACCAGTTAATTCATGTAAACGTTTGGACACCTCAGCACACCAGTGCTGAAGAAAAAGCAATACTTGAAAAACTAAGCCATTCCAATAATTTCAAACCCCATCCAGATAAAACGGATAAAAGCTTCCTTGATAAGATGAGAGAATTATTCTCGTGATTGGCTTCTTTCTGATGTGCTTTTTTCAGTTGAATAATATCTACATTATTTGGCTATACCAAACCACGTATCAACCGGTGATCAGTGTAAAATGTCTGGCATGATTATTTTTAGATCTCAGGGAACTTATGACTGTTAAGAAAAAAGAAAGATCATCCCGGATCAAACGTTTTTTAAAAATACTGGGACCTGGCCTGGTAACAGGTGCAAGTGATGATGATCCTTCAGGTATTGCTACTTATTCACAAGCTGGAGCCAAATTTGGTTTTGCTACATTATGGACGGCATTAATAACATTTCCACTGATGGCGGCCATACAGGAAATGTGTGCAAGGATCGGCCTGGTTACCAAACAAGGGCTTACAAGTAATATCCGTACCAATTATCCAAAAGCTATCCTTTATATAATGATCGTTTTTACTTTCCCTGCGGTTATTCTAAATATCGGTGCCGACCTGGCCGGAATGGGTGCGGTTGCAAATCTTATAATTCCAGGTATTCCTTCTTATGCCTTTACTATTGGGTTTACAATACTCCTGATGGCATTGATCATTTATTTACCCTATAAAAAAATTTCCTCTATTTTAAAGTATCTCTGCTTATCTCTTTTTGTCTATTTACTTATACCTTTTTTGGTAAAACAGGATCTTAGAGAAATACTAAGGCATACTTTTATTCCCACTATAAAATTTGATAAGGAGTTTATCAGTATTCTTGTTGCCATTCTCGGCACTACCATTTCCCCTTATCTTTTTTTCTGGCAGGCTATCATGGAAGCAGAGGATATAAAACATAAAAAAAAGAACCTGTTCGTTAATAAAAGAATGATCCAATCGATGGAAACAGACGTAAAGTTTGGGATGTTCTTCTCAAACCTGGTTATGTATTTCATTATACTTACAACTGCCTCGGTACTTTTTCAGAATGGTATAAGGGAGATCACCACGGTGGAGCAAGCTGCAAAAGCATTGGAACCCCTTGCGGGTAGTTCATCTTATCTATTGTTTGCATTGGGAGTAATCGGAACGGGTTTGCTTGCTATACCTGTATTATCGGGTTGCTTATCCTATATGCTGTCAGAAACATTCAACTGGAAGGGGAATCTGGATAAGAAATATTACCAGGCAAAACCTTTTTACTGGGTCATTATCGTTTCACTTCTTATTGGGCTTGCTATAAATTTTATTGGTATAAGCCCGGTGAAAGCATTATTATATACAGCGATCTTATACGGAATTTCATCACCCGTACTTATCGCTGTTATACTTCATATATCAAATAATAAAAAAGTAATGAAGGAATATACAAATGGAAAATGGTCAAATATTCTTGGCGTGATCACTTTATTGTTTATGACAGCCTCAGCTTTGGCACTGCTATACTTTCAGTTTGTAAAAGATTAATTTCTGCTTTTCTTTTTCTTTTTTGTATAAAATTCTTTGGCTTTATAAACCAATTCTAAAAATTGTGCCTGCAAACCATCCGTAGGATTTGCCGATTCGCTAGATTGATATAATACATCACCCCAGCTTATATCTTTTGCGCATGCAGATGATTTCAAAAGGGAACCAAACATGATCACGGAAGTGGCAAACTGGTACGATGGTTCTAATTCTTTGAAGGGAATAGGATCATAGGGGAATTTTTCACTGACTGCGTCATGATCTTTGCTTCCAGGTAACCGGTACTCTACTTTTACTTCAGCATAATGTTCTGAATAAACATTGGCGCCGGCAATAAAATTGGGTTCTATTTCAAAAGCCACAGTGATGGATTGGCCAGAACCAATTTCACCACCTTCTATTTCAGCGGTAGAATCAGCAAGTGCACCTACTTTATTATCAAAACCGATCAAACGATACTGTTTGATAAGAGAAGGATCAAAAGTTACAAACATGCGGGCATCATCAGCAATCGTATACAGTGTTTGTGTAAATTCTTTTAATATTATCTTTTCTGCTTCCTGGAAATTATCTACATAAGCAAAATTGCCATTGCCCTTGCGGGCCAGCGTTTGAATTTTTGAATCTTTATAATTACCCATGCCCACACCCAGGCAACTTAAATATATACCTGATTCCCGATGCCGGGATATCAATTCATCCAGCTCCTGTTCCGTTTGCGCACCTACATTAAAATCACCGTCCGTAGCCAGTATCACACGATTATTTCCGCCTTCAATGAAATGCTTTTTTGCCACAGAATAAGCCAGCTTAACACCCGATTCACCGGGAGTGGAACCGCCGGGTTGCATTTCATCAATGGCTTTTATGATCTTTTCTTTTTCATTTCCTGCCGTAGGAAATAATAAAACCCCAACAGCTCCTCCATATACCACAATACTGACCGTATCTTTTTCTCTTAAATTCATGGCCAGCATTCTGAAAGCAGATTTCAGCAAGGGCAACCTGTTGGGCATATCCATTGATCCGGAAACATCAACAAGAAATACCAGGTTGGATGGAGGCAAAGAATCAAGATCCAGCTTTTGCGAATAAATATTCACAAAAAAAAGTTGATTGTCTTTATTCCATGGACAATTGGTAAGGGTTGTTTTTATTTTAAACTGTGAGTTTTCTGCCGGCTGCTCATAATTCAAATTAAAATAATTCAACATCTCATCAATACGTACAGCATCCGGTGGCACTTCAAGATTAAGATTTACAAAGCGACGGATATTACTATAGGATGCACGGTCAATATTTAAAGCAATTCCTGTTGTTGAATGATTTTTTGCATCTACAAAACCATTTTCAACAACACTTGCATATGTCTCATTACCGGAATACCATTTCCGTTGCTGATCTCGTGAAAGATCCTGGGTAAGAGACGCCAACTTACTTTTTTTGTTACTTGAAACGATGGAGGGAAGCAACTTTAAGCTCAGTGTTATGTATTTATCGGATCTTACGATTACCTGTTCTTTCTGGTAGCCTTCGTATGAGAACAGTAGCGTATCAGCGGCTTTTCGTGATGGGATACCAAATGAACCTGAATTGCCGGTACGAAAAATGTAACCGGTGCTTGACTGCCTGATGTTTACATTTTGTAATAGATTTCCACTTTCATCTCTCACTTCTCCGCGGAGATAAAACTGCTGTCCATAAAATGGCAAAGCAAACAGCAGCATCATTACTATTGTAAGAAAGGTCTTCAACCGGTACTACCCTTTACAAATTACAAAAAATCAATAAGTAAAATCAATGACTATTACACTACCTGGTATATTTCTCTAATATTCCTGCCGAGACCATCATAATCAAGCCCATAACCAACAACAAATTTATTCGGTATAGAAAATCCGAGATAATCGATCCTGATCGGGAATTTCACAGCGTCAGGTTTATGTAGTAATGCTGCGATCTTCATTGACGCCGGCTGATGATGAAGTAGTTTTGGTAAAAATTCACTCAATGTTTTTCCTGTATCAACTATGTCTTCGATTATGATTATATCTTTTCCAATAATATCAACATCCAAACCGATCGCTGTAATTACCTGCCCGCTTGATGTTGTTCCTTTATAAGAAGCCAGCTTGATAAAACATATTTCTGCATCAATAGTGAGGTATTTAAAAAGATCTGAAGCAAACATAAAAGAGCCATTCAAAATTGCAATAAACATAGGCCTCATTCCCGCATAATCTGAATTAATAGCATCAGCAATTTTTTTTACCTGCTGCTGTATATCCTGCTCTGAAAGAAAAGGTCCAAATGTTTTATCATGAACTTTTATCAGTGACATCTGATTTTTATTTACTGCCTATTGTCAGCGCCGGCATTGCCGGTGCTTTGGCACGCAAATATAATACAGAACCTACTGCAGGCTGCATATTAGGCTGGAGGAAATTGTATTCGAGCAAACTTTCAAGACGTAATGCTTCTGTTTGTGCAATATCAGCTAATGTTTCTCCGGGCTTTACAACATGTTGTTCATTCAAACCAAATTTTCTTTTACGCATGATATAAATTAGTCTGTCCTTATCTACTGATTCCTGCACTTTCATTTCATTGAATTCAAAAATCCTTGCCAATGGAAGATTATATTTTTCAGCAATTGATAAATAAGAAGTTCCTTTTTTGGCGTAGATAACCTTTGTTTCATTTATTTTGAATTCGCCTTCGGGATAATCTGGTTTTGGTTCTTCAACAACTGCAGGTTTTTCTTGTGTAGTACTTGCATATACGGCAGCCGGTTTATCTTCTGTTACTACAGGCTTTTCTTCAATAACTCTTTTTTCTGATTTGTTCTCATTCTGTGCAAGTGTTTCTTGTCCTTTTTTTAATTTTCCCAAAGCAATCATTGTATAATCCTGCAGATCGTATTCTTCAACCAACTTTATTAAAACCTGTGAATATTTTGGATTGGTTGCATAGCCGGCTCTTTTCAGACCATAAGCCCAACCTTTGTAATCAGTAGGATCAAGCTCGAACAAAGAAGCATAGCGTGGCTGTTTTTTAAGATAATCGGATTGATCTTTATATGAATCTTTTGCCTCTTCATATTTACGGAAGCATTCATTCGGCGCATCATCAGTATGTTTTACTGACATTCCTTTCCATTCCGTTTTACATTTCAATCCAAAATGATTATTTGATCGTTGAACAAGATCACTTGTTCCTGCTGCAGTCTCATGTATGCCTTGTGCAAGCTTAATTGAAGCTGGAATGCCTGTACGCTGCATTTCTTCTATTGCCAGTTCTTTATACTTATTGATGTATTCAATTATGACAGGATCTTTTTGCTGTGCAAAAGAATTTATTACAATAAATGAAGTACAAAAAAGGAACAGGATCTTAAGTTTTTGCATGGGTGATCTTTATTTTTTTCTTATTAAATACAAGCCATCACGCAGGGTAAGGATCATTTTCTCGATATCAGTTCTTTCGCTTATATACTGGTTAAATGCTTTTATTGCTCTTGCATTTTTATTTTTTGGCTCCGCTTCAATTGCCTCGCCATGAAAAAAAATATTGTCTGCAAAAATAAACCCGTTTTTCTTCAGTTTTGGAAAAACGAGGTTAAAATATTCGATATAACCGGGCTTATCCGCATCAATGAATACAAGATCAAAGACCTCATCCAGCTTACTAACGATCTGTTTGGCGTCTCCCGTATGTAAAATGATCTTTTCTTTATAAACAGAGCGGTTAAAAAAGCCTTTTGCTGTTGCGGCATCGTTTTCGTTTAATTCTATTGTGTGCAAATACCCATCGGCTGTTAATCCCTTCGCCAGGCATAAGGCGCTATACCCGGTAAATGTGCCAATCTCAAGAATTCGACGTGGCCTGATCATCATACTGGCCATTTCCAAAAATTTGCCTTGCAAATGACCGCTTAGCATATGATACTCCGGATGATTTCTTAAAGTAAACTCATTGACCTCTTTCAGCAAAAAATCCTCTGCTGAAGAAAATTGTTCGGCATACTCCTGTACTAAAGGATGAATTAATTCCAAATTAAATTTTTTGCAAAGATAACTTATACATGTTCAAGCTTCAATTCCTCTTTTGCAGAGGGTCTTTTTTGAAATAGCGAGTAAGCCAAGAAAGGTGATGATGCCATTTATCAAAATAAGTTCATTGCCTATTTTATAACCCTTAAATAGTTGTGCCGATAGATCATCCAATCCCAGTTTCATATGAAGTTTGGCTTCATACCAGGCAGGATTGCTGAGTACATCAAGGCCTAAAGCAAGTAACGGCGCAATGATGCAAACGGGCCATATAAGTTCTTCCTTCAATTTTCTTTTTGTCAAAATGCCAAAGGCAAAAAGACCGAGCAATGGCCCATAAGTGACCCCGGCAAACTTCAAAATAAAATCAATGATCGATTTGTCATTCATCCATTCAAATACCAACACCATAAGAAAAAAAACGAGGGCAAAAGTGAAATGCACTTTTAATCTTGTCCTTTTCTTTTCTTTTTCTGTTCCACTGATTTTCTGAAGGCCAAGAATATCTATGCAAAAACAGGATGTCAATGATGTAATAGCTCCATCAACACTTGGAAACAGCGCCGAGATCAATGCAATTACGAATATGATACCGATCGCTCCGCTGAATGTGCTGCTTAATGCAATAGTTGGAAACAATTCATCCGGTGGCACTTTTATCCCGTTTGCATTTGCATACAAATAAAGAACACCGCCTAAAACAAGGAAAAGGAAGTTTACCAGAATAAGCACCATTGAAAATGTCATTATGTTCTTCTGTGAATCTTTCAAGGTCTTTACGCTGATATTTTTTTGCATCATCTCCTGGTCAAGCCCTGTCATCGCAATAGCGATGAACATTCCTCCAATAATATGTTTCAGTGCAAATGATCCTGCCTTAACATCCCAGTTAAAAATACTTGTGTACCCCTTCTCAGACATCATTGACCATGCACCGCCAAAATCAGTTCCTAAAGCATTTATGACGGCAATGATGCACACAACCAGCCCCACTAACATGCCGGTAGTTTGCAATGTATCTGTATAAATAATTGTTTTTACACCACCCTCGAAAGTGTACAGGAGTATCAATGCAAGTATGACAAGTGTTGTTACTATAAAAGGAATACCCAGATCCCTGAAAATAAAAATCTGTAAAACGCTTATTACAAGATATAACCGTGCTGTAGCGCCAACTGTTCTTGAAAGAATAAAAAAGAATGCGCCGGCTTTGTGAGCATTTATACCAAATCTTTTTTCCAGGTAGGTATAAATGCTGGTAAGGTTCATCCGGTAATAAAGCGGTATCAATACAAAAGCAATGACTACATAGCCTAATAAATAGCCGAGTACCACCTGGAAATAATAAAAATTCTGACTGCCTACTCCACCGGGTACGCTTACAAACGTAACTCCGCTTAACGAAGTACCGATCATTCCAAATGCCACCAGCATCCAGTTGCTGCTTCGGTTGCCAATGAAAAAAGACTCATTGTCTGATTTGCGTGAGGTCCACCATGCTACAGCAAGCAATAACACAAAATATCCAATGACAAAAGTGAATAATAAACCCGCCGACATATAACTATTTTAGATTTTAATCATGAATTTTACCAACTTCGAATCCGGAAAATTAAATAAATGTATGCAGATAAACTCAATTGCAGTTTTTTGTGGGTCAAAGAATGGTAATAACCCAATTTATGCCGAACATGCTGCTGAATTAGGAAAAATTTTAGCTAAAAAAAATATTACTCTTATTTATGGCGGTGGTAATTCAGGGGTGATGGGTGTTATTGCAAATGCCATGATGGACAGTGGCGGAAAAGTAATTGGAATAATTCCGGAAAAACTGCTTGAATGGGAACGTCAGCATAATAACATTACAGAATTGTCAATAGTTGAAGACATGCACATACGGAAGAAAAAAATGTATGAACTATGTGATGCGGCTATTATTTTGCCCGGTGGTGTGGGTACTCTTGATGAATTTTTTGAAATAGTAACATGGAACATGCTATCCATCCATGACAAAAAAATATTTATCCTTAACTCAGCAAACTATTATGATCATATGCTCAAACATCTTGAGTACATGGAAAAAGAAGGCTTTCTTTATGAAAGTATAACCAGCCAGGTAACAATTATAAATTCTCCGGATGAATTAGTGATCTAGCGGCCGTTTCTGCCTTCAAACAAACCAATATTCACACCGGCACGAATAATCGGGATGGCACGTACACTTCTGTATCCTGTATTCGGATCGATAGCCACATCAACATAAGGTGAGTTCTCGTCTTTCAACACATCAAACAATATGGCCATGTAAAAAAAAGTATTGGAGCCACGTTGTCTTCCTTGCGTATAACCGGCGCCAACTAATAAAGAATTTGCATTTACTGTTTCCTTATATGCATTATAAATCGGAAGATTGGGAGAAGGAACATATCGCTGTGTTATAAAATTCTTTTCAAACTGCCCCTGTACAAAAAGAAAATTAACAGGATAAATCCGAGTGAATACACCAACCCCTTTTACCGTTTGTTTTAATTTATCATCAAACTGGCGGTAATCCCTGATGCTTGTATAATTCAAATTGAAAACAAGACCGGCATCTGTCCAGTTAGCAATACGATATCCAAACAAAGGGCTAATACCCAAAACCGTTACCCCACTATAAAATGAAGCTGTAACAGATCCGCCGGTAAATAAATTCTCTTTTTTAAAACCCTTTTCCTGATCTTCATTTTCATCCTGTGCCTTTGAATTAATACAAACAAAGGAGGCCATAAATAGAGCGGCTATTAACTTTAGTTTCATGTATGGATTTTTATATTGCTAATTTAACTCCAATTGTTCCTGTGAGCTTAATTGCAATTCGTTAAAAATTTTAGATTTTTCCGGCCGTTTCAATAACATTGCCAGTAATACAATGGCTACAACGATCAGTAATAATTTTTGGCCTGTTAAAAAATATACGATAATAGCAAAGAGGCCTGCCCCTTCGCAAAGTGCCAGGTAAAATATCAATGCAGCCCTGTAAATATTCAGCTTGTCCATCAATGATAAACCTGGAGTATGGGCTATAGTTATTCTTTTAGAATAAGTTCTTGCAGCAGCTGTCAGTAAAACAGCCGTAAAAAATAAGACCACAATAAAAAAAATATTTGCGGTGGCTTTATCGTCCAATGCTGATATTTCCATCAGGCTAAGGGCAAATACGATAATAGAAAACAGG
>FKKE01000400.1_pt1 | contig 10995 bp, 13 predicted proteins | sample 1106331 | NCBI WGS metagenome assembly FKKE01 (sample SAMEA3931202, study PRJEB13176) | freshwater metagenome | biome: Drinking water system; feature: drinking water; material: freshwater | place: China | collected 2013-02-06 | reverse complement strand
GCCGCGCATGCCGACGCAGGCCCCGACCGGATCGATCGAGGAATCGTGGCTGATGACGGCGATCTTGGCGCGCGAACCGGGATCGCGGGCCGCGGCCTTGATTTCGATCACGCCTTCGTAAACTTCCGGCACTTCCTGCGCGAAGAGCCGCGCCATGAATTCCGGCTTGGCGCGCGAGAGGAAAATCTGCGGCCCCTTCGACTCGCGGCGCACGTCGTAGACGTAGGCGCGGGTGCGGTCGCCGACGCGGAGGTTTTCGCGCGGAATGCTCTCGGACTTGCGGATGACGCCCTCGGCGCGGCCGAGATCGACGATCACGTTGTAGAACTCAACTCGCTTGACGACGCCGTTGATGATCTCGCCGACGCGATCCTTGTATTCGTTGTACTGGCGCTCGCGCTCGGCCTCGCGCACTTCGTGATTGATCACCTGTTTGGCGGTCTGCGCGGCGACGCGGCCGAATTCGATCGGCGGCAGCAGTTCGACATATTCCTTGCCGACCACGGCTTCCTTGTCGGACTTCAGCGCGACATTGAGCATGATGTCGGTCGAGGGATTGAACGGCCGCGTCTCGGGGTCGAGCACGCTTTCGTCGACCACGGTCATCACCCGCTTCAGCTCCATCTCACCGGTCTTCGGGTCGATGCTGGCGCGGATGTCGTGCTCGGCGCCGTAGCGCGAGCGCGCGGCCTTCTGCAGCGCATGTTCCATCGCCTGGATGACGATCTCTTTTTCGATCGCCTTCTCGCGCGCGACCGAGTCGGCGATTTGCAGAATTTCCAGCCTGTTTGCCGAAATGCCGGTGCTCATGACTTCACTCTTTCTCAGTCTTGACCCCCTCCCCTAGAGGGGGAGGGGGCAGGGGGTGGGGTGATGCATGAGCCCTTCTCACCTCTTGCTGAGGCTCTGCATCGCAAATTTTCTCAGAGTGCGGGTTCACCCCACCCCCTGCCCCCTCCCCCTCTAGGGGAGGGGGATTTTTCACGTCTCCTTCGTCTCATCCTTCGCCTCAGCGACCTCCGCCGCCTTGGCGCGTTTCAAGTCGTCAGCGATCAGCTTGTCGGTCAGCACTAGGCGTGCCTCCGACAAAGCCGAAAATTTCAGCGTGGCGTCACCGTGTTCGGTGGCGAGCGTGATCTCATCGCCGTTGACAGCCTTGATTGCGCCCTTCCAACGGCGCTGATTGTTGACCGGCACAGCGGTCTCGCACTTGGCGTCGAAGCCGATGAAGCGCTCGAAATCCTCGATCCGCATCAGCGGACGATCGATGCCGGGCGAGCTGATCTCCAAATCGTATTCGCCCTGGATCGGATCCTCGAGGTCGAAGACAGGCGACAACGCACGAGAGAGGCGACCACAATCGTCGATGCCCATCTGTCCGTCGCTCACGCGCTCGGCCATGATCTGCAAACGCTTGCGGCGATTGCCCGAGAGCCGCACGCGCACGATCCGGTAGCCCAGACCCGCCGCCGTCGGCTCGATCAGCGCGATCACGCGCTCCTCGACGGGATTGGTGGCTCTCATCTTTGTACCTCCCCCCTTGTGGGGGAGGTGGCCGCGAAGCGGCCGGAGGGGGGGCGTGCAAGACAAGCCGCAGCGGGCATCGGCGAGCGCCCCCCACCCCCTGCCCCCGCCCCACCGGGGGGCGGGGGAGTCCGCGCCTGCCTAAACACCAGACCAACTCCGAGTAACAAAAAAGCGGCGGGCTTTTGGCCCGCCGCTGAACCTCCACCGGAGGCATCAGCGATGTGTTGGAGGGGATATAGCGGGGTCTAAAGCGGATGACCAGCCACAAACCACCAGCTTGCGCGCCTCAGCTGCGATGTGTATAATTACATCGGATCATACACATGCGCACCAATATCGACATTGACGATGACTTGCTGGCCGAAGCCATGGCCGCGACCGGGCTCGCCACCAAGCGCGCCACGGTAGAGGAGGCTTTGCGTCAGCTCGTCCTCGACCATCGCCGCCGCAAAGCGCTCGATTCCTTGGCCGGCATCGGCTGGGAGGGAGATCTCGACGAAATGCGGATCGATGGGCCGCCGGAGGATATTTTTCCGCCGACCAAGCAGCGATGATCGTTGTCGATACCTCGGCTTGGCTCGCATATTTTCGTAATCAAGCAACGCCTGCGGCGGCGGCGCTGCGCGCGCATACGAAGCCTAACGAGATCATTGTCGGCGATGTCGTTCTGTTGGAGTGCCTGCAAGGCGCGCGCGACGAACGCCACGCCGCGCATATCGAAGCAGGCTTGCGGGCCTTCGTCGTGGCGCCAATGCTCAACCCGGACTTGGCGACACAAGCCGCGCGCCACTATCGCACGCTGCGCGGGCTTGGCGTGACGCCACGCAAGACCGCCGACCTCATCATCGCCACCTTCTGCATCGCCCACGGCCACGCGCTGCTGCACCAAGATCGCGACTTCGAGCCGATGGTGCAACACTTGGGGTTGCAGCTTGCGATCCGCACTTAGACTCGCCCAAACCTCAGCCACACTGGCGCGCAATCCCCGAGCTTCTTCGCTTCATACCGTGTCGTCACGTGGCCCGGCCAGGGCGTGCGCCAATCGTCGGCGCGTTCGGCGAGCCATGAGAAACGTGCATCGCGGGTGAAATGCCAGAGCGTCCATTCGGCGTAGTTGGCCCAATCGGTGGCGAAGCGGACCTCGGCGCCCGGCTTCAGCACGCGCGCCAACGCATCTAAGAATTCCGGCTGGATAAGTCGCCGTTTGTGGTGGCGCGCTTTCGGCCACGGATCGGGAAAGAGAATGTAGACCAGATCGACGGATCCGTCCGGCAGCCGCGCGATCACGTCGCGCGCATCGCCCTGGTGGAGGCGGATGTTGCACAACATCTCCCCTCCCCCTTGTGGGGAGGGGGCAGGGGGTGGGGGGCGATCAGGATTGAGCGCGGCGGCGCCGGCTGCGCTTTTTCCTGCACGCCCCCCCTCACCCTGCCCTCTCCCCCACAAGGGGGGAGAGGGTTCATTCCAGCGTTCCGCGATATGCCGCAAGCACGAGGCGACGCCGTTCACGAACGGCTCGACGCCGATGAAGCGGGCCGCCGGGTTGGCGACGGCTTGCGCCACCAGATGCTCGCCGCCGCCGAAACCGATTTCGAGCACTACTCCCCCTCTCCCTCGCGGAGAGGGGGTCGGGGGAGGAGGGGCGCGCAATCGATCAGGCGCCTGCGGGTTGGCACGCCCCTCCTCCCCTAACCCCTCCTCCGCAAGGGAGGAGGGGAACAACGCCTCGACATCGATTGCCCCCTCCGCCGGCAAAGCCAAGTGCGGCAGCAGCGTGTCGAGCAGCGCCTCTTGGCGCGGTTTCAGCGTCCGCGCCTTGATGCGGCCGTAACTGCGCAGGTGTCGGGCGTCAGGCGTCAGTGTCGGCTCCCGTGGCGTGATCTCGCGCCCCGTCCTTATATCTGATAGCTGACCTCTGACACCTGACACCCGGAGAGCCCCCATGCGCGAGAAGCTGAATTTCTACATCGACGGCAAGTGGGTCGCGCCGGCCAAGCCGCGGCCGCACGATGTGATCAATCCCGCCAACGAAGAGCCATGCGGGCGCATTTCGCTGGGCTCGGCCGAAGACGTGAACAGGGCGGTAGCCGCAGCCAAGCGCGCCTTCGAGACCTGGTCGCAGACCACAATCGACGAACGCAAGGCGATCCTCGACAAGATCATCGCCATCTATCAGCGCCGCCTCGGCGACATGGCCGAAACCATTTCCATGGAAATGGGCGCGCCATTGCCGCTGGCGCAATCGAGCCAGGCGCCGGCAGGCCTTGGTTATCTGATGGACGCGCGCGCGCAACTCGACACGTTCGCGTTCGAGAGCGACTACGGCAACGGCCGCCGCATCCTGCGCGAACCGGTCGGCGTCGTCGGCATGATCACGCCTTGGAATTGGCCGCAGAACCAGATCTGCGCCAAGGTTGGCCCGGCGCTCGCCGCCGGCTGCACCATGGTGCTGAAGCCGTCTGAGCTTGCGCCGCTGAACGCCATCCTGTTCGCGGAAATCTTGGACGAAGCCGGCGTGCCGCCGGGCGTGTTCAATCTCGTGAACGGCGACGGACCCGGCGTCGGCGCAGCGCTCTCCGCCCATCCCGATGTGGACATGATGAGCTTCACCGGCTCGACCCGCGCCGGAACCTCGGTGATGGAAAACGCCGCCAAGGGCATCAAGCGCGTGGCGCTCGAACTGGGCGGCAAGAGCCCGAACATCATTCTCGACGACGCCGACCTCCCCAAGGCGGTGGCGCGCGGCATGATGCACATGGCCAACAATACCGGCCAATCCTGCAACGCGCCGTCGCGCATGCTGGCGCCGAAGGCAAAGTACGATGAGGTCGTGCAGATCGCGGCGGCGACGGCGAATGCGATCAAGGTGCAAGCGCCCTCCACCGCCGAGAAAGGCGCGATCGGCCCGCTCGCGAACGCCAACCAATTCCAGAAAGTGCAAGGGCTCATCCAGAAGGGCATCGACGAAGGCGCCCGCGTCGCCGCCGGCGGCGTCGGCCGGCCTGACGGGTTCAATCGCGGCTATTACGTGAAGCCGACCGTGTTCGCCGACGTGAACAACAACATGACCATCGCGCGCGAGGAAATTTTCGGACCGGTGCTCGTAGTCATCCCCTACGAGAACGAAGACGACGCGATCCGCATCGCCAACGACACGCCGTACGGCTTGGCCGCCTACGTGCAGGGCTCGCAGGAACGCGCGCGCAAGGTCGCGCGCAAGCTGCGCGCCGGCAACGTCCACATCAACGGCGCGTTCGGCGGCATGGGCACGCCGTTCGGCGGCTACAAGCAATCGGGCTTGGGCCGCGAAGGCGGACACTTCGGCCTGGAGGAATTCCTCGAGGTCAAAGCCGCGATCGGCTGGGGCGATTAAGCGACGAACTTCGTTGGCTTCCTGGCGCCAGTCGATGCAGATTGGCGCCGGGAGGTTTTGCTCATGCGCTTAATCGCTGGCATTGCACTGACACTCGCGCTTGCGGCGTGCGCGCACGCCTCTGCCGCCAACCAGACGCCGCAACCAGCAGCGACGCGAGACGCGGCGCTTGCCGAACGGCTCGGCGCCGACGAGCGCGGCATGCGCCAGTACGTGTTGGTGATTCTGCGCACCGGGCCTTACACGCCGCCGACGCCGGAAGAACGCTCGACGCTGTTCGCGGGCCATTTCGCCAACATTCAGCGCTTAGCCGACGAGGGTAAGCTCATCATCGCCGGCCCCATCGGCCAGAACGAGCGGCAGTATCGCGGCGTTTTTGTCTTTGCGGTCGCGACCATCGAAGAAGCGCAAGCGCTTGTCGCCACCGACCCGACCGTGGCGGCCGGCGTGTTCGTCGCCGAGCTTTATCCCTGGTATGGCTCTGCGGCCTTGATGGAAACGCCGGACATTCACCGGCGCATCGCGCCCTGAACCTGGACCGCGCGTCTTCAGACGCGCATACTGCTTGTCGATGCGCCCCGGCTGGCACAACCGTGGATATCTGCCGCATTGCGACAGCGAGCAACTGGTTCAGCATGTCGTCTTCAGACTAGCGGATAGCCTGCCGCACGAAGTCGCTGAGGCCCTTCGCCTCTTGAGCAACGACGCCGCGCGAAGACGAGTCGATGCCGCGCTTGACCTTGGTAGCGGACAAGCTCTGCTTCGCACCCCGGAGAATGCCGCTATTGTGGCCCAGGCGATTCAGACATTCGCTGGCGAGCGTTACCATCTGTACGCGTGGTGCGTTATGCCGAATCACGTTCACGCTGTTATCGGCCCAGTTGGCGTACACAAATTGGGCGCGATCGTTAAGAGCTGGAAGGCGTACACAAGCGCGAAGATCAACCAAAGACTCGGCCGCGCCGGGCCACTCTGGGCGCCCGACTACTTTGACCGATACATGCGCGATGACGACCATTTGTCGGCGACAATTGCCTATGTAGAAAGCAACCCGGTCAAGGCGGGCCTTTGCGGTTCGCCGGATTCTTGGCCCTATTCATCGGCAACCGGACAGCCACACTCAAGCGCGTCTGAAGACGCGCGGTCCTAGATGTAAACAACCCGCAAACGCGCGTTTCACTGCGCATTAGCTATGAGCGGGCAGAGTGGCGGGACCATGATTCCGCCGCCCGACTCGTTCTCACAGGAATTCGACTCGATCGAGCTCGACGCCGCGCCGCTGCGCGAGGCGATCGAGAGCGCCATGGCGATCGCGGCGCCGGCGGACGACGCCCTCCCCGCGCCGGGCTTTCACTTGCTCGACAATGCCGGCGGGCGATTTGTTATCGATCGCGACATCGGCGTGATTTCGCTGGCCGATGAGGCGCTGCTCGAACGCGAGCGCGGCGCCGTGCACGCGGTGCGCATGCGGGTGATCGAGCCGTCGGGTGCAAGCTACGATCTCGACATGAAGCTGCGCATCACCGGGCGTGTGCCGCAAATGGTGGGCGCGGATGATTTCGCTGCGCTGGCGGCGATGACCGATGAGACCGTGCTCACCGCGATACGTGTGCCGGCCTTGATCGCGCCCGCCGCCGAGGCGCCGCCCGCCGCGTCAGCGGAACTTCCATGGACACGCTATGCCGCGGCGCAGGGCCATGCCGGGCGCGCACCGCGCACACAATCGCGGCGCGGCTTCATCGCGGCCGAGCTTCCTGGCGCCGCCCAGAGCGTCTCCTTCGCGTTCGACGGTCTGCCCGCGAGCTTTCCCGCGCACGTGCCCTGGTCGCTCTGAGTCCTACTCCGAGGGCGGCTCCTGGACATAGCGCAGGTGCATGATCAGCGCGTCCGTGCTTTGCGGATTGAACTGAAACTCAGGCATCGGGTGTGCGACGCGAATGCCGTTGATCAGCTCCTCTTCCAGCACCTCTGCGCGATAACGCGACAGCAGCGTCCGGAACACCGGCGCCGCCGGGACCGGGCTCTCGCCATACTCGCCTACCGCGTGGCAACGCGCGCACTGCGCCTCCGCTATGGCGCGACCGTCCGCCGCCAGAGCGTCAAGCTCGGCGCCGACGCTCTGTCCGCGCGGTGGTTCTGGCGCGGCGCAGGCGGAAAGCGTCAACATGACAGCGGCGAGAGCGAAACGAAACATCGCGACCTCCTCGAACCAACTTAGCGCCGGCCTGCGGGCTTCTATATAGAGGGCCCATGACGATTCCCGCGCGCTTTGCCGATCCTGCCATAAACGAAGCGCACACGGCATTGAGCGAACGCACGCCGGTGGTCATGCTGATCGGGCGCGCCGGCACCGGCAAAAGTCATTTCATCCGCTCGCTGGTGGACGGCAATCCGGGCTACCCGCAGGCGCTGCTGGCGCCAACCGGGTTGGCGGCGATGAACATCGGCGGCCAGACCGTGCATTCGTTCTTCGGTTTTCCGCCGCGGCCGCTCATCGGCAATCACGAGAAGCCGCATTGGTTCTTCACCCGCACGGCGCGTGCGATTTCACGGCTGATCGTCGACGAAGTTTCGATGCTGCGCGCCGACGTGCTCGACGCCATGGATCAGCACCTGAAAGTGGCGCGCAAGAGTTCGCGCCCGTTTGGCGGCGTGCAGATGCTGCTGGTCGGCGACTTCTATCAGCTGCCGCCGGTGGTGCGCGGCGACGAAGGCGCGCTGCTGGAGGAAGCCGGCTATTCCAGCCCCTACGCGTTCTCGGCCCATTGCCTGCGCGACGCGCCGATCGCCGGCATCGAACTGACCGAAGTGCATCGCCAAACCAATCAGGATTTCATCGCCATCCTCTCTTCGATCCGCGAACGGCGCGGCGTCGAGGAAGCGGTGACGATTCTGAACACCGTGTGCCTCGACCGCGCGCTGCCGAAGCGCCCGGTGCTGCTCTGCGCCACCAATGCGGTGGCCGACAATTACAACGCCCGCGGCCTGGCTTCGCTCGAAGGCGCGGCGGCGCGCTACACCGGCGGCTTCGAGGGCGAAGCGCCGAAGCAGCAAGGCGACCGCTTCCCCGCGCCGATGGAATTGGTCTTGAAGCGCGGCGCGCGCGTGATCTTCACGCAGAACGATCCGGAAGGGCGCTGGGTGAACGGCTCGCTCGGCACGGTGAAAGCGCTCGACGAGGACATCGTGCAGGTGCTGCTCGACGCCGGCGACGAGGTCGATGTCGAGCGCGCCACCTGGCCACAGGCACGCTGGACCTGGAACCAGAAAGAAAACCGCATGGAGGTGAAGGAGGAATTCAAATACGTGCAATTCCCCCTCGCCCCGGCCTGGGCGCTCACCATCCACAAGGCGCAAGGCATGACGCTCGACAGCGTCGAAATCGATCTCGGCCGCGGCGCCTTCGCGCCCGGACAAACTTATGTCGCACTCTCTCGCGCGCGCTCGATGGAGACGCTGCGGCTGACGCGACCGCTTTCCCCGCGCGACGTACAGGTCGATCCGGCGATCGCGGAGGGGCTGAGGCGGATTGGGGTTTGAGGATTGGCCGTTGGCCTGGGGCGGATGGCCCAAGCGCTAGCTCTTAAAGGTGAGCGCCCCTTCTCCTGGCTAAGGAGAAGGTGGCCCGCCGAAGCCTCGGCGTAGGCGGGCCGGATGAGGTTTGCAGGTGATTGCCGCGAGAGAACTCGTCCACTCCTAAACCGTCCACGCTTGGCCGTAACAAACATTGACGTATCCCGCTTTGGGACGAATAAGGTTGGCGTGTGCCGTCTGCATAGATCAAGCACATGGTGGTCAGAGTTGGCGATGGACGATGCCTGCCTCACGCTAGTGCTAGAACGCCTCCGCAGAATCGAAAGCCTTGAAAAATGGTCTGCCCTTGACGGCAATCTGATCGAGGTGCACGCGGAGGCAGGTTTTTGCATGTACGAAGATCAGAACGGGCTCGTATGGAACGTGTTTGGTCTGATGGGACGGGTTGAACGCATCCAAGTCGATTTGGTGACCGAAGTGCATCCTTCTTGGTCTGCCTACGAAAACGATCAAGCGCTTGATGAATGGATCGATAAATTCTACAGGACGCATGATCGTCTACGCGAACTGCTTGAACAACCTGCTGACTTTGTCGGCTACTTTGAAGATGCTGGCTTTCCTGATGAGCACGGCGCGCTTTACTTGGCGCAATGGCTTCGCGATCCAGCGCCGAAGCTCATGCTGAGCTACAGCGGTCAAGCGCCTTTTGATCGCCGCAAGAAACAGTCTCGGCTCTCACTGACACTCGCATATGGTCCACTTTCGATTGAGCGCCTTCGTCGCTACAGAACCTACTTGTTATTCCCGGACAAGCCCCCCGAAAGCGGCTGACTTTCGAGCTGACGGATGTCCGCTCGCAGCGAACCGCGGACCTCATTCTTTCAAGAGAGTTTGCAATGCGCAGCGCCAGCGCTGCCTCGCCGGTAAACCTCATCCGGCCCGCCTACGCCGAGGCTTCGGCGGGCCACCTTCTCCTTAACCAGGAGAAGGGACGCGGCGTCCACTCCGGCGAAAGCCCGTCGCGCCCTACATAAACGCCCGCCTAGGGCTGGCGCTGTGTTCGCCATGCAGCGTGCCGGAATCGTCCTGCTCCACCAGCTTAACGTCATAGCCCCAGAGATCGGCGACGTGCTGGAGCACCTTTTCGGCGTCGGCCTCGGCCAAGGTCATGCCGTCGAGCACGCGGTGTTGCAGGATGAGCTTGCGATCGCCCGCGAGATCGACATCGACGATCTGGATGTCGGGATCGCTGTAGGCGATGTCGTAGCGCTTGGAGAGCGAGCGGCGGATGCGGCGATAGCCGCGCTCGTCATGGATGGCGCTGACCTGCATCTCCTCTTCTTCTTCGTCGTCATGCAGATTGAAGAGCCCGAAATCGCGGATGCAGCGCGGCGACAGATATTGCGAGACGAAGCTCTCGTCGCGATAGTTGGCCCAAATGTCGCGCAGCGTGCCGTAGGCGTCGCCATTGCCGGCGATGTCGGGCATCCATTCGCGATCCTCATCGGTCGGCGCCGTGCAGATGCGCTCGATGTCGGTGCACATGGCAAAGCCCAGCGCGTAGGGATTAATGCCGGAATAGCGGCGGTCGTCGAAGGCCGGCTGCAGCACCACGCCGGTGTGCGAGTGCAGGAATTCGAGGAAGGCGCCGTCGTCGATCTGGCCCTTCTCGTGCAGACGATTCATGACGCGATGGTGGACGTAGGTGGCGCAGCCTTCGTTCATCACCTTGGTCTGACGCTGCGGATAGAAATACTGGTTGATCAGCCGCACGATGCGCAGAATTTCGCGCTGCCATGAGGTGAGCCGCGGCGCGGTCTTTTCCAAAAAGTAGAGCAGGTTTTCCTCCGGCAGGCCGAGCAGCGCCTTGCGGCGCGCGTCTTCGTCGGCCGTCGGCTTGCGCTTGCCCTGCGGCACCGTGCGCCAGAGGTCGTTGAACAATTGCTCGCCGTGGCGGCGGCGTTCTTCCTCGCGCCGCTCTTCCGAGCGCAAGTCCGGCATGCGCTTCCTGGGAAAACGGTGAATGCCGTGGCTCTGCAGCGCGTGTGCTGCATCGAGCACGCGTTCCACCGCCTCTTGGCCGTAGCGATCCTCGTATTTGGCGATCAGGCCGCGGGCGAACTCAAGATAATCGAGAATGCCGTCGGCGTCGGTCCATTGCTTGAAGACGTAATTGTTCTTGAAGAAGTGGCTGTGGCCGTAGCCTGCATGCGCGATCACCAGCGTCTGCATCATCGCGGAGTTTTCCTCCATGATGTAGACGAGACAGGGATTGGAATTGATGACGATCTCGTAGGCGAGGCCCTGATAGCCGCGCTGATAGAGCTGCTGGTCGCGGGCGAAATGCTTGCCGAACGACCAGTGCCGGTACATCAGCGGCATGCCGATGGAGGAGTAGGCGTCGAGCATCTGCTCGGCGGTGATCACCTCGATCTGGTTGGGGTAGATGTCGAGTCCGAGCTCGCCGAGCGCGATCTCGCCCATCGCGTCGTAGACCTTGCGGATGAGCTCGAAGCTCCACTCCGGCCCGTCGAACAGGGGGCGCAGGCTGCCTTTGCGCT
>FKKE01002172.1_pt1 | contig 11007 bp, 14 predicted proteins | sample 1106331 | NCBI WGS metagenome assembly FKKE01 (sample SAMEA3931202, study PRJEB13176) | freshwater metagenome | biome: Drinking water system; feature: drinking water; material: freshwater | place: China | collected 2013-02-06 | reverse complement strand
GGAGATTCATCAGGCCTATCAAGCTCTGCTCACCTGCCCTGTCGGAGCCATCGGGACTGAGCAAAGCGACAAAGCTTTGGTTCAAACGGCGATGGCCAGTTTTCCGTTGCCAATCGAGGATGGGGTGAGTTATTGCGGCTTCAATTCGGAGAAGTCGTTTGGAGCCAACAGCTTTTTGATCGAACATCCGGATGGAAATTGGTTGATCGACTCTCCTCGCTATCTCAAGCATCTCATTGAAGCCTTTGAACAAAGGGGAGGCATTGCCCATATCTTTCTGACGCACCAAGATGATGTCGCAGACTCGGACAAGTACGCGGCGCATTTCGGCGCCAAACGGGTCATTCATCGGGCGGATGTGGAAGCAGCTCCAATTGCAGAACAGATCATCGATGGAGAAGAGACGAGCCGAATCGGATCAGACTTTCAGATCATTCCCGTTCCGGGCCACACGGCGGGAAGTATGGCGCTGCTCTATCGAGACACGTTTCTCTTTACCGGCGATCATCTCTGGTGGAATCCCTATGCACAATCGCTTGAGGCCCCCACGCGCCTGATTTGGAACAAGGCCGCCTTACTTGATTCTCTCAGCAAGCTCCTTGACCATCGGTTTGAGTGGGTGCTGGCCGGACACGGGGACCGGGTGCATCTATCCGTTGAGGATATGCACAGGCAGGTGGAGAATCTTGTCACACGTCGTCAACGGCGTGGCAGCTCGTGCTAGCGAGGCGTATGTCAGTCGCGCATTGGATTGATCGCAATATTTTGTCCCTTGGCCGTGACATGCGGCTGTCGTATCTCCCTCCGCTGATGGTCTACGTCGCCTACGGCATCTCAGGTCTCACCGGGATTGTCGGGACCTTCTTCGTGAAGGATTACCTAGGTCTATCCGCCTCATTTCTTGCCGCACTTGGATTTTGGGCGGGGATTCCCTGGGCGCTCAAGATGCCGATCGGCCATACGGTCGATCTGCTCTGGCGGTGGAAGAGCTGGTTGGTCGGGTTGGGGGCAGGACTGCTCACGGTCAGTCTGGGAATTATGGCGCTGTTGATCGGCGACCGCGAGCTGATGACGGCCGTCCTGCCTGCAGAAGTATGGTACGTGATCAGCGTGTTGATGGCTCCCATCGGGTATGTCGTTCAGGATGCGGTGGCTGATGCCATGACAGTCGAGGCCGTTCCTCGGGTCGACGGTCAGGGACGGGCCTTTGATGATCAGACACGCAAGTTGATGCACACGACCATGCAGACGCTTGGCCGTGTCGCGATCGTCGGTGGCGGGATCGCGGTCGCGCTCGTGAATGTGTATGTCTTCAGCGGTACCGAGGGGATGCCACAGGCCGATCTTATTCAGCTCTACAAGCGGATCTACTTGATGGCGATGGTCATTCCTCTGGTCTCGGTGCTTGGCGTGGGGTTGGCCTGGTGGTTGAACCGTCGACAACGACACCGGTTGGTTCAACAAGGATTCTCGCCGGAGCAGGCGGGACAGATGGTGAATGTGCGTGATACGGAGTTGGAACCCACGAAACCCAATTGGTGGATCCTCTGTGGGAGCATGGCTTTCGTGCTGTTCACGTTGACGGTGGGCCTTGGCGGCTTTCCATACCGGGAAGAGATCGTGTTTGCCGGCTCTATGATGATCGTGTTGTTCTTGATGTCGCGGCTCATGCGGGAGCTGGAGCCGGAGAATCGGCTGACGTTGGTCGGTACTGCCGCCGTGGTCTTTTCGTTACGTGCGATTCCGGGGTCTGGTCCTGGCGCCACCTGGTGGATGATCGACGATCTCAAGTTCGATCAACAGTTTCTTTCGGTGCTGTCACTCATCGGCGGCATCGTGGCCTTGCTGGGCATGTTCGTGTTTCGTCGGTTTATGGCCGAACGTTCGATCGCCTATGTAGTCGGGTTTCTGACCATCGTAGGGACGATTCTCGCTCTACCGATTGCCGGAATGTACTATGGATTGCACGAATGGACGGCGAGCCTGACCGGAGGAATCGTCGATGCACGGTTTATTGCCTTGATCGATACTGCCTTAGAATCGCCTTTGGTGCAGATCTCCATGATTCCTATGTTGGCCTGGATCGCTAACTCGGCTCCGGCGAATCTCAAAGCCACGTTTTTTGCGGTGATGGCCTCCTTCACGAACCTGGCACTCTCGTTGGGCCAGCTAGGGACGAAGTATCTCAATGAGATGTTCGTTGTGACGCGGGCAGTCCGTGATCAGGCGACCGGTGCAGTTCAGACTCCAGCCGACTACAGCCAGCTCGGGGAACTCCTTATCGTGCAGCTCTTCCTGGGTTTATTCATCCCGTTCTCAGCCATCCTGTTTGCCAAATTCACGAAGTTCAAGAGCCTGTAGCAGGATCGTGCACCGCACCGCCGACTGAGTGTTTCCTCCGTATTCAACCTGGTGGCAAGGGTGGGGACGTATCCTGGCATATGGCCGATGGTCCAGATAACTATGCGACAGGGCGGATCATCTCTCGACTGCGGCTGTCGCCCACTGGGTCAGGGCTTCCGTGTCTTCAAGAATATCAATCGGGACCTCGTAGAAGGATTTCAGCGTTTGCTTGGCGTTCGGTCGAAACGGCTTCATGCCATGGTCTGTATAGCGAGAGAGCGTGCTTGTGGTGACTTTGAAGTAGAGACGACCTTTATGAATGATGCCGAAAAAAGTGGATCGAGAATAGAGGCCATGGCCACCGAACATGGCTCGGGCTGTCACGTGGGGGAGATCAGCCAGTTGATCCAGGACAAAGTCTTTGAAGCCGTCGTTCTTTGACGACATGCCTTACCCGGGTTTATGTCCGGCAACCATCCGCACAGCAATCGGCAAGGCGATGACGGACCCTTTCAGGTATTGTCCGGCTGTCTGGATGATTCGTTCTCTGGCCTCGGCCTGTTGCGTCGGGCTGAGCGTCGCCCATAGATTTTGAATAGGGGCGGCGATGTCCATCAGACTGGAGAAGTATTCCTCAGCCACTGGAAATTGGACGTCTCCGAGAAATTCTTGCTCGGAGATATCAACGAGTCCAGCTTGCTGCAACATGGCGGCAAGGTCGCCGGGCTTCGCCAAACGGAAAATGCCCGGAGCGGTTGGGTCTGGTAGTGGAATCTCGACGATTTGTTTGATGATGTCGATGGGTATCTTGAGATAAGGATTTCTCTCTGGTGAGGACCAGACCGCCGCCGCAACCCAGGTGTCCGGTTTGAGGACGCGGGCGATCTCGGTTACGGCTTTTTGGATTTCCGGTAGGAACATGAGACAGAAGCGGGTCGTCACGGCATCGAACGAGGCCTGCTCAAACGGCAAGGAGGTGACATCGCCGGTTTGAAACGTCACGTTGGAGAGTTTCAGCGAAGTCGCTTTTCGTCTGGCGGCGTCGAGCATCTGAGCGGCGAGATCAATTCCCATCACCTGCCCCTGTGGTCCAACTGTCTGGGCAGCAAGCAGTGCGGGATAGCCGGTCCCTGATCCGAGGTCAAGCACGCGCATGCCCGACCGTAATCGGACATCGGCGATCAGCCGGTGATTCAAGAAGGCCATCTGTTCGTCGAAGAAGCGATCCCACTTCTCCCAGCCGCCGGCCACCCGGTTCCAATCTTGCCGTTGACTCTCAATGACCTGTTCAGGTGATGGAGACATGGGGGCATTACCTCAGTGACCGCAGGGTCTGGCGCATTTCCTGGAGTTCGGATACAAACAGGTCCAAGTGTTGATCTCGTTGCGGTTGCGCATCTTTGAACTTCCAGAGCCGTTTGAAGATCGTGACGAGTTCTTTGTTGTGCGTGACGGCCAAGGCATAGGCCGGATGTTCTCTGGTAGATTTGTCGACGCCGCAGACATTATCGTCGATGGCATGAAACTGATTGTGCAGGTCGTCGAACGGTTGGTCGACTCCCTTGCCGCCCTTTGCCTTCTGGGCGGTCGCTTCCGCCATCGTTGTCAGGTTGATCAGCGTTTCAACGCCGGTCGTACCCTTTGCCTTTGCGGTAAACTCCTTGGCATGAGGGTAAAAGAGATAACTACAGCCGCTCGTGCTTAACAGGAGCAGGCCTATACAAGCGAGTCGCCCTTTCCATCCCATGCGCAGCCCTTTCTCCAGAAGGTGGGTTATAAATGAGGTCCCCCCACCAGCAGGTGAGGCGGGGGGCTCCACTTACACGACGTACGGACTAGACCTTGACGGTCACAGTTTGCACTGCTGCCTGGACCTTTGCAGCCATCTCCGGTGGGATCGATTCCAACTTATGGCACTGTTTTGCGTGAGTGGCAACGAGCTGCATCAGTTCCGCTTCCGTTTCGGCCCGTACTTGGAACCCGCAGCCTCCGGATGGCTGCACATCGAGACATCCAAGCTGTTTGTACTGTTTGTCCGCCATGATTCTCCTCCTCCAGTTTGGGATTGGGTTGGTGATGGCCAGCAGAGGTGGACAGGAAGCCCTCGCACCCTACCGGCACGGCTGTACATTTACCCACTCGGGTTACAGGGAAGCTCTCATCTGACTCTCGTGGGTTAGGATGGTAGTGGATTCGTCCAGGGAGAGCAACTCCTGATGCGGGCTGTTCCAGGCTGCCGATGGATCAGACACTGGGATCTGCGGAGCCTTCCCATAGGGGAGGTGTATGTGTGGTGACGAATGAATAGTTCAAAAGGGAAGGTTGATTGGACTGATGAAAAGAATGATACGAAGCCACACCAGACCGGTGCAAACCCTCAGATTGCCTATAGGGGAGGTACAGCCCATTGAGCGCGAAGAGAGCAGGACAAACCACCCCTGTCCAGACAGTTTCTCGAAAAAGAGTAGGAGTCAGACTACGGGTCAGGCGGTTGTGTCGCTGGCATTTGGCCAGAGCGACAATGCGGCTCCAACCACCAGGTAGACGATACCCGCGATGACGGCCCCGAGGTTCAGGTCATACCATGTGTTCATTCCAAGGAATGCTTCGTTCAGCAAAAGCCCCAGGACTAACATCGCAAACCCAATCCAATTAATGAAACTCATACCCATGGGTTGTCTCCTTTCAGTGATGGTATATGCCCTGCTCGTGGGCTCCTCTTGATAATGAACTGTCGCTGTCGACGTTGCACTGCGCTCCAGAATTGTGCCGCTCGAAAGTCATGAGTGATCCAATCGCGTCACGCTTCCTGGTAGGTTGATCCTCCACGCATGGAAAGCCAAATCCCAAGAGCCAGATAAATGATCGCCGGGAATATCGTGGAAAGATTGAAATCGTACCATACGTTGAGGTACACGACCTCATTGAAGAAGAGCGCACTGAACAGCATCACAAATCCGATCACGTTAAACCAGCGAATGGCCACGGGAGCTACCTTTCGTTAGTGTGGTTTGTCAGACTCAGTCGTTCTATCGGTCTCTCTTTGTGTATGCAGCAGCAGGATCGTCAGAAATTGTACGTCAGGTCCATCGCAAAAATCTACGGGGAAACAGCGGGCTGCTTCCGAATACGTTGGTGAAAAGACGGTGCGGATTATCGCTCATTTAGATATGGATGCGTTCTTTGCGGCGATTGAGGAGCGGGATACCCCCGCCCTTCGAGGTATCCCCTTGGTGGTTGGGGCGGACCCGCTGGGTGGAAAAGGACGTGGCGTGGTATCCACGTCGAACTATTTGGCACGTGCCTACGGGATTCATTCCGCTACCCCGATTTCCATGGCGTGGCGTTTGTCGGAGGCCGCACGGCGGGCCGGGAGGCCGGCGGTGACCTTTGTCTCGGTCGATATGCCCAAGTACGCCCGTGTTTCTGAAGAAATTATGGGCATCGTCAAGCGCTTCATTCCTGTCGTGGAGCAGGCGAGCATCGATGAAACCTATGGCGATCTGAGCTTTACGGAGTGCTATCGAACTGCGGCAGCCCTCGCTCGCGAGGTGAAGGCCGCAATCCACGCGGAGTCACGACTGACGGCGTCCGCCGGCATTGGGCCGAACAAACTGATCGCCAAGATTGCATCCGGAATGTCGAAGCCGGACGGGTTGACCGTCGTCTGTGAAGAGGAATCCGAGTCATTTCTCGCTCCGCTTCCATTGCGGGCCATTCCGGGCATCGGCCCCAAGACGGAAGTTCTGCTGTCGCAGCACGGCTGCACGTGTGTTCAGGATATGAAATCATTGACGATATCACAACTTGATGCGCTGCTCGGAAAACGCGGCGTCGATCTGCATGAAAAGATTCGGGGACGCGATAGTACTCCGCTTGAAGAATATGCTGCGATCAAGTCGATCAGTGAACAGCATACGTTTGATGCCGACACACTCGACAGCCGGCGATTGCTCAGTGAATTGGAGCTGCTCGGCAAAGGGGTGATGGATCGGCTGCAGCAGGAGGGGTTTCAGTCATTCCGGACGGTCGTTCTGACCGTCCGGTTCGCCGACTTTAAAACCATATCACGCGCCCACACGCTGGCGGAACCAGCCGGCGAGATGGCCACGCTGCGTCGAGAGATACTAAGGCTGCTCATGCCGTTCTTGGATCGCCGTGAGAATCCTCGTCATCAACTGATTCGTCTGCTTGGTGTTCGTGTGGAAAAGCTGATGTGAGCATTCATGCTCTCCAACGTTCGTTGTGTAAGTGGTCGAGACAGGGCCGGGGGCCATCCTCGACGGTGAGGGGATCGAATGGCAAACACCGGTGGTTTCAGCAGGACCAGGCATCTAATCATGTACGCTTTTTCATTCACGTGAAATTATCCTATAGAGTCAACTAGATCGACCGACAATCCACCGGATGGTGAATTCATTATCCTTCGTTCCATGGAATCAGCCTCACTCAAAGGAAGCACCGAAAAAATGAGGAATCCCACTGATTCTCAAGTGGAATTACTGCGAGAACTTCATCAAGGCATTACAGGTACGACACTTGCTCAATCTCTACAATCTTGAGGGGTGATCGTGACCACTAATGATCGCAGAGGGGGCTTCCAGGAAAGTCGCCTCAGACCGAGTGATGACCACATGAGACATCTGAGCACTACAGTTATCCCCAAGAAAATCGGCAAACAGTCGGGGCGGGCAAGGTCCAATCGACGGCAAGAGGTACGGGTTCATGAGTCCAAAGTGTGCACGTATAGTCTTTGCAAATCGATTGAGGGTGTGTGGGTTGTGATCGAACAGGGTGAGGTCTACAGTCTTGACCGCAGTGAGCAGGGGATCCTCGTCATGATGGGCAGTCGACCGAGAAATCGGCAACTCCTGGAACTTCATGTTCCTCGGACTCGGTGGGAATATGCCGTGAATCTTTATGAAGTGCAGTGGACCAAGGTCCTGCCCGTTGAATCACACGGTAATCTCTTTCTGGTCGGGTGCCGCTTCCTGCTCGGAGCCTCTCGATACCGGGCATTCTACGTCGTATAGCGAGTCGCTGAAACACAATATCGACGCTGTCCGAGCAGACTATAGTCATCCCCATGAGTCGGCCCACTTTTGCAATACGCATCTCCTCATCGACGGAGACAGGTTTCAATGTATCTTCCGATGTTCCAGTTGCCTCCGGATGAGTCTAGGAGGACGGGAGGTGTTGATTTACATTCAGAAAGAGAAGTAGTGTTGTTCATGCCAATGAGCTATGAAAGGGCGTTTCCTGTTTCATTTCGACGGGCAGGATTCTTGTTTCTGATCCTGGTGGTATGTCTCTGCGTGTTCGCTCAAATGCTCGGAACACCGATCACGCTTGCCAGTGTACTCACGGCGGATCAAGACCTGGAATCTGCTTCTGAAGACCTGTTACTTCTTCCGAGCGCACTCAGACCAATCCTAGGCAGCTGCATTATTTTTTCCGCAAAGCACACTCCCTTGCGAGATTGTCAGAACTTCGAAGTCCTGGTTTATCGCCCTCCCCAGCCCTAACCCATAATCAGTAACAAGTGCCACCCAAAGGACGGCGCCGGGCCGTCTGAGCGAACCATCTCGCAAGGATTCTTTGATGCGGATACTTATTAAACGACTGCGAGCATTGTTGAATGCCGAGGAGCGGCGTCTCTCTTATGGACTGCTCGGACTGATCGTGCTTACCGGGTTCATCGATGTGCTGGGCGTGTCATCGATACTGCCGTTCATGGCGGTGGTGGGCAACCCTGAAGTGATCCGGACGAATCCTCGGCTGCACACCATCTTTACCTGGTTGGAGTTTGAATCCACCGACACGTTTCTGATCGGGCTGGGTGCAACAGCGCTTGGGATCATGGTTTTCAGCAATGTCTTGTCTCTCGTCAGCTCGTACGCCATTCTGAAGTTTTCCAATCACCTGGGATATAACATCTCCACGAATATGCTCGCAAAGTACGTGCGGAGGCCCTACGCCTATTTTTTGGAGATGAATAGCTCGGACCTGGTCGTGAATTGTACCGACGATGTGGGGCGCATTATTCAGGGTATTACGGTTCCTCTCTTGCAGATGCTCGCCAAAGTGATCGTCGCCATGAGCATTTTGCTTGTTGTGGTGTGGGTGGACCCGTGGTTGGCGGTCTCTTTCGGGGCCGTGTTAGGAGCCATCTATACCGGCCTGTTCCTGGGTGTTCGAAAGAAAATGGCCGATCTTGGAAGAGTGGCTAAAGACGCGAATAAGGAACGACATCGACTCGCGACGGAGATTTTGAGCGGGATCAAGGAGCTCAAGATCCTCGGGCAAGATCACGCCTATCGGGAGCGGTTCGCCACGTGCGCGGCTGTGTATGCGAAGAATCAATGGATGAGCTCTACGATGAGTCAGGTGCCGCGATACGGGATCGAAAGTATTGCTTTTGGGTCGATGATTGTGCTGGTCATTTATTTGCTGGCGACTCACCATGACTTCAAAGACGCGCTTCCTTTGATGGTCTTGTATGCGCTGACCGGATATCGCCTGATTCCGGCATTCCAGCAGATTTTTGCGAGCGCCACGGCGATACGATACAACATGCCCTCGCTGGAGGCCGTTGAAAAGAGGCTGGAGACGTTTGCCGGAGCGCAAGCTGCCGACGGTACGGCGGAGCTTCCGGCGAACGACAAAATCGGGCCGTTGCGACAAGAGATCGCATTGAGCAATCTGACATTCCAATACGCCACCGCCGATAGTCCACTCATCCGCAACCTGAATCTCACCATCCAAGCGAATTCGACCGTGGCCATCGTCGGGAGTTCCGGGGGAGGGAAGACCACGCTCGTCGATATTATTTTGGGGTTACTTGAGCCGCAAGTCGGCACCTTGTCCGTGGACGGGATGCCGATTACGACACGCCATGTGAAATCCTGGCAGAAACACCTGGGATATGTTCCGCAACATATCTATTTGTCCGATGATACCCTGGCGGCGAATATCGCGTTCGGGGTGGCGTCCAAAGACCTAAACATGGGTCGCGTGGAGGAAGCCGCCAAGATCGCCAACCTGCATGAGTTTGTCCTTGGAGAGTTGCCCGACGGGTATCACACGATGGTCGGTGAGCGCGGTGTGAGGATCAGCGGCGGGCAGAGGCAACGCATCGGAATTGCCCGGGCCCTGTATAGCAACCCGGACGTCCTGATTCTCGACGAAGCGACGAGCGCGTTGGATAGTCTCACTGAAGAGGCAGTGACGGACGCGATCAAAACACTCTTTCACAAAAAAACGGTCATCATCATCGCTCATCGTCTGAAGACGGTTCAAGCGGCCGACGTCATCTATCTGCTGGAGAATGGAGTCATCGTAGATCAGGGGACCTACGGGGAACTTCTTGCAAAGAACGAAATGTTCAATAGAATGGCGAATGGGGCAATCCAAAACCCCTCATAGTCAGGGTTCGCGATTGAGATTTGCTCGCTCCGACGGGCTTCTTCCGATTCCTCGCTCCCCGGTCCTTTAGGAATGATTCATGTCTGGGCTTGGAGCAACCAGGCTGTTCGAACGGTTCGTCGGCTTCTTGATTATCGATTGATTGCAGACCGAGATAGCCGTATTCTTCGCGCGTGGTCCTCTGGTTCGTCATCCTCTATCTCCTTCTTTCTGTCGGCATCGGATTATTCGCCGCGACGCGCGTGCGGAATTCCAAGGACTTTGCCGTGGCCGGGAGGAGCCTTCCCTTGCCGGTGGTGATCGCCACTGTGTTTGCGACCTGGTTCGGCGCGGAAGCGGTCCTGGGAATTTCCGCGACGTTCGTCAAAGAAGGGCTTCGCGGCGTCGTGGCCGATCCATTTGGATCCAGTCTGTGCTTGATTCTGGCCGGGCTCTTTTTCGCTCCGCGGCTGTATCGTCTGAATATGCTGACCGTCGGGGATTACTACCGATATCGATACAACCGCACGGTCGAAGTCCTCTGCACGCTCTGCATCGTCGCCTCGTACGTGGGGTGGGTGGCGGCCCAATTCAAGGTGCTGGGGCTGGTCCTGAACGTAGTCACGGAAGGCGGGGTCAGTCAATCGGCTGGGATCATCATCGGCGCGGTCATCGTGCTGACCTATACGACCTTTGGCGGGATGTTTTCGGTCGCTATCCTCGATTTTGTCCAAATTTCAGTGATCATGGGAGGGCTCCTCTATATCGCCACGATTGTCGGGGATCTGGCGGGAGGGGTATCTGTGGTGATCACCCATGCAGCGGAGGCCGGCAAGCTGAACCTGTTTCCCGAGGCTACGCTCGCGGAGTGGATTCCATTTCTTGGCGCGGGGATGACCATGATGCTCGGATCGATCCCACAGCAGGATGTCTTCCAGCGGATCACCTCGGCCAGGAACGAGCAGACTGCCGTGCGGGGGGCGTTATTGGGGTCCGGACTGTACTTTGTATTCTGCTTTATTCCGATGTTTCTTGCGTACTCGGCCACGATCGTGGACCCTGCCAAGTTTGGAGCCTTGCTGGAGCAGGATTCCCAGCTGGTCCTGCCGACCTTGATTCTGCAACATACGCCGGCGGCCGCCCAGGTGATTTTTTTCGGAGCCCTGCTGTCGGCGGTGATGAGCTGTTCAAGCGCAACGTTATTGGCGCCGTCGGTGGCGCTCAGTGAGAATGTGCTCAGACCGCTGTTTCACCGGGTGA
>FKKE01003391.1_pt5 | contig 11008 bp, 8 predicted proteins | sample 1106331 | NCBI WGS metagenome assembly FKKE01 (sample SAMEA3931202, study PRJEB13176) | freshwater metagenome | biome: Drinking water system; feature: drinking water; material: freshwater | place: China | collected 2013-02-06 | reverse complement strand
CGACGGGATCGATGCGCAACTGAAACCACGGCGCCACCGCCTTTTGCCCGTTTCGCTCTTTGTTCTCTCCATTCCAGACGGAGAATGACACGGTTTGGATCCGTCCGGGAACGAGTGTCGCTTCGTTCTCCTGCTCCTCGCTGAGGAGCGGACGTCGCATCATGACGTGCCACACCCCGTCCTTCCAAAACCCTTGTCCCTGCACTCGTCCCTGTTTGTCTTTCGTCGTCAGCGTGCTGAATCCCCCGCCGATGAGGTCCTCCACGGAAGACACTCGCCGTGGGATGACCTCGAACGTTCGCACGCCACCTTCTTTCTTCTCCGAAGCGCGCGCGGCCCGACGATCGATATCGCTCTGCCAGTCCGCCTTCCAATGCCAGATGTTGATGTAGTGATCCAACTGCCCCATGCAAAAGAACGCCGGGGCATCACCGAGAGGGAACCCGATCGCCACCCCATCGCGGAACGTCCCAGGAGTCAGCCGATCGTTTTTAGTGTTGTCCTGCCATTCCAAGAGAAAGGCAATATCGGTCCCATTGTGGACGGATCGCACCGTCAACGCACGAACGGTGGGCTCAGGCCAGACCGGCCTGGTAATGACTTGACCGCTGAGAGGGATAGTGATCGATGAGGCCGTTTGCCAGACCGTATCATCGGCTGTCTTCGGCATATCGCCTTGGATCAAAAACGCTCGGATCGTCATCCCCTCGGAACTCACTAACGGAACCCCGAAGGCGCCGAGTACACTCGCGAGGACGATCAGCCCGGATAAGAATCCAAGCACATGAAACCGGACGCTACCGATGGACGTCGTTCGCACAGCACTGTACTCCGAGAAATGACCGCGCTCAGAATATCACAAAACCTGACCGAGACAAATGTGAGGAGAGGACAGAGACTGACGGATGGTTTAGGAGAGTTTGAGGCGGCGGATCTTATTTTCTCCACGTTCGCAGATATAGAGATAGCCCTGTGAGTCCAGCGCCAAACCGACGGGAGAATTCACCACCGCGTCGACAGCCAACAGACCGTCACCGTGCTTCAACTGTCCGGCGGACTCTTTCGCGACAAACCGAGCCGCTCCGCAGCCACCGATGTTCTTGTCTTCGTAGCCGCTGTCCCCGTTTCCCGCGACCGTGGTGATCACGCCGGTCTTGCCGTCCACCTTCCGCACACGATGATTCATGGTGTCGGAAATGTAGAGATGGCCGTCTCGATCAAAGATCGCGGCTTCCGGAGCATGCAACATGGCTCGCACAGCCGGTTTGTCGTCACCGTCGTATCCGTATCGACAGACCCCGGCGACGGTCGAAATCACACCGGTCCGGGCGTCGATTTTTCTGACTCGATTGCTTCCCTTATCGACCACATACACATGATCCCTGTCGTCGACCGCAATCCCGACGATGTCGTAGAGACGCGCGTCCATCGCGGGCTTTCCGTCATCCAGATACATGGACATATCGAGCCCATCGGAACAGACCGGCATGAGCCATCCTTGATCATCGCTGAAATCAATCCCGATCGCATCACCGGAGAGCACCACGAGGTTCCGCGCCACCAGCGGTTGTTCACGCGCATCGTCCTCAGCCGTCCAGGTGCCCGCGATCGTCGTCACCAGATCCGTCTTGGGATCGTACCGCCGAACCTTGTGCGCCTGCGTGTCGGCGATGTACAACCGATCGTCCTGGCCGAATGCGATGGCTGCCGGCCACGTCAGATTGACCTCGCGCGCCGGGCCGTCCCCGTTAAATCCATGCTGACCGGTCCCGACGACGGTCGTGATAATGCCTGTCTCATGATCGACTTTCCGAATCCGATTACTTCCGGAGTCACAAATGTACAGATTGTTCTCCGAATCAAAAGCGACCCCCAGAGGCAAATAGAGCCCGGCCTCTCCACACACACCTTCATCCCCGCTATAACACGTTTCCCCGATTCCGGCGAAGTTGTGGACCGTCCCGTCTTGAAGGTGCACCCGCCGGATGCGATCCGATCCCGATTCGGCGAAATAGAACCACTGCTCAGCCCGATCGAGTGCCCCGTGATGAGGAAGCGGGATTCCCGCCTTCACGGCGCGCTTGCCGTCCCCTGTACTTCGAGCCTTCCCGTTCCCGGCAAAGGTTTCAATATAGCCGGCGGCCAATCCAACTTCGGTTTCCATACGTACGATACTTTCTAGGAGGCTGTTAAAAGATGATCTGACCGCTCGCGCATGTTCGACGCTCGACACAGGAGGCTCACATAGACCTGTGCTCTCACCCACCCCTGCGCGCGGCTCGACTGAGCTCGCCGAAGTCCAAGACGCGCATTTCACCGCCCAAGACCTCGCTCTCGTACCTCGGACTCGTATCTCGTAGCGAATGACGCTTCACGGAACTCGCATCACGCGCTTGAAGCGCTGCGACCTGCCTTGCCAAGCCGCTTCGTCAAGTCGGGAGCTGCCGCCGGAGGACTGTTTCACATCCTGCTAGGCGCGTGGCGCGGGCTGCACCGTGGCCCCTGCGGGCTGACTCAACGGCGCACTCTGGGCCGGAGCGGCCGTGGCCACTTGAGGAGCAGCGGTCTGTTGGGCTGCCGCTTGGGCTTCGGCTTCGATGGCCTCCGCCTCATGCACGGACTTCTTAAAGCCCTTGATCGCCTTCCCCAGGCCTTCGCCTAACTGCGGAAGTTTTCCGGCGCCGAAGATGATCAACACGATCATGAGGATGAGGATCAGCTCGGTGAACCCTAGACTGCCGAACATAGGACACCTCTTCTAAAAGTGAATCAAGATCTCGGACCATCCTTGGCCTTCTTGGCAAACCGCTCTTTCAACCGCTTCCTGGCCTCTTCGGCCTGCTCAAACATCTTGCACTTGTCGTACACACTGATGAGATTGTAATAAGCCAACGGCTCGTCGGGATTGTGCTCCACCGCGCTTTCCATCACGCGAATCGCCAAATCGGTCTTCTTATGATTCAACGCGATCTCCATCAATTTGAAGGCCGACTCCAAGTGTTTGGGGTCCAACTCCAACGTACGAAGATAACACTGGATTCCCATATCGATCGTGTTGTAATCGGACACCTGGGGATTATCCAGCTCAATATAGACGCCAGCGAGGTTATACCACGCGATCGGATCATCCGGTGTGATTTCCACGAGACGCTCGTAATACCCCTTCGCCTCCATGTATTGCTTCTTGTCCGCGTGGAGTCTGCCCAGATTGAAGAGCGCCAGCACGTCATGGGGAAAGACTTGTAACGCGTGTTGGAACTCGGCCGCTGCTTCGTCGGCCATATTCTTGGTCGCGTAAATCGTACCCAAGTTGGCATAATACATGGCCAGCGAACGGTTCATTTCGGCACGAAGCGATTCCGCCATCTCGATGGCCTTCTTGACCTCGGCCAACGCATCGTCGAGACGCCCTTTGCTGAAATAGAGTTCCCCGAGACGACAGCGCGCCTGAAAATCGTCCGGCTCACTGGCCAACAGTTTTTCAATCCCGGCGATCTCTTCTTCCGGAGTGAGCGGTTGATCCCCGAGATCAACCGCCGTGTCCCCTTGCGGGGGCGTGGATGTGGGTGTGTCCATCATTTAACTCGTTCTGGGCCTTACGCCCGACCGGTCATCAATCCATCCGATGCCGGCATCATCGGACCGGCATTCGTCGATAGTGCTTCAGCTGTCGCAACCTTGACCCGATCACAGGCCAGCAGCATGACCCCCAGCACTACCATCAACGTCAAGTTTGAAAACAGCAGCGCATAGCCCGCGATAAACATCAGTCCAATGCCATAGCCGGCCAGTCTCCCCATGGTCATGAGCTTCACCACCGTGTAGGACCAACAGAGTAAGCCCCCGACATAGAGGGCAAAGGGGAGATAAAACGTATAGCCCATCCCGAACTGAAAGATCCACCCGATGCCTTGCGAGGCCTGCCGAAACCCGGAGGCGAATCCTGGAGCAATGCGATCCAACAGATAATCGACCACAAGGAGGGTCGTAAACGTTACGCCCGTGACCGACCAAAACCAGATGGCTCGGTTGCGTTGCTGCCGATTCTTCGTTCGCAGCGAGAGGCTCTTGCTCTTGCCATAGGCCAGAAAGGCACAGACGCTGGCGAGGACCATCAACGCCTCGCCCATACGATGCGATTCATACACCAAGGGAGGCTGCGCAATCGTTCCCATCAGACTATACGCCGACGACACGATCTGATAATACAGCCAGCCGGACATACCCAAGAAATAGGTGACCGCCAACGCTCGTTGAGCCGGCTCACGATGCGTCATCGCATAGTCCGACACAAATGCGGTCAGCACCAACAGGGTCAATCCGTTGTAGACAATGGCACCCAACATCCCCGGCGGCACAACCAAAAACCCAACAGTGAGCACCAACAGCAGGGCCGTTCCGATGATCCCCAGTTTCACCAGTCGACTGTTGTCGCTCCCTCCCCAACGATTGACCATGGTGAGCGTCAGGGCCAAAAACAACAACACCGCGACGATGTTGAGGAGCCACGCTCCTACTTCGGTCAAGGCCGTGAATGTCGGGGTAATCCATGGATGCGTTGCGGCCATCTTACTGAGATGCATCCCAAGACGCGACAACAAACGGTACAACACAAGTTCGAGAAACGATGCGAGCAGGACGAGCTTGACCGTGTAGTCAAACAACGGACCAAAGTCCGATACTTTCCCGATCACCCGTTCGCTCAGCGTCGCCGGTTTCATCACGGTATCCATAGGAATCGATATTATAGCCGCCGTAGAAAAAGAGGGTCAATGTGCGGCCATCGACGCCGGCTTTGCTCCTGCTTTGGCCTTCGAGATGTAGAGCAACCCGTCCGCCATCGCATAATTGAACGGCAGCTCGCACACCACCTCGCTGATCCTTCCGTACACGTACTGGTACAACCGCTCCGCTTCATCCGGGGTCATCCCCTCTTGCACTTCGTAGAAGAACCCAAGACTCAGATCTTCCGCGGACGGCCGCATGATCCGACGGATCCCATAGCTACCGGGATCGCTCATGATCGGCGCTTCCTTTTCCAAATCAAACAGACAGGGCTGGCACGAAAACCCGTAGGACTCGTGCAATCGCTTGTTTTCAACGATGAAGTTCATGGTCTCAAGCGCTTCTTCTTCCTTCTCCGTGGGGAACCCGACGATGATGTAACAATGCACGGCAATCCCGAGGTCCACGCAGTCATCCGCAACCCGCCGGACCCACTCCTGCTTGATCCCCTTCTTCATAAAATCCATGATCCGCTGGTTGAAGGATTCCAGCCCAAACACGATCTTCAAACAGCCGGCATCCCGCATCGAGGACAGCAGCTCGCGTGAGAGATTTTTCTCGAAGCGCATCTCGCAGGTCCATTTGACATCAACCTGCTTCTCGATCAGTTGCTGGCACAACCGTTTGGTCGGCGACAGGGCGAAACATTCGTCGGTGAAAAAGAAGTGGCGCGCCCCGTAACGCTGTTTCAGCCATTGCAATTCTTCGACCGTACGGCTCGGATCCTTCTGCCTGAAATTCTGGTGATCGAGGGTCAACGCGCAGAACGCACAATCTTTGTAGTAACAGCCGCGCGAAAACTGAACAGGGAGAACCGGTTCAGGCGAGAGGTAAAGATCCAGAGGGAAGCCATCATAATTCGGGGCCGGAAGCTGATTCACATTCTCGGAATAGAACGGCTGGTTGACCGTGATCTTGCCGTTCTGCCGATAGATCAGGTTGGGCACCTTGCTGTAGTCCTTCTTCCCGGCCAGCTGGTTGACCAATTCAAGCAAAGCCGTTTCCCCCTCAAACACGACGATGTCGTCGGTGAGCTCGAACAGGCTGGGGCATCGGCGGATGTTATCGACCAGACGGGTAAAGATGCTGCCGCCGATCGTAATATGCAGATCGGGAGCCGCCTCCTTGATCAGTCGACAGAGTGTGAGGCCCGGAATGATCTGCGATGTCGCGGTAATCGACACCCCGATGAGATCGGGACGGCTGTCGACGATCGACGGAATGAAGCGGTCACGAAAAAGGCTGAGATACGGATTCTGTGCCTCGTCGCGCACGACTCGCATCAGATCCTTCGAGGAATAGATCGAGTAGCTCCCAAACTGATTATCAACGACGGTCAATCGGGTCGGGAAGTAGACGGAGGACACGACCTCCAGCCACTTATCGATCATGAAGAGACTGGCACGATAGGCATCAGGGTCGTAAAATTCTTCACTCCGCAGAGTCTCCTTGGCCAACTCAATCCGATCGACCAGATACCCAAACCGATCAAGCGAGTCCGTCACCTTGCCATAGTGCTCGCGGCTTCCCGGCCCCGTCTCTCCCGTTTGGCTCCGCTCCAACTCGCGTTGCTTGGCCGTCAACTGTTGGTACACCTCTGCCGCATAGCCCCTGGTCAGTATGGTGTCCAATAATTCGATACCCAAATCACGCTGGGAAACGTTGGAAACCCCGCCTTGATGCAGAAACCCCGTCAGGGACGGCAAGCTGAGGTATGGCTGGGACGGGTGCCAGGTCGGAGGGAAAAGGAGTGAGACGTTCATGGTCTGCGATGTCCTTTTGCTCTTGAAAATCAGTGGCTTCTATTCCTTGAATTTTATACATTCCGCTCAAGGCGAAATGCAATCCTACTTGAGTGAATCGATCGGATGGATACAGATCACGGCACAAAAAAAGGCCCCGGACCGCTCCCTCCTGTGAGGACATCGATCCGAGGCCTTGTTGAACTTCGAGAACGAGGCAGCCACAAGCTGCCTCGCCCGAATCAGATGACTACAGCTTCAGCGTAAACCAGGTCGACAACGACTTCATGCCGTTTCGCTCGATATTGGCGCCGTCCCACACTGCAAATGCAATGGGTACCGACATACCCGCCTTGAACTGCACATCATTCGCATCGCTGGTTTCCAATGTCCGCTTCACAACCACCCGCCAGGTTGGTCCGGTATACCCGCCGCCCTTCACGGACCCTGATGGCTCCCAGACACCGTTCCCGATGACATCCTGGTGAGCTTGCGTCGTCAGGGTGCTGAAACCATTGGCGCTCAAATCCTCAACCGAACTCACACGCAGCGTCGGGTCAGACATGATATTTCCTGACCAGATGCCGGAGTTGAACGGTCCGAGGCTGCGGCCGATACGGTCGGGATAGGTGACGCCTCCCGCCGGCTCTTCAAAGTAATAGTCCCAGAAGATTCCGGGGTACTGGTCGTCCACATCCCAAATACCCGCACTATCCTTGCCGATGTCCTTCTGCCACTCGGCATTCCACCGCCAGATGTTGGTGGTTCCACCGGATTGCCCCATACACTGAAACGGCGGCGCCCCGGCCGTGTTCACCGGGAACATCAGCGCCACTTGATCGCGGAAGTCTTGCGGGCCGATCGCCGTATCATTCTTCGTCTGATCGATCCACTCCAACCGTAACCCCACTTCCTTACCGTTCGTCATCGCCTTCACGAACACCGATTTCACCGAAATATTCGGGTGCATCGGGGTGGTGATCAGCTGACCGCTCAGAGGAACGACAACTCCCGGCACGCTCTCCCAGACAGGGTTGGCACCGTCCATAGGAATTGAGCCCTTAACCGTCTTGGCCGGTATCGTCACCGGTTGACTGACGGCGAGTGGTACTCGCCCCAACGTCAGCATCAGGCCGACAGTGAGGGCGGAGAGAAGAACGGCAAACACCAATTTCTTGTTGGTCGTCTGCGCTACCCTCATAGTATTACTCCCTCCTCGTGAAAATTGAATGAAAGATAACATCTACTCGCGAACCGTACCGAGCATTTCCACAGTCACTCACGCGGTTCCAGAAGGCCGCCCCTCTTCCTGATCCTTGTCCTTCTCTTTCACATCCATGAAGGACTGGGCCCCGACTTCATTCAGCAACATGCTCAACTCATTCCCTTGGTCTTGCGCGCCGCACTCATAGGTCTGACCTTCCGGCGAACTGAACGTTGCGGGTCGATAGTCGGTCTCCGTGTAGGGTTGAGGCGCCACGGCTAAGAACGCCGCCTCAAACTCCATCCAGTCACCGGTCATATCGGCCACCAACTTGAACAAGCCGGAGTCCGCCTTCTTGGCCAACATACGGCAGAACAAGGGCACCCATCGACCGATATGATTCTTCACGAATTTCTTTTGTGCCTCCACCACGATCTGGGTCTTTTCAGGCCCATCGTGACAGAGCGAGTACGACTCTTTGTAGGCAAGGAAATGCATGAACTCGAACTCCACACTGAGGTGATCGAGCCGTTCATGGATGTCCTTGGAGAGTTCGACTCCAAACGCCTTGTAGAATCCCGAGATATCGCCCATGACATGAGACTGGGCGAATACGTGGTCGTTCCCGAACAGGGTTTCATAGGGGGGACAATCGAGCGTAATCACGTTACTGAACACGCGGCGATGTTCCGACTGGAGATCGCTCAGTTGCCAATTGACACATTCTGAAGAGATCAGCCCCTCGACCGCCTCCAACTGCTTTTTCAGCGCGACCAGTTTATCCTTGGCACGTTGGCTCCCATCGGCGCCAAGGGCAACGCTCAGCGCATCAAGTGCCGTCCGACCGTCCTCGACAAACTCCCCGCACCGCAAATAGTCCAGAAATTCCTCATCCTCCGGATAGAGGAGGCTCCAGGAGATCAGCAGATAAATTTTGCTGCGACTGAGTGCTCGCTCAACGGCCGGCGAATCTTTCAGCATGGAAGGGGTCGGCAACGTGGCGGCTGCAGATGCAGAGACTCCGTGCATCGGCTGTTGACTCGTCATAGAAATCGCCTCCTGTCCGTCATCCGCACCCTGACTCACAACGATCACGTTCCAAGGTGTGACGGAAAAGCCCTGTATGTATATGAAATGGCCGGTGTGAAGTCAAGGGAGAACTCACCGGCCCCGTGATGATGCGATCGTGCTGATACGATCCGAGTGAAGCACTGCCAGCTCATGGAACGACCCTCACCATTGTCTCGCCGGAATCACACGAATCGCGACACGATCATTCACCGTCTTGCAAATCATCTCGCACATACCGCACCCCACGCAAGCCTCTCGAGAAACCAACAGGCGAAGCAAGGCCACATCCAGGGCGAGGGCATTGGTCGGACACTTCGAGACACAGGCGTGGCAGCCCTGACCGGCCGTGCAGAGTCGATGTGAGATCTCCGCCATCCCCATTCGAACCTGGTCAACCCCGCTGACCGGCATGAGCGCATCCGTTCGGCAGGCAGCAATACAAGGGAGGTCTTCGCATAACAGGCAGGGGGACTGATCGGCATAGAGAATAGGGGTGCCATCGCCCGGATGCACAGTGATGGCTCCAGGGGGACAAGCCGTGACACAATCATTGCACGCGGTACAACGGTCCAGAAACACTGTCTCCGCTACAGAACCGGGAGGACGCAGCCAGTCCGGACGAATTGAAAGCGTCGTTTCCTCGACAGGTGAAGCGTCCGCGTGCTTAACGAGCTCCTGGGCCGCCCTGACGGTTGAGACGACGGAATCCTTCAGGAAATCTCGCCGACCGTATGAAGGGTTGGTGGCCATGGGTTTTCTGTGAGGAGGGTCAAAAAGGCCGTCCGGCAAGGCCGCAGGCGATACAAGAACCGCAGGCGTACATTCGGAGGTACGTTGAGGATTCTTGTGAGCCGAGAACGCAGCCGGCGGCCTTTTTCACCCTCCTCATCTACATGACGCCGTCGGCACGCAGCTTATAGACCTCCACACAGCGGTCACAGGCTCCGAATTCGACATCCCACCCAGGGTGATTCTCACGGATGAAGTCCAGCACGTAGGATTCCAGTTTGGTCCCCATATCTTCGACCCACGAATAGGTCGGAAACCGGCAGAGCGGGCACGGGAACCCAGGCATCAGCATGATTTTATTCTGAGTTTCCGGCACCTCGCCGCCTTCGACATCCACAGCCCGGTCCATCACGCGAAGGATATCGGCGGCCATTTCGATCAACTCGGAGTGGGAGAAATAGGAGGTCTGCCAGAGCCCCTCGAACACCGACTTCAGTTGCGGAGGCGGAATCTTTCGATACCAGGACCGGAACTCCTTGAATCGATCCTCCTTGCTCAACATCGGCTCCTTGCCCGCCGCGACGAGCCGACTATCCACGCTCAAACTCCATAACACGCGATAGCGCTGTAAGATGAGCGTCTCTTCCCCTGGATTCAACCCGACCTTGGTGTCCGGATCGTAGCCGAACAACGGATCGATCATGTCGGAGATATGCATCAGTTCATGGCGACAGTACCGAGTAAGCGCCGGGTCGTAGAAGCGACGGGGAATCAGCTTAATCCCGACCCCCTTCATTCCCTTCTCTTCAAATTCCCTGGCCAGGTCCTTTTCAACCGATCCCCATTTCCTGAGGATATCGACGCCTTCCTGATCTTCTTTCAAGACCCCTTTGACCAGGACGATCCCGACCTTCTCCCTGAGGAGCGGGTATTCATGAAAAGAATCACGAACGATATCCGAAAACCCCCAGGTGCCGAAGAGGTACTGGTACAACTTCTTGAACTCCGCCTCCCGATCTTCAAGGATGAACTTCTCGTAGATCGGATCCGCATGCTCGTGGAATTCCTTGTAGTACGTCGGATCCCCCTCTCGTTCCGTCTTTTCCACGAACGAGTCGATCACTTCCTGAAGCAATGCCGGTTGGAACCTGATTTCCATTGAAATACTCTCAATCACATCATGAGGCCATTGCCACACAACCCGCCGGACGGTTCGAGTGCAAGGGAGTCGAAACTATCAGCGCGAGATCTCCGCGACGTCCGCTGAATACCCTCGGCATCGATCTACAGCCTGCCGTTCATATGGGCAGGCCCGTCGAAGAGTTGACTTGATCGTGAGGCATCTCTTACGATCTGAATTATCGAAGAAATTATACTGGCCGGGTTGTTCACCAATCAAGGACCAGACAGCCAAGGAAACGCACGACCTATGTCCGATCCAACGATGACTCCTTTCCTCGCGCCCGGTTCCGTTCGG
>FKKE01006133.1_pt2 | contig 11011 bp, 11 predicted proteins | sample 1106331 | NCBI WGS metagenome assembly FKKE01 (sample SAMEA3931202, study PRJEB13176) | freshwater metagenome | biome: Drinking water system; feature: drinking water; material: freshwater | place: China | collected 2013-02-06 | reverse complement strand
CGACGGAGTCGTAGGACTCGATCGGGGTCACCGGATCGGGGCGCATCGCGGCGAACACGATGAAGCCGGCGAGCACCATCACGGGAATGGCGACCAGGGTCGCGACGAGTGCGGGGCTGAGACGTCCGCCGCCGCCATACCGTGCGGAGTCCTCGACGGATTCGCCGTCGACGGGATCCTGCTGGGTGTCATCCGAACCTGCTGACGTCACCCCACAACAGTAGGAGTCGGTCTGCCGAACCCGCGCACGGGGACCCGTCACGATCACCCGTCGTCGGCGGCCGGCCGACGCCCCTCAGCGCGTCGTGGGGACCACCGGGCAGGTCAGGGTGCGGGTGATCCCGTCCACCTTCTGGATCTGCGGAACCACGTTCTCGGTCAGGTGGGTGGCATCGGAGGCGTCGACCCGGACGATCACGTCGTACGGCCCACTGACCTCTTCGGACGAGGCGACCCCGGCGATCTCGGCGATGGTCGCAGCTGCGAGGGCGGCCCTGCCGACCTCGGTCTGGATCAGTATGTATGCCTGAACCACGGACATCCTCTCCGTCTGTGTCGTTCCCGGGCCACATCGTATGGGGCACATCGTCGACACGGGCTGTCGTACCGGCGGCTCGGCGCATGCGCGGTCGTCGGGCAGTGCAACACTGCCGCGGGCGGCCGGACTGTTGCGGATCGCTCTCGCCCGGCGGCCCCATACACTGTGGCACACATTGTCACCGACAACCCCGTGCGCGCGCGACCGGAAGAGGAAAGGCCCCGACGAGTGACCTTCGACGAGACAGGTCGGCAGGACCGCGCGATCGACCGGACCGACACGGTCGGGGCGATCGGTGAGCGTGCCGTGATCGCCGCGTTGACCGCGTCCGCGACCTTCGGTGAGCCCGCCGACGACATCGTGATCGGATCCGGTGACGACGCAGCCGTTCTCGACATCGGGGGATCGGCGGTGATCAGCACCGACACCGTCGTCGAGGGGCGCCACTTCCGATTCGACTGGTCGACGCCGGAGCAGGTCGGCGCCCGCGCGGTGGTGCAGAGTGCCGCCGACGTCGCCGCGATGGGCGGCCGCACAACGGGTCTCGTCGTGTCCATCGCGTGTCCGGCGAACACGCCGGTCGGCGTCGTCCTCGACCTCAACGACGGCGTGGTCCGCGCGGCACACGGACAGGGGGCCCGGGTGCTGGGCGGCGACCTCGTCGCGGCCGGTCAGGTGGTGGTGAGTGTCACCGCGGTCGGCGCGCTCGAGGGTCGGCCCCCGGTCTCGCTGGGCGGTGCCCGGCCTGGTGACGTCCTCGCGGTGAGCGGTCCGCTGGGGGCCAGCGCCGCGGGACTCGCGGTGCTGTCCGATCCGCGTCCGGTGGTCAGCGATTGGTCGGAACTGGTTGCACTGCACCGAGTTCCGAAACCCGACCTCGCCCAGGGGCCGGTCGCCGCGGCGGCAGGTGCGCACGCCATGACCGACATCTCCGACGGTCTGGTCGAGGAACTGCTCACGATGTCGAGGGCTGCCCAGGTCGCCATGACCGTGCATGGCGACGCCGTACCGCGGCGCCCGGATCTGGCTGCCGCGGCAAGCGAACTCGGGGCGGACGTCGACCGCTGGGTACTGGCCGGCGGCGAGGACCATCACCTGCTCGCGGCGTTCGGCGGGCCCACGGTGCCGCCAGGGTGGACCGTCATCGGCTCGGTGGGGGAGAAGTCCTCGTCGGCGCCCGAGGTCTGGGTCGACGACCGCCGGGTCGGCGGCCCCGACGGTCTCGAACTGCACGGGTGGCAGTCCTTCGCCGACCCGACTGGTGACTGAGGTCCCCGGGGCGCACCATTAGAGTCGCCTCATGGCGATCTACGCACTCGACGACCGAGAACCGGTCCTGGGACAGGACACCTACGTGCACCCGGACGCGGTGGTGATCGGCGCGGTCACCCTGGGCGACGGTGTCTCGGTGTGGCCGGGCGCGGTACTCCGCGGCGACTACGGGACCATCACCGTCGGCGCCCGCAGCAACATCCAGGACGGCACCGTCATCCACTGCACGGTTCTCGACCCGACCGTGATCGGCGAACGGTGCGTCGTCGGACACAACGCGCACATCGAGGGCGCGACGATCGGAAACGACTGCCTCATCGCCTCGGGATCGGTGGTCCTGAACGGGTCCACGGTCGGCGATGGCGCGATCGTCGGAGCCGGCGCGGTGGTCCCGTTCAAGTTCGACGTTCCCTCGCGACGGATGGCGCTCGGTGTACCGGCCCGGCTCCGCGACGGCTACGAGGTACCGGAGGGGCACACCGAACTCAACTGCGAGATGTACTTCCAGAACGCGCAGCACTATCGCACCGCCCTGAAACGACTGGACTGACGACCGCCCACGACGGAGGCACTCGAGTGACCGCACCACCCAAACCCCTTGCCGAACTGATCGACCCGGGCTGGGCGCAGGCGCTCGCCCCGGTCGAGCCGCTCATCACCGAGATGGGCCGGTTCCTGCGCACCGAGATCGCCGAGGGGCGGCGCTATCTGCCTGCGGGACAACATGTCCTGCGGGCATTCACGCGCCCCCTCGACGACGTGCGCGTGCTGATCGTCGGGCAGGATCCATACCCGACGCCCGGACACGCCGTCGGACTGAGCTTCTCGGTGGCGCCCGACGTGCGCCCGATCCCGCGTTCCCTGACGAACATCTACACCGAGTACTGCGCCGATCTCGGCTACCCCATGCCGACCACCGGGGATCTCACGCCCTGGGCGGACAACGGTGTGCTTCTGTTGAACCGCGTGCTCACGGTGGCCCCCGGCGAGCCGGCCTCTCACCGGGGGAAGGGCTGGGAAGAGGTGACCGAGTGCGCGATCAAGGCGCTTGCCGCCCGCGACGAGCCGCTCGTCGCGATCCTGTGGGGCCGGGACGCCGCGGGACTGGAGAAGTGGCTGCCCGACGTCCCGACCATCGTGTCGGCGCATCCATCACCGTTGTCGGCCTCGCGCGGGTTCTTCGGGTCCCGACCCTTCAGCCAGGCCAACGAGGAACTGATGGACCTCGGGGCCGAACCGGTGGAGTGGCGTCTGCCGTGACCCTTCGAGGCTCGTCGCCATCGCTCCTCGCACCTCAGGGGGCGGTGGTGGCACGGCCCCGGGTGAAGTCCGGCGCGCGCTTGCCGACGAAGGCGTCAACTCCCTCGATGCCCTCGGGCAGTCCGGACCGTTCGGAGATGGAGCGGGCTTCGAGGGCGAGGTGCTCGACCAGCGTGGTGTCGGCGGAGACGGCCAGCAGATGCTTGGTCATCGCGTCGGCGTCACGGGGACCCGACGCGATGGCCTCGGCGGCCGTGCGCGCGGCGGACTCGACCTCGTCGTCGGCGACGATCTCCGACAGCAGCCCCCACTGCTGGGCCTCGTCGGCGCTGATGACGCGGTCGGTCAAGATGATCTGGCGTGCCCGGGCAGCGCCGACGGCGCGGGGGAGGGTCCAGGTGAGACCCCCGTCGGGGGTGAGACCGATACCGCGGTAGGCGGGCCGCAGCCGGGTCGACGGACCACCGACGGCGACGTCGGCGTGCAACACCAGCGACATGCCCGCGCCGGCGGCCCAGCCCTTCGCGGCGACGACGACGGGGCGGTCCGCCTCATACAGGGCGCCGACGAGCTGGTGGAAGTTGTCGGCGATCTCGCGCAGATAGGTCGGGCGGTCGTCCGCACCGGCGAAGGCGCGGACGTTGCCGCCGGCGCAGAAGTTCTTGCCCAGCCCGACGAGCAGGACCGCCCCCACGTCACGCTGTCCACGCGCGACCTCGCGCAGTGCCTGGGTTCCCGCGGCGAGGGCGGCGTCGTCGAGCGAGTTGCCCGCGCCCGCCGTCGAGACCGCGATGGTGAGGACGCCGTTGCGCTCGTGCACCAGAGCGTCGGTGTCGTCTACGGCAGCGGGGGCGGTGGGGTTCGATGAGGCCATGCGCGAAACCCTATCGCGCACACACCAAAGACCCGATGCCGGGGAGCTTGCGCTCATGGCATCGGGTCTCGTGCTCTCGAACTCCCACCCGCGGACGGGCGAGGAGGTCAGACAGCTGCGGTCTTGCCGGCCTTCAGGCAGGAGGTGCAGACGTTCTTGCGCTTGCGGTTGCCGGGGGCGACCTCCACGCGAACGGACTGGATGTTCGGGTTCCAGCGGCGGTTGGTACGGCGGTGCGAGTGAGACACCGACTTGCCGAAGCCCGGGCCCTTGCCGCAAATATCGCAGACGGCAGCCATCGTCGAACTCCCTTGGTAGATGATCATGGTCTGGTGTTCAGCCGCTCGGATCGATCGGCACCACCGGTGGGTGTGCGCGCTCGAGGCGAAAGGCAACCCTGCAAGGATAACCAGGTCGTGGTGGCGTGACCAAATCCGAGCCGATCCGCCACCCGGTCCCGCTCGGTCGCGCCGCACGGTCGGACACCCCGAGTAACCTTGCCCACAACCTCACCAGCCGGTCACGTTGCGCGCGAGAGCACAGTACGTCGCGCGCCGCGTCTGCGAGAAAGAGCCACCGTGTGATCGCCCGCACCGTCAACCCGCAGTTGCTGCGCGATTGGGCCCGAGTCTCGGTCGAACAGCTCGAGTCGCTGCGCGGCGAGATCAACGACCTCAACGTGTTCCCGATCCCCGATTCGGACACCGGGAGCAACATGCTCTTCACGATGCGGGCCGCGGCCGAGGCGGTCGAGAAGACGCCGCCCGACGCGTCGCTGCCCGAGGTCGCCCGCGCGATGGCCGACGGCGCGGTGGCGCAGGCGCGGGGCAACTCGGGGATCATCCTCTCGCAGGTGCTGGTCGGACTCGCGGACGGTGCGGAGATCCTGGGCGACACCGACGCCCTGACCTTCGCCGAGTTGTCGACGCTGGGTCTGCGTCTCGGTTCGCTCGCGGCGACCCGTGCGGTGAGCGAACCGCGCGAGGGTACGGTCCTCACGCTGGTGCGGGTCGCCGCCGAATCGGCCGCGGCGCACGAGCACGAGTCCCCGGCCGACCAGGTGCGCGCCGTCGCCGACGACTGCGCCGAAGCGCTCGAACGCACCCCGGAACAGCTGTCGGTGCTCGCGAACGCGGGCGTGGTGGACGCGGGCGGGCGTGGCTTCCTCGCGATCGTGGACGCCATGGTCAAGGTCATCACCGGCGTCTCGCACCGCCGCCGGCGTTACCGGGGCATCCTCACCGACAGCACCACGTTGGGTCACGGACCGGACGACAGCTGCCTCGACGGGAGCGACCAGGACTTCGAGGTCATGTACCTCCTCGACGGCGCGGCCGGCGAGCAGATCGCCGAACTGCGCGAACGTCTGGACGAACTCGGCGACGCGGTGGTGATCGTCGGCGACAGTTCCAGCGGTGAGGGCGAACGCTTCTCGGTACACGTCCACACCTGCCACCCGGGTGCGGCGGTCGAGGCCGGCGCGGGCCTCGGGCAGCTCTCGGATGTCCGGATCACCTGCTTCGCTCTCGATGCCATTCGGGCACAGGCGGATTCGGCTGAGCCGCCGCCCCGGCACAAACGGGCGGTGGTGGTCGTCGTGTCCGGTGACGGCGCGGCCGAACTGTTCGGCGAGGCCGGTGCGGTCGTGCTGCGCGCCGACGACGGGCTCTCCGCCCACGAGCTGGGCCGCGCGATCCGCGACACCGACAGCGCGCACGTCGTCGTCATGGCCAACGGCGCATTGACATCGCAGGATCTCGTCACGGTCGCCACCGAGGTGCGGTCCACCCAGCGTTCGGTCCTGATGCTGCCGACGTCGTCGATGACCCAGTGCCTCGCCGCTCTCGCCGTGCACGATCCGAGCGAGGTCCCCGACGTCGACGCCTACGCGATGGCCGAGGCCGCCGCCGGGGCACGCTGGGGATCGCTGCAGTCGGCGACCACGAGGATGATGACGCTGGCGGGGATGAGCGAGGTCGGTGACGTGCTGGGGCTGATCGGCGACGACGTGCTCGTCGTGGCGCCGGATCAGACGTCGGCGTGCACCGCCCTCGTCGACCTCATGCTCTCCACCGGAGGCGAGCTCGTGACGGTGCTCGCCGGGGTCGAGGTCGACGAGGCCGCCCTCGAGGCCGTCGCGGAGCAGATGCGGCGCAGCTACCCCGGCATCGAATTGGCGGTGTACCGCACCGGACAGCGCACCGATCTCGTCCAGGTGGGTGTGGAGTGACCGAACTGGCACTGTCGGATTCGCTGTCCGACGTCCTGGGGACCAAGCCCGCCGAACAGCTCGCCACCGTCGGCGTGCACACGGTCGGGGAGCTGTTGCGGTACACGCCCCGCCGGTACATCCGACGCGGCCACGTGGTCGACCAGGAGCGGCCCGAACCGGGTGAGTGGCTGACGATCGTCGGACGGATCACCAAGTCCGATCTCATCAAGATGAGGAGCCGCAAAGGGTCGTTCCTCAAGGTGAAGGTCACCGACGACAACGACGTCTACGAGGCCAGCTTCTTCAACGCCCACCGCCTCAAGGGGCTGTTCCGACCCGGTGCACGGGTGATGATGGCCGGCGCGGTCAAGTACTTCCGCGACCAGATCCAGTTGTCGCATCCGGAATGGATGATCCTTCCCGACGGCGATCCGGAGATCGAGGACGTCGTCGGTTCCAAGATGCTGACCGAGATGTACGCGATCGAGGAGCAGATCACCGGAGAGCGCGGCGATCACCCCCTGGTCACCATGTTCGACCGCGACATCCTGCCGATGTATCCGGCCAACAAGAACATTCAGACCTGGGACATCCTCGGCGCGGTCCGTCGGGTCCTGAGTGAGAGCGCGCCGATTCCCGACGCACTCACCGAAGCCGAACGCCGCGCGCGGGGTCTCGTCAGCACCGACGAGGCGATCCGCAAGATCCACCTGCCCGATGCCGAAGACGACGTGAAGGTCGCCGCCCATCGGCTGAAGTTCGATGAGGCGCTGGCCATCCAGACCGTGCTGGCGCAGCGCCGGCTGGCGGGGCGGAGCGAGTTGGCGCCACCGTGTCCACGCGTGCCCGGCGGTCTCGAGGACAAGTTGCGTGACCGACTCCCGTTCACCCTGACCGACGGTCAGGTCGAGGTGGGGGAGGAGCTCGCCGAGGATCTGGCCCGCGCGCAGCCGATGTCGCGGCTGTTACAGGGCGAGGTCGGGTCCGGAAAGACACTCGTGTCGTTGCTGGCAATGCTGCGGGTCGTCGACAACGGGTACCAGTGTGCCATCCTGGCCCCGACGGAAGTGCTTGCCGCACAGCACTACCGGACGATGAAGACGATGCTGGGCGACCTCGCCGAGGCGGGCGAACTGACCGCGGCCGACGGCGCGACGCGCCTCGCGCTGCTGACGGGTTCGATGAAGACCAAGGGCCGGCGCGAGACGCTCCTCGACGTGGTGACGGGCCAGGCCGGGATCGTGATCGGGACCCACGCGCTCCTCGAGGACAAGGTCGAGTTCTTCGACCTCGGACTCGTCGTGATCGACGAACAGCACCGCTTCGGCGTGGAGCAGCGAGATGTGTTGCGCGGCAAGGGCCGCAACGGACGGATACCGCATTTCCTCGTGATGACCGCGACGCCGATCCCGCGGACCGTCGCCATGACCGCCTTCGGTGACCTCGAGACCTCGGTCCTCCGGGAGCTGCCGCGCGGCCGGCAGCCGATCACCACCTCCGTCGTGCCGACCAGCAAAGCGTCGTGGATCGAGCGGGTGTGGTCGAGGGCCAACGAGGAGATCGACGCCGGCCGTCAGGTCTACGTCGTGTGTTCCCGCATCGGCGACGGGCCCGAACCCGAGCCCGACGACAACGAGGAGAAGGGCCCGCGGACGACCTCGGTCCTCGAGCAGTACGAGGCCCTCGTCGCCGGCCCGTTCGCGCACCGACGCGTGGAGCTCCTGCACGGCCGCCTACCCGCCGACGAGAAGAACGCCGTCATGGACGCTTTCGGTCGGGGCGAGGTGGACGTGCTGGTGTCCACCACCGTCATCGAGGTGGGTGTCGACGTGCCCAATGCGACCACGATGGTCATCGTCGACGCCGATCGGTTCGGCGTGAGCCAGCTGCATCAGTTGCGCGGTCGTGTGGGACGCGGGCGGCATGCGGGTCTGTGCCTGCTGATGACGAATGCCCGGGACGGCTCGCCGTCGATGGACCGCCTCCGCGCCGTGGCCGGTTCGAACGACGGATTCGAGCTCGCGCGAGTCGATCTCGAGCAACGGCGGGAGGGTGATCTGCTCGGCTCCCTACAGTCGGGCGTCAACACGTCGTTGCGGTTCCTGTCCCTGCTCGAGGACGTCGAGGTCATCGAGGACGCCCGCGAACTCGCTGAAGACGTGGTGAGCGAGGACATCACGCTGCTCGAACACCGGCCGCTCGCCGACCTCGTCGACGGAATCCTCGTGCCGAACAAGATCGCGTACCTCGACAAGTCCTGACCGGCTTGGCCCGAGCCCAGTTGTCGCGTGTCGGTGCGCCTGGCGCCACGTTCTGCGACATCGGTACCCGGCCGATCGACACACGGAACCAGAAGGTTGCCGCGTGCGTCTGAGAATGCATGGTGATGCGTTCGCCGACGCTGCGACGACTCCGCATGCGGATCCGATGGATGCGCTGGACGCCGCGGGACTCGCCGTCCTGGTCGCCACGGCAGTGGGCGGTGCTCGTCGCCGCCGTCGTCACGGCGGTGGTGGTCGCCGTCGGCGTCGACGCCTTTCGGGCAGGTCCCGACACCGACCCGAGGATTCGGGCGATGGCGGGGCAGGCGGCGTCGTCGCTCGCCTCGATCCCGATCAGTGCGGGGCGTACCGACCGACAGGATTACGACCGATCCGCGTTCGGCACCGCCTGGTCGGACGCCGCGTCCGTACCCGGAGGCGGCAACGGGTGCGACACCCGTAACGACGTGCTCGCCCGGGATCTCCACGACATCCGAGCCGGCCCGACGTCGAGTTGTCCGCGTGCCGTACTGGCGGGCGAACTGCGGAGCCCGTACACCGGCGACTTCGTCGTCTTCCGGCGCGATCGGAGCGCGTCGGCGGTGCAGATCGACCACATCGTCCCGCTGTCGTATGCCTGGGACATGGGAGCGTGGGCGTGGCCGCCCGACCGGCGGTTGGACTTCGCGAACGACCCCGCCAATCTCGTTGCCGTCGACGGGCGTTCGAACCAGGACAAGAGCGACTCCGAACCCGCGCGCTGGATGCCACCGGCCCGTGGATTCTGGTGCCAGTACGCGATTCAGTTCGTGATCGTCACGGCTACATACGGATTGGCGATCGACGAACCCTCCCGACGCGTCCTGTCGGAGGCGCTGCGGTGTGAGTGACGCCGCGGCGCCGATGACAGGGTGGAGCGGACTCCCGCCGGGCCCCGGGGATCACGGCGAGAAGGACGGCGGACCGTCGGCGGGACGCTTGATCTGCGCGAAGGCCTCGGTGCCGGCGAGGGTCACGAGTGCGGAGAAGAGCGCCTCCGCGTCGTCGCCGGTCGGGATGTCGGAGAGGACGGGACCGAAGAAATGGTTGCCGTCGATCCCGGTGATGGGGCTGCCGCCGGCCTCGCCCAGAGCATCCTGGCCGCGTCGATGCGACGCGCGCAGGGCGTCGTCGAACGACTCGTCGTCCATGGCCTCGGCCAGGCCGGCGGGGAGGCCGGTGTCGACGAGGATCTCCGACACCGCCGCCGGAGTCATCTCGTCGCCCGCGTGGTGCAGCCGTCGGCCGATCGCCGAGTAGAGCGGTTCGAGGGAGTCGGTCCCGGACTCGTCGACGGCCGCCATCAACACGCGTCCGAGCCTCCGCGAGGTGTCGAGTTGCTGCCGCTGCTCGTCGGAATCCGGCTCCTGGTCCTCGTTCAGGATGGCCAGACTCATCACGTGCCAGTCGACGGAGGCATCGTGTGCCTGCGCCTGGTCGATGAGCCACCGCGAGGCCGCCCACGCGAAGGGGCACACGGGGTCGAAGTGGAAATCGAAGTGGGTCATGAGAACTCCGTTGGTCTCGGACGAATGTGCAAGGGGTTCAGGACTGTGCGGTCAGGGAATCGATCGCGGCGCGCAACTTCTCCGCGGCATCACGTGCGACCGGTTCGAGGTCGGGTTCGCCCGAGACCTGGACCATGAGATCGGGGTTCATCGCCTCGACGAGCGTGTGGTCGGGGTTGCCCGGGTCGGAGCGGATGACGACGTTGCACGGCAACAGCAACCCGATCTGCCGCTGGACGCCGAGCGCCCGATGCGCCAGCGGCGGATTGCAGGCGCCGAGTATCAGGTACGGCTCCATGTCCTCGTCGAGTTTCGTCTTGAGCGTCGCCTGGACGTCGATCTCGGTGAGAACGCCGAATCCCTGTTCGGCGAGTGCGGTGCGGGTTCGTTCGACGGCCTCCGCGAAGGGGTGCGGCAGCGTAATGGTCAGTGCGAGTGACATCGTGTGTCCTTTCGTGTCGGCCCTCGAGGGGCGTGTACCCGATTCGGGTGAGGTCAATGCGAGAAGCTGATCGACGGCAGAATCCGGCGCAACCAGGATGGTGTCCACCACGCCGCCCGGCCGGTGATGCGTAGCAGCGCCGGCAGGAGGGTGAGTCGGATCAGGACGGCGTCGAGCAGGACCGCCACACCCAGGATGATCCCCATCTCCTTCGGAGGGAGTGGTTCGGCCAGGGCGAAGGTGAAGAAGACGGCAACCATGACCGCAGCTGCGGCGAAGATGATCCGGCCGGAGTGGGCCATGCCGTCGACCTGCGCGGTCGATGGATCCCCGGAGCGTTCGTAGTGTTCCTTGGCGGTGGCCAGGAGGAACACGGTGTAGTCCATCGCGATCGCAAAGATCATGGCGAAGAAGAACACCGGGGCCCAGCCGTCGAGAAATCCCTGAGGTGTGAAGCCCAGCAGGTCTGCCAGGTGCCCGTCCTGGAAGATCAGTTTCGCGACGCCGAACGCCGCTGCGGTGGACAACAGACTCACCACAGTGCCGATGAGTGCGATCAACGGCGCTTGAAGTGACACCAGCAGCAGGAGGAAACCGAGGACGAG
>FKKE01005612.1_pt1 | contig 11021 bp, 12 predicted proteins | sample 1106331 | NCBI WGS metagenome assembly FKKE01 (sample SAMEA3931202, study PRJEB13176) | freshwater metagenome | biome: Drinking water system; feature: drinking water; material: freshwater | place: China | collected 2013-02-06 | reverse complement strand
TTCACCTCGACGAGCGTCTACGCGAAGCTCTTTGAGGCCGCCGGCATCTCGTACGCGGAGCTCCTCGACCGGCTCATCGCGCTCGCGCTCGAGCGCCACGAGCGACGCAGCCGCCTCGAGTTCTGACTCGTAGGTGCCGGGCATGCCCGGCACTCACGGTCGCGTGAGGGCGGGCCTTGCCGCGCCGCCCTCATCCCATGCCGGCGAGCAGTCGCTCGGTTTGCGCGCGGTGCCACTCGAGGCCGAGCCCCGTGAAGAGCTCGTCGGCGCGTGCGAGTAGGTCGTCATCCCGCCGGGCCGCGCCGAGGGCGCGCAGCGCGAAGGGCTCGAGGACGATGCCCGGCTGCAGGAAGACCGGCAGCTCGAGCTCGACCAGATCTCGGCGGCCGAAAGCGAGCAACGCGTCGATGCGGGCGGCCATGGCGCCCGCGCCCCAGACGAAGCCTCGCTCGACATGCAGCTCGAGGAGGGAATCGGCAGCATCACGGTCACCACGCTGCAGGGCGAGCCGAAGCCGAGGCCCGCTGAGGTACGACTCGTAGCCGATTCCTCCGATGCGATCGGCGTCGCGCTCGAGCTCGGCAGCACGCGACTCGTCGCCTTCGCACGCGTGTGCGACGGCACACAGCAACATGCCCCGAGGATTGCGTACACACGGGGTTGCGAGGTTGGCGTCGACAGCTTGCGCCACGCGGTCGGTGGACTCCACGACGTGCTCCCAGTCGCCGCGGATGTCCGCCAGCTCGAGCTCGAGCGAGACAGAGTGGAGTCGGTGGTGCGGCGATAACCGGCGGGAGACCTGCGCGTGCAGCCCGACGAGTCGCTCTGCCTCCTCGAACCGGCCGACCGCGGCGGCGATCGGCGAGCTGGTCTCGTACGCGTCGCAGAGGTGGTCGGGGTCGTCGATCCGATCCAGCATCGCCAGCCGGCGGTCGCTCCACTCGTCGGCCTCCGCGAAACGACGGCGCTCGAAAGCCGCCACGCTGCGCCCGCTCAACGCGTACGACCGAAGCTCGGACGTTCCGATCGCATCAGCGAGCGCGACGGCCTCGACGAGCTCGCTGTCCGATGTCGACGCGGGATCGACGTTGGAACGAGCGAGGATCGCGCGAACGCGCGCCTCCGACTGGGGGGCGGCGAGCTCGAGCGCGCGACCGCTCCACTCGTCGATGAGGCCTCGGTTGAGGCGAACCGGCCACATCGCAGACCGCAGCGACGCCTGGAACGCAAGCAATGCATACGTCTCCGCTCGCTCGCCGTCGTCGAGCGGCCCGTCGACGGCTCGCAGCAGCGCGGTGCGCATCGCCTCGCCGTCGTAACGCAGCGCCTGAGCCTCGCCTACCGCGCGCCACAGAACCGCCTGCTCGTGCTCGTCGTCGCACAGCTCCGCCGCTCGTGTGTACAGCTCGACCGCTTCCTCGATCTCGTACCGCCCGCGGGCAAGCTGCCCTGCGCGCGACAGCCAGTGAACCGCATTTGCCCGGACCCGCGTCAGCTGCTCCGGCGCGCCGGCCCACACGAGATCGGCGTCGTCGGGCCTCGCAGCCTCGCCGTAGTGGTACGCGACCAGCCACGCACGCTCGTCCGGGGCGATGCCGCTCTCCACGAGCCAGTCCGCGAGTGTGGCGTGGAGCCGGCCGCGCGACGCCTTGGGGATCGAGCCGTACACGACCTCACGCGTGAGCGCGTGCTTGATCGCGTACTCGTGCCCGTCTGCGAGCGTCGACGCTCGGCGCGAGGTGATCAGGTCGCGCTCCTCGAGCAACGCGAGGTCGGGCTCCTCGCCACCGAGGAGGTGACTCACCGGTGCCGTCCAGAACACCCGGCCGACGACCGAGGCTGCCTGGAGCGCCGCCTTGTCGCCGGGAGGCAGGCGGTCGATGCGCGCGGCGAGCACCGCGTGGACGGTGTCCGGGATGTGGAACGCGGAATCACGGTCGCCGAGCGTCGTCGTCCCATCGTCCGCCCGCACCAGGACGCCGCTGTCGACGAGCTCGCCCACGAGCTCCTCGAGGAAGAACGGATTGCCGTCCGCGCGCTCGACCACGGCTGCGCGGATGTCCCCGGGAAGGACTCCCGAGAGCATCTCGTCGGCTAGGAGGGATACGGTCTCGGCGGCCAGGGGAGCGAGCCAGAGGACGGTGGCGTTCCGCCTGGCCGCGCCCCAGGTCGGACGGACGTCGAGGATCTCGGGCCTGGCAGTGGTAACGAGCATGACAGGGGCGCGCGCATCGGCAACGAGGCGCTCGAGCAAGTCGAGAAGATCCGGCTCAGCCCAGTGGATGTCCTCGACGAGGAGGACGGTCGGAGTGTCGGCCGCGATCTCCTCGAGGAAGTCGACCGCCGCGGCATGGAGGCGCTCGCGCGCATCCAGTGGGTGGACGCCCGACGCGACGTCGAGCCCGAGCGCGAGCCCGAGGATCTCGCGCTCCCCGAGCCGATCGGCGACCGCGTCGGGCGAATCACCTTCACGCAGGCCGTAGTGCTCGCGCACGACCTCGCCGAGCGGCCAGTACGTGATGCCCGCTCCGTAGGCCAGACACCGGCCGGCACGTGCGATCGGCGCAGGCTCCTCATGCTCCAGCAGCGACCAGAGCTCCCGAACGAGCCGGGACTTCCCGATGCCCGGCTCGCCCACGATGGTCACAAGATGCGGCTCGCCATGGGCAGCGGCGCGGCGATAGGTCGCGCGCAGGAGCTCGAGCTCACGGTCACGGCCGACGAAGGCGCGCCTGACACCGGCGCCACGTGGCCGCATCGTACGAAGGGCGCGCACGACAGTGGATCCGGCGACGCCACCGGGCTTGCCCTTCGCTTCGACCGTCCTCGGGTCACCGAACTCGAACGCCCCGGCTGCCGCCGTCACGGTTCGCTCGCCTGCGAGCACCTCGCTCGGCCCGGCTGCCTTCTGGAGCCGGTCGGCGACGTTCACGGCATCTCCGGTCACGAACGACCCCCCGCCATGCGGCGCACCGACCACGACGTCCCCGGTGTTCACGCCCACGCGCAGCTCGAGCGCGGCTCCGAAGAGCTCGCGCATCCGCTGCTGCATCGCCAGTGCGGCATGGAGGGCCCGCTCGGCGTGATCCTCGAGCGCCGCAGGCGCCCCGAACACCGCCATGACGGCATCCCCGGCGAACTTCTCGACGGTGCCGCCGGTCAGCTCGATCTCTGTACGCATCGCAGCGTAGAAGCGTTCGAGCTGCGCACGGACGCGCTCGGGATCGCGATCACCCGCGTACTCGGTCGAACCGACGAGGTCGGCAAACAGAACGGTGACGAGCTTGCGCTCTTCGCCTGCGCGCACGCCGAGGAGTCTTGCCGAGAGCGCGAGGTCGCGCTAGCCGAGAACGGCGGCGAGCGCGTCTTCCCACGCGCGGAGCCCGTCGTCGAGCTCGGCGTCCGAGGTCGTCAGCGGGCAGAGGACGCGGATGCAGTTGGCGTCCACGCCGGCCTTGAGCAGGATCACGCCGCGCTGCAGCGCCTCGTCGATGATCTGCGCGACGAGCTCCGGCGCAGGCTCCTTCGTCGCCGGGTCGCGCACGAGCTCGATCGCGAGCATCGCGCCGAGCCCGCGGACGTCGCCTATCTGCGGCCACCGCGCCTGCCAGTCGAGCATGCGTGCGCGCAGCGCCCCACCCAGCACCTGCGCGCGAGCGACGAGCTCCTCTTCCTCGAACACGTCGAGCACGGCCAGGGCTGCGGCAAGCGCGACCGGGTTGCCGATGAACGTCCCACCGATCGCTCCGCGATGCGGATGGTCCATGATCTCCGCCCGCCCGACCACGCCCGAGAGCGGCAGACCGCCGGCGAGCGACTTCGCGACGATCATGAGGTCGGGCTCGACCCCGAAGTGCTCCATCGCGAACATGCGACCCGTGCGGCCGAACCCGGTCTGTACCTCGTCCGCGACCAGCACGATCCCGTGCTCGTCGCAGATCCGGCGGAGCCCTTCGACGAACTCGAGCGTGGCCGGAACGAAGCCGCCCTCGCCCTGCTCGGGCTCGAACACGATCGCCGCCACGTGCTCCGCGGCGACATGCGTCATGAAGAGGCGCTCGAGCTCGGCGAGCGCCGCCTTGGCGTCAGGCCCACGGTACGCGTTCGGGTACGGCGTGCGGTACACCTCCGGCGCGAACGGGCCGAGGCCCTTCTTGTACGGGTGCGTCTTCGACGTCATCGTCATCGCCATCCACGTCCTACCGTGGAACGCACCCTCGAAAGCGATCACGCCCTGCCGCTTCGTGTAGAGGCGCGAGAGCTTCACAGCGTTCTCCACCGCCTCGGCACCTGCGTTGAAGAACGCGGCTCGTGTCTCGCCGCTGATCGGGGCGAGCGCGCCGAGCCGCTCCGCGAGCTCGACGTACCCCTCGTATGGGACGACTGTGAAGTCCGTGTGCAGGAAGCGCTCGGCCTGCTCGACGATCGCCTCCACCACACGAGGATGGTTGTGGCCCACGTTCGCGACGCCCACGCCACCGACGAAGTCGACGAACGTGTTGCCGTCGACGTCGGTGATCGTGGCCCCGCGCGCCCGGTCGGCGATCACCGGCTCGTGGACGATGAGCGGCCCCGCAACCGCACGGGTCTCACGCTCGAGGATCTCCCGGCTCCGGGGGCCCGGTATCTCGGTCCGGATCTCGATTACGCGGGTGGCCGCCACGCACCGGAGCCTAGCCGTGGATCATCCTGTGGCAATGAGCGATCCGATCTCGGTCGTGCAGGCATGGCTGGACGAGGCGCGCGGCGTCGTGCCGGAGCCTCATGCGATGACGCTCGCAACAGCCTCCCCTGACGCCGTGCCGTCAGCCCGGATGGTGCTCCTACGAGGGATCGACGAGCGCGGCCTCGCTTTCTTCACCAACCATGCGTCCCGCAAGGGTGACGACCTCAGGGCGAATCCGCGAGCAGCGCTCGTCCTTCACTGGTGGGAGCTGGGTCGCCAGGTTCGCATCGAGGGCACCGTCGCAGAGCTCACGATCGAGGAGTCGACCGCGTACTGGGCCACGCGTCCTCGCGGCAGCCAGATCGTGGCGTGGGCCTCACCGCAGTCGCGGCCGCTCGCAAGCCCTGACGAGCTCGGAGCCTTCGTCACAGCGACGCGCGAACGGTTCGGCGACGGCCCCGTCCCGCTCCCGCCGTTCTGGGGCGGCTACCGCGTCGTGCCGCAGTCGATCGAGCTGTGGGAGCACCGCGACGATCGCCTGCACGACCGGATTCGCTACGTGCGCGACGGCGCGGGCTGGCGGTCGGAACGCCTCGCCCCGTGAGCTACGGCGCGAGCGCGCCGTCGGTGTAGAGCCCCTCCGCGTTCCACAGCAGGTACCCCTTGGCGCCGGCGAGCCGCGCTGCGTGCACCTGCGCGCGCACTTCGTCGATCCCGTACGGCACCGTGAAGCTGAAGTCCTGCACCCACGGCAGGAGGAGAACGTCGCGGCCGCGGAGAGCCAGCTCGAAGCGGCGGAGCGCGCGCGAAACCGTCGCTCCGGGAGAGGCGCCGGGGTCGGCAAGCCCGAGCTCGCCCGGCCCGAAGAGCGACGGGTACGTCATGGCGTAGACGGTGTCGAGATACGGCGCCATCTGCCGCGGGATCTGCCCGATGCCGAGATCGCGAGCGGCGGAGAGACCGAAGACGGCGGCCGCGATCCGGACGTCGTATGCGTCGAGCCGCTGCTTCGCGTAGCGGAGGAACGCCGGAATCGCCTCGCGCTTCGCCAGCGTCCCGCGATTCCGATACACGGCGCCGGCCACGTCGCCGTCGGAGGGGAACCGCACGTAGTCGAACATGATCTCGTCGAAGCCGGCCTTGGCGGCGGCGATCGCGACGTCGACGTTGTACTTCCAGACGCGCTTGTCGTACGGGTTCGTCCAGCCGAGGCCGGCGGCGTCGCGCCAGACACCCCCGTCCCTGCGCCGGATGGCGAGATCTGGACGAGCGCGCGAGAGCACGGGATCCTCGAAGACGACGACGCGGCCGATGAGATAGACCCCGCGAGCGTCGACGCTCCTGGCGACCTCCCGCGCGTCGTAGTAGTCGCGGGCCGCGCCGATCGAAACCGCTTCGCGCGGGACGGACGGCGTGATGAAGCCGATCTCACCGTTCTCGTCCTTCACGTCGAGCTCGAGCGCCGTCAGCCCGTCCCGCTCGAGGTCGAGGTACTCGTCGAGCTTCCCGGGAAGCGACGCGAGCCCCATCGTCACGTGCACACCGCGCACCTCGATCGGGAGCGTGCGGGGGCCGCTGACCGGAGTCGCTGCGAGCGTCGCGAGGTCGGCAGCGGGCGGCGTTGCCGACTCGTTGCCCACGAACTGCGCACCCATCCCGAGGAGCAGGACGGCAACGAGCACGGCTGCGACGGCGCCCGCGCGCCTGAGGCGCTTCCTCCGCCTCACCGCAGCCCGACGCTCGCGAAACCGCTCGTTCGGGTCGATGGGTGGGAACAGCATCGACACCGGGGCGTGGACCTTATCGCAGGTTCATAGAATCGCCACGTGGTCCTCTCCGATCGAACGATCAGACGGCTGCTCGCCGAAGGGCGAATCGGCATCGATCCGTACGACGAGGCGCTCATGCAGCCCTCGAGCCTCGACGTGCGCGTCGACCGCTACTTCCGCGTCTTTCGCAACTCGCGCTACCCGTTCATCGACGTGAAGGCGCAGCAGGAGGATCTCACCGAGCTCGTCGAGGTCACCGACGACGAGGCATTCATCCTCCACCCGGGCGAGTTCGTGCTCGGCTCCACGCTCGAGCGTGTCACGCTCCCGGACGACCTCGTCGCCCGGCTCGAGGGCAAGTCGAGTCTCGGGCGGCTCGGGCTCCTCATCCACTCGACGGCGGGATTCATCGACCCGGGGTGGGACGGGCACGTCACGCTCGAGCTGTCCAACGTCGCGAACCTGCCGATCACGATCTACGCCGGGATGAAGATCGGCCAGCTGTCGTTCGTGCAGCTCTCGGAGCCGGCGGAGCGACCGTACGGCTCGGCAGGGATCGGCTCGAAGTACCAGGGCCAGCGGGGCCCGACCCCGAGCCGCTACTGGCAGAACTTCGAGGACGGCTGAGCTACTCGGGCGCGCCGCACTCCACTGCGTCGCCCTCGGTCAACCGCGAGAGCAGCGTGTGGAGCTCGGCGAGCTCGTCATCGGCGAACCGCGAGGCAAGGAGCGCCTCGACCTGCGGAACGTGGGTCGCGGATGCCTCACGTAGCTTCGCGAGACCGGCGTCGGTAAGCACCGCGTAGACGACCCGACGATCCGCGTCGCACGCGTGTCGCGCGACGTGTCCGCTGCGCTCCAGCCCGTCGAGCAGGCGCGTGATGCCCGATGCGGTGAGGACGACGCGCTCGGCGAGATCGACGCGGCGCATGCGCCTCTCGGGCGCCCAGGCGAGATGGAGGAGGACGCTGTAGTCCGCCATCGTGAGGCCGTGGTCTGCGAGGAGCTGGGCATTGAGCTGCTTCGTGGCGCTCGCGTTGGCACGTAGCAGTGCAGCGAACGTCTGCACTCCTAAAGATTGATCACTCAATACTTGACTTGACATGTTCTTCTCTCTATATTGGTTGCGTACTCAATGATAGCGAGCGCAAAGGAGTTGTCCATGTCCATCGTCGCAGACTCACCGGCCACTGTCATCCCGCGCGGCACGTGGTCGATCGATCCGTCCTGGTCGACACTCGAGTTCGAGATCCGAAAGCTCGGGCTCGTAACGCTCAAGGGGCGCGTGCCGGGCTTCTCGGGCACGATCGAGGGCGGCGACGCACCGGCGATCTCGGGCACCGTCGAGGCCTCGAGCATCACGACCTTCGACGACACCCGCGACGAGCACGTCCACGCGCCGGATTTCTTCGACACGGAGCGATACCGGACCCTCCGATTCGAGTCGACTGCAGTCGAGATCCGGGGTGACGAGCTCGTCGTCGAAGGCCGACTGACGATCAAGGACGTCACGCGACCCATCGAGCTGAAGGGGAGCTTCGTCGGCGCAGGCGTCGACCCGTGGGGGAACGAGCGGATCGGTATCGAGCTCGCCGGAACCGTCGATCGCACCGACTTCGGGCTCAGCTGGAACGCGCCCCTTCCCGGCGGGGGCTCCCTGCTGCCCAACGAGGTCGTGCTCAAGGCAAACCTCGCAGCAGTGAGGGCGGCCTGACAATGCGCCTCCTGACGATCTCCGGCAGCCTCCGGGCAGGGTCGTACAACACGGCCCTCGCCCGGGCGGCAGCCGACCTCGCACCGGACGGCGTCGAGGTGGAGGTGTTCGACGGCCTCGGCAAGCTCCCGCTCTTCGACGCCGATCTGGAGGGGGACGACAACCCCGCCGTGCGGCACCTGCGCGAGAGCATCGACGCCGCGGACGCCGTCCTCTTCGTGACGCCCGAGTACAACGGATCGATCCCGGGTGTCCTCAAGAACGCGGTCGACTGGGCCTCACGGCCACGTGACGAGGCCGCTCTCCGCGGGAAGACCGTCGCCGTCGCCGGGGCGAGCACCGGGCAGTACGGCGCCATGTGGGCGCAGCAGGACCTGAAGCGCGTCCTCGGCGTCGCGGGTGCGCGGGTCGTTTGCCCCGAGCTCCCCGTCTCTCGCGCGCAGGACGTATGCGACCCGTCGGGCGGACCGAGCGCGCTCGTCGCCGAGCGGCTCCGCCAGCACATCGCACAGCTGTGCGCCGAGGCCGTGCCGCTGACCGTCGCGGCCTGATCAGCGGCGCGAACGGTCGGCCGCTACGGCCGCGGCAGCGAAGCTGCCGCCTTCAGGGATCCTCGCGAACTGCGGAAAAAGAGGGGCCGCTTTCGCGGCCCCTCTCGAACGGATACCAGCGTTGGATTTGGTAGAGGCGCTTCCGGCACGTCGCGCGCGACGTGCAGCGCGAATCGCGAGCCCCCTACGCTGGCTAGGCGTTTCCCGGTGGTCCCGGGGGCACACCTCTACCCGCTGGTACCTCCACTGCCCGTACTGTCATCGCTCAAGCCGGACCACCTCCTTTCCGCGGTAGGAGCAGCATACGCGCTTCAGGCGGATGGAGGGAGAGCCGAGACCTGCTCGACCAGGCGCGCGGCCTCGTCCACCGCCGCCAGCTGGTCGAAGTCCAACGTCGCGAGCAGCCCCGCGAGCTCTGCGATGCGGCGCTCGCGGCCGCGCTGAAGAATCCGCGTTCCGGCGGGCGTCGCGCGCACGACAACCGAGCGGCGATCCTCGGTGTTCGGCTCCCGCACGACGAGCCCGTCGCGCTCGAGGGCGTCGACGAGCCGGCTCATCGTCGGAGCGCTCACCTGTTCGGCACGCGCGAGGCTCCCGAGCGTCGTCGCGCCGCCGAAGACGAGAACGGACAGCGCAGAGAGACGTGCGGCCGTGAGGCCGGACTCGTCGTCCACCCGGCGGACGCGGCGGAGAAGATGGATCGCAGCCGAGTGCAGACGATCTGCGACGTCGACGGCTTGGGCCGTTGGTATTGACGACATATGGTTAGCTCTGCTAACGATACCGTTAGTACGGCTAACTATACGCCAGGAGGACGCCATGCCCACCCCACTCACGAGCATCGGACAGATCGCGATCCGCGTTCACGACGTCGAGCGGGCCGTCGCCTTCTACCGCGACGCCCTTGGGCTCGAGTTCCTCTTCGACGCCGGCCCGCTCGCGTTCCTCATGTGCGGCGACGTGCGGCTGATGCTCTCGATGCCCGAGTCCGGCGAGCTCGACCACCCGAGCTCGACGCTCTACTTCCGCGTCGACGACATCCACGGCGCGCGCGCCGAGCTCGTCGAGCGCGGGGTTCCGTTCGACGACGAGCCGCACCTCATCGCCCGCATGCCCGACCACGAGCTGTGGATGACCTTCTTCCGCGACCCCGACCGCAACCTGCACGGCCTCATGAGCGAGGTCAGGTGAGAACGACGGAAAGCTCGAGACCGCGGTCGAGCGCAACCGTGACGCTCGAAAGAGTCGCGTCTGCCTGCCGTTTCTCCGAATACGCGCCGAGCGTGTCGACATGCGAGAGCACGTTGTCCGCTACGACGAGGCCGCCTGGCTCGAGGAGTGGCCGCGCCAAGGCGAACAAGAACTCGTAGTCGTCCTTCTCCGCGTCGAGGAAGACGATGTCGAACGTGTCCTCGGTCGCGGCAAGAGTCTCGCGCGCGTCGCCCTCGGCGAGGTCCGCCCACTCGTCGAGGCCCGCCGCGGCGATGTTCCCGCGCCACGCCTCGCACTTCACCGGATCGTGCTCGAGCGAGACGAGCCGCCCGCCGAGCACGCGGGCGCCCGCGGCGAGCCAGATCGACGAGTAGCCGCGCGAGCCTCCGATCTCGAGCACCTCCGCACCGGCCTGCGAGGCAGCGAGCGCGAAGAGGAGGCGACCGGTCGTCGGCGCGACCTGCCGTGAGCGCTGCACCGCCGGGAGCCCCGCCTCGCGTTCAGCCGCGTCCTCGGCCTCGAGGCGTGCCAGCACGCGCAGCACGCGCTCGTCAAGCATCGGGCACGTCGACGACGACGGTGCCGTCGTCGCGGACGGAGACGGGGTAGGTCGCGACGGCCACGAACGCGGGGAGGCTCATCGGGATCCCGCTCTCGAGATCGAACCGCGAGCCGTGCCGTGGACAGACGACCACACATGCCTCTGGCTCCCAGTCGCCCTCGCAGAGCGGGCCGTCGTCGTGCGAGCAGCGGTCTTCGATCGCGAAGAGCCTGCCGCCGCAGTTGTAGACGCCGATCTTCCCGGCGTCCGTGTCCACGAGCCGCATCTCGCCGGGTGCGAGTGCATCGGTCTCGACTTCCACGCTTACTCCAAGACCAGCTCGTTGGCCGACGTGCCCCATTCCTCGGGAAGGGGCGTGCCGCGCGCCTTGTGCAGCGCGAGCTTCAAGACGCCGAGACCGAGAATCGCGCACTTCAGCCGTACAGGCGTCAGCGGAATGCCGAGCTCGTCGAGGAGCTCGTCCTTCGGCATCGAGGCAACCTCGTCCGCGGTCTTGCCCTTCACGAGGTCGCTGAGCATCGAGGTGGCCGCCTGGCTGATCGCGCAG
>FKKE01000989.1_pt1 | contig 11027 bp, 9 predicted proteins | sample 1106331 | NCBI WGS metagenome assembly FKKE01 (sample SAMEA3931202, study PRJEB13176) | freshwater metagenome | biome: Drinking water system; feature: drinking water; material: freshwater | place: China | collected 2013-02-06 | reverse complement strand
CCGTCACCTGCCCCACCCGCTTGAGGAGGACCTGCGCCTCCGGAAGTCCCTTCGCTCCTTCGGCCACCGCCTGGGCCATCTTCTCGGTATGGCCACTCAGCGAGTGATAGGCGACCAGAATCTTGATGGGCCGAACAGGGCCAGACTCCGCCGCATGGACGAACCCGCCGAAGACGCACCCCCACCCGAGAAGCAGCACGAGCAGTCGGAGACGCATAGGAAACCTCTTCAAACAAAAAGAGGCCCTCAGGATGAGAGCCTCGGCGATACCGGAGAAGCGATGGAAGGGTGAGACCAGATTCGGCTTTACGGATTCAGACACGGTTAGTGGCGTACCGTCTCCTCATCCATATGCTCTTCGACCGAGACCTCGGTCAAGGTGCCGCGGTAGTCGCACTTGTGGCAACGGATGCGCCACTCTTCCATCCACTTTTCCTGCACATAGGACTGCCGGCACTTGGGACAGACAAACACGCCTTTCTTGTACAGCACCCGCCGCTTTTCTTTCATGGAATAGTGCCTACCTTTCTGGAGAAACTCCCCGTTAGGGCTGCCAGAATCGCACAGGATTCCCCGCAATTTCAAGCCATGTCTGTGGTATGGGGATCGATTGACAGCCGGTGGCTCCGACAGTAGGATTCTCCATCTTCCTCATGCACTTATGCTGAAATCCCTGATGCGTTGCTCCCTCCGATTCGGCTCAGTCGTTCTCATGGTCGCCCTCGCCTGCTCGTGGATTCAGGCGGCCGCCGAGACCCCCTCCGATCAATGGATTCTCATCAAGACTCCCAAGGGTGACGTGATCCAGGCTGAACTGGCCGATACCATCCAAAAGCGGGCCCAGGGACTCATGTACCGGACCACCCTGGCGCGGGATCGGGGCATGCTGTTTACATTCGGAGATTCTCAGCTTTGGGCGATCTGGATGAAGAACACGCGCATTCCTCTCGATATCCTCTGGCTGGATGAGAAAAAAGCCATTGTCCACATCGAGAAGAACATCCCCATCTGCACCCGCGTGGACGACGGCTGCCCGACCTACCAGCCGAACCAGAACGCGGCCTATGTCTTGGAATTGGCGGCAGGGGTCGCGGACGAACTGAAACTCACGCGCTCCACGAAGCTGCACTTTACCCTTCCCGCCCATTGAACAGACGGGGTTCCGCTAGGCCTGCGGCTCCTGCCACGAACGGACACGCCGGGCCGTAATCACCCCTTCCACGCGCTCGATCGCTTTCAAGACGCGATCCAGATGCGCGGTGTCCTCCACGTCGATCACGAAATCGAGACTGGCCTTCATGTCCTCGCGGGTCGTGATCTCCGCCCGGCTGATGTTGGCGTTGCAGTCCGAGATTGAGGACGATACGTTGGCCAGCACGCCGGTCTTGTCGACGGCCAGCACCGAGATCTTGACCGGATGGACGCCGTGCGGGGAGACATCCCAATCCACCTCGACCAGCCGTTCCCGGTCATAGTCCAAAGCATCCAGGTTGGGACAGCCCACCGAATGGATCGTGAGCCCGCGCCCCCGCGTGATGTAGGCCATGATCTTGTCACCCGGCACCGGGTTGCAGCATTTCGAAAGCTGCATGAGCACGTCGCGGCTGCCTTTCACCTTGACGACGCGGTCCTCCGGCTTCGCGGGCGGAGGCGGCACGGGCACCGCCACCTGTGACGCGCGGCCCTGGCGCCCTGCGGCGTCCGGCAGAAGCCGCTGCACGACCTGGGTCGCTGAGAGCTTGCCATAGCCGACCGCCGCCTCCATGCCCTCGATCGTGTCGTAGCCCAGTTCCTGCGCCGCCGGCAGCAGCCGGTCGGCCTTGAAGGCCTGCGCCACCGAGATCGACGCGTGCCGGCATTCCCGCTCCAAGAGCCGCCGCCCGATCTCCACGCTGCGTTTCTGCTCTTCGAGTTTGAGCCAGTGCTTGATCTTCGTCTTGGCGCGAGAGGTTCGGACAAACTTCAGCCAGTCCTTGTGCGGCACCTGCGTGTGCGACGTGAGAATCTCCACCGTGTCGCCGCTCCGCAGCTGATGCTTGAGCGGCACGATCTTGCCGTTGACCTTGGCGCCAACGCAATGGTTGCCGACTTCCGTGTGAATGGTATAGGCGAAGTCCAGCGGAGTGGAGCCCAGCGGCAACTCCTTCACCGCCCCTTTCGGCGTGAAGATGTAGACGACATCGTGGAAGAGGTCGAGCTTGACGGTGTCCATGAACTGGCGGTTGTCCGTCAGGTCCTGATGCCACTCGACGAACTGGCGCAGCCAACTGAAGACCTTGCCGTCCCTGTCATCGACCTGCCCATGCTCCTTGTATTTCCAATGGGCCGCGATGCCGAACTCGGCCAGCCGGTGCATCTCCTCGGTGCGGATCTGCACTTCCACGTGCTCTCCGTCCGGCCCGGCCACGGTCGTATGGAGCGATTGATAGAGGTTGGATTTGGGAATTGCGATGTAGTCTTTGAACCGGCCCGGGACCGGCCGCCACAGCGAGTGGATGACGCCGAGGATGGCGTAACAGTTCATCTTCGTGTCCGTGATCACCCGGATGCCCGCGAGGTCATAGACCTCTTCGAAGGAAATCGCCTGCCGCTCCATCTTTTGATAGATGCCATAGAGATGCTTGGGCCGTCCGTAGACGGTGCCCGGCAGATGTTCACGGTCCAGCGCCTGCTGTACCATCAGATTGACCTTGTCGACGTACTGCTGACGCTCCTCCTCCCGTTTGGCCACCCGCATCTTGAGGCTCGCGTAGACGTCCGGCTTCGTGTACTTGAGGCAGAGGTCTTCGAGTTCGTTCTTCATCCAGCCGATGCCGAGCCGATTCGCCAGCGGGGCATAGATTTCCAGCGTTTCCTGCGCGATCTGCTGCTGTTTGCTCTCGTTCAGATGCTCCAGCGTCCGCATGTTGTGCAGCCGGTCCGCCAGTTTGATCAGCACCACGCGGATGTCATCCGCCATGGAGAGGACCATCTTGCGGAAATTCTCGGCCTGCTTTTCTTCGTGGCTGCGGAAGTGGATCTTGCCGATCTTGGTGACGCCGTCGACGAGATGCACGATGTCCTTGCCGAACTGGCGTTCCAACTCATCGGGCGTCGCCAGCGTGTCTTCGAGCGTGTCGTGGAGGAGGCCGGCGGCGATCGCCGTCACGTCCGAGCGCAGCGCGGTCAACAGACCCGCGACGGCCAAGGGATGCTGAAGGTAGGGTTCACCGGATTGGCGGGTTTGCCCCTTGTGGGCTTTCTCGGAAAAGGCATAGGCTCGGCGGACCAAGTCCAGGTCCGCCTCGGGATTGTAACTCTTGACCCGAGATTCGAGCTGCTCGATTGTGGTGATCGTATCTTGCGGCATACGAACTCCCGCCGCCTCTTCGCCGGCGACCGCGGCCTAGGCCTGCGCGGCGACCCGGTTCCAGGCCCATTATAGCGCCTGGCTGGCCCGTACGTCGCGGACCCGGAGCTGAATCCGCTCAAGCCCGTTCCACCGGTTCAGTTCCGGAGTAAAGGCCAGATCCACCGGCTGGCGGGGCGACAACCCCCGGTCCGCCAGCGATCCCATACGGAAACCGATGCTATCGAACGGCAGGGAATTGCCATGGCGGACGGTCAGCTTGAGGTGCCCCTCTCCGACCACGCGCGACGCGAGGACAGTGAGATTTTTCACGGCAAGCGTCGGTTCGGGATTGCCGGGGCCGAAGGGATGAAAGAGCTCGAGTTCGCGGACCAATTGCTGGTTGACGTCCTGCAACGAGATTTCGGCATCCACGCGCAGCACCGGATTCTGTTTCTCCGCTCCCGTCACCGCCTCCACCACTCGGCTGAACCGCTCGCGCAAGGCGGGCAATCGGCCCGGTTCTAGCGTGACCCCGGCGGCGCTCGGATGCCCTCCATAGGCTTCCAGCAAGTCGGCGCAGCCCTGCAAGGCTTGATACACATCGAGCCCGGGCACGGTGCGCACCGAACCCTTCGCCATGCCCGACGGCACGACCGTCGCCACGATCGCAGGCCGGTTGAAGCGTTCCACCAGACGCGCCGCGACAATGCCGACGACCCCCAAGTGCCAGTCCTTGGACCAAACCACCAGCGCTCCGTCTCCACCACCGCCGAACGCTGTGACCATCTCAACCGCTTCCTGCGTCGCCCGTTCTTCCAACGCTTGCCGCTCCTTGTTCAGGCTGTCCAACTGATCCGCCAGCCGTTTGGCTTCCAGCTCGGATTCCGTCGTCAGCAGTTGAACCCCGAGATCCGCATGGCCGATCCGGCCCGCCGCGTTGATGCGCGGGGCCAGCCGAAAGGCCACGCTACCCGACGAGCAGGCGCCGGTGACGCCGGCCGACAGCTTGAGCGCCCGCAGCCCGCACCGGGCTCCCCGCGAGAGCAGCGAGAGCCCTTCACGGACGAAGATACGGTTCTCATCGACCATCGGGACGATGTCGGCGATGGTGGCCAGCGCGACGAGATCGAGATAGCCGTCCACCGACGGATCATGGGGTCGCCAGCGGTTGCGATAGGCTTCTATGACTTTGTAAGCCAGGGCCGCCGAACAGAGGCCGGTGAAGGGATAGCGCGAATCCCGCCGGAATGGATTGATGACCGCCAGGGCGGCAGGCACCTGGTCGCCAACCTGGTGATGATCGGTGATGATGATGTCCAGACCCAGCCGCCGCGCCGCCTCGATTTCCTTAAACGAGGTGCTGCCGCAGTCCGACGTCACCAGCAGCGAGACACCCTCGGCGCGCAGTCTCCGGATGGCGGGCTCATTCAGGCCATAGCCTTCCTGGATCCGGTGGGGAATGTAGGAACAGACGTTGGCGTCCAATCCCCCAAAGTAGGAGAGGAACAGACTGACGGACGTCACGCCATCGACATCATAATCTCCGTAAAAACAGATCCGCTCGCGCCCCTCGACCGCTTGGTGCAGCCGGGTGACCGCGCGCTCCATGTCGGGCAACAACAGGGGATCATGCGGAGCCGCGGCGGCCCCTGCCAGCCACCGATGCGCTTCCTCGGTACTCCGAACCCCCCGGCCCAGCAAGAGGGAGGCGGTCACCGGAGAAATCGACAAGGCGCGGGCCAATTCGTCCTGGCGCTCGCGGTCAATGGACTGAATGATCCACTGGCGAAGGGGCATGGCGCTCCTGTTCAACACAAGGGCTGGGGTCGCCGGCTGATGATGGGGGAATTTCGTGGATACTAGACGGGAGGGGGAGGATTGTCAAACAGCAGGGGCGGCCCTCACCTTCTCGGCGGGACCGCCCCCATTTCCACTATAGTCCGTTCAACCTGGTCGCGGCGCACGCGCCGCGTAGAGGTCGGCTTACTCGCCGCCCTTCTGCACGTAGTTCTTGACGAACTCTTCGGCGTTCTTTTCCAGTACGTCGTCAATTTCGTCCACCAGCTTGTCGATCTCGTCTTTCAGCTTCTTGCCGGCCTCGACAACCTTTGGATTCGGTTTGGCCTCATCCCTGGCCTGCGTGTCTTTTCGAGATTCCGGTCTCCTCTCTTGTTTCTCCATCGGAGCCCTCCACGCGTCAGCGGATTGATACTGGAACCCTTCTGCCGTTCACTACAGCCGATTTGCGGTCAGCATACTCTGAGTTTCTCCCGCGCGTCAAGCAACGCAAAAGTGGTAGATACCTCCTCTTTCGGCTGATTCCCGCCGTTACACAAGCAGGGAGACGATGAGAAGGGCCACGATGTTGATGACTTTAATCATCGGGTTGATCGCCGGCCCGGCGGTGTCCTTGTAGGGATCCCCTACCGTGTCTCCTGTCACAGCCGCCTTGTGGGTATCCGACCCCTTCTTGCCCTGCTCTTCAATATATTTCTTGGCGTTATCCCATGCTCCCCCTCCGCTCGTCATGGAGATGGCCACAAACAGGCCGGTGACGATACTGCCGACCAACACGCCGCCGAGCGCCTGCGGTCCCAGGATGACGCCGACCAGAATCGGCGAGACCACCGGGATCAGGCCGGGCACCATCATCTTGCGAATGGCGGCCTGGGTGACGATGTCGACGCAGGTACCGTACTCGGGCTTGCCCTTCCCTTCCATGATGCCCTTGATCGTCCGGAACTGACGCCGCACTTCTTCCACGACCAACCCCCCTGCTTCTCCGACCGCTTTCATACAGAGAGCCCCAAACCAGAACGGCAACATGCCTCCGAGGAACAGCCCCACCAAGACGGTTGGATTCGAGAGATCGAACCCCACCGACTTTCCGGACTCCCCGACGGCCCTGGCATACTCCGCGAACAGGACGACGGCGGCCAAGCCGGCCGAGCCGATCGCGTAGCCCTTCGTCACCGCCTTGGTCGTATTCCCGACCGCATCGAGTGGATCGGTGATATTCCGCACGTCCTTGCCCAGGTGCGCCATTTCGGCGATGCCGCCCGCGTTGTCCGTGATCGGGCCGAAGGCGTCGATGGCCACCACGATGCCGGCCATGGAGAGCATGGACACGGCGGCGACCGCCACGCCGTAGAGGCCGCCCTGCTCCGCGCCTCCGCATATCCAGTAACTGCCCAGGATCGCGGCGCCGATGACGACGACCGGGAACGCAGTCGCCTGCATGCCGACCGCAAGCCCGGCGATGATGTTCGTGGCATGCCCGGTTTCACTCGCCTTCGCGATGTCCTTCACCGGCGCATAGCTCTTGGACGTGTAGTAGTCGGTGATAAACACCAAGGCGATCGTCACCGCCAGACCGATCAAGGCCGCCAGGTAATAGTGGAGCGCGCTGACACCGCCGACCCCCTCCATGAGCTTGCTCGTAATGGGATAAAAGGCCGCGGCGGCGATGCCCCCGGCCACAAAGAGTCCCTTGTAGAGGGCTTTCATGATGTTGTCGTCGCCCGGGGCGGCCTTGACGAAGAAAATGCCGACAATCGTGGCCAGAATTGTCATGCCGCCCAGCGCCAAGGGATAGAAGATCGGCTCGGTCTGGCCCTTGAACAGCGTAAAGGCGAGCACCATGGCCGCCACCGTGGTCACGGCATAGGTTTCGAACAGGTCGGCCGCCATACCGGCACAGTCCCCGACGTTGTCGCCCACGTTGTCCGCGATAACCGCCGGATTGCGCGGATCGTCTTCCGGAATGCCGGCTTCGACTTTCCCGACCAGGTCCGCGCCCACGTCCGCCGCTTTGGTGTAGATGCCGCCGCCGACCCGGGCAAAGACGGAGATCAAACTGCCACCGAACCCGAGACTGATGAGCGCATGGACGGCCTTCTCCGGCCCGGAAATGCTCGAGGCGATGACATAGAAGCCCGTCAAGGCCAACAGGCCCAACCCGATGAGCAACAGCCCCGTGACGGCTCCGCCGCGAAAGGCGACGGTCAGCGCGGCGTTCAACCCTCGATGGGCCGCCTGCGCCGTCCGCACATTGGCGCGCACGGCGATGATCATGCCCACGTACCCGGCCACGGCGGAGGCGCCGGCGCCGACCAAGAACCCGACGGCCGTCAGCAGCCCGAACTTGTCGGACCAGATGCCGGCGAGCCACAGCACGAGAAAGAGACCGGCCGCCACCACGCCGACGGTGCGATATTGCCGATTCAGGTAGGCCGACGCGCCTTCTTGGATCGCCTGCGCGATCTCCTGCATGCGGGCCGTGCCCGCATCCAGCTTGAAGACCCACATGGCCAGATAGAGACCGTAGGCGATGCCGGCGACGGCACAGCCCAAGGCGAAGATGACGACTCCGCTCGCAGCTTCCACAGCGTTACCCTCCCTGTTTAATCAACATCCTCAGCGACGCCCTCCCGGCGCCGGTCCGTCCCACGAGACCCCCCTTGCGCAGTTTCACGTAACGGTCTGACGGGAAGGGAATTTGCGTATCGGTGGGACCGAAGAATGGGGTCATTGTAGCGGGGGGCCCCGGATTGATCAAGCTGAAACGCGAATCTCACGTCCCGCCGGCGCGCCGAGCGTGCGTTAGAATTGCCGGAATGCGGAGGATCCTGGTATCATGAACCGCACGGGAGGGCGCGCATGGAACCACAGTACATCGTCGTGGAGGGGAAAAAGTTCACGAAGGAAGTCCTGACGTTGGACAACCACGTGTACCGCAACTGCGAGATGGATCACTGCCAGTTCTACTATAGCGGCGGTCCCTACGAACTTATCGACACCCACATCACGAATTCCGAGCTGGTTCTGAACCAGCCGGCGAAGAACATCTACGCCGCCATCCAGATCTTCAAGACCAAATCCCCGAGCTGCAAGGTGGTCTGGGAGTAGGACCAGCCGGGTTACTTCAGCGGCACGTTCACCGCCTGTTTCACGATCGAGATGGCCTGGAACGCGGGATCCTGCGCACCCTGGGACGACTCCGCCTCGATGCGTTGGAGAAACTTCGGCGGCCCGGTGACCGGCGCATAGCTCAGCGCCGCCTCCACATCGAAGGAGCGGGTGTCTTTCGGCGTCGGGAAGGTGAAGGTTTCGACCCGGGTTTCCTCCGGTTTCAAGACGGTATCCTCGACCACTTTCGTCGCGGCAAAGTCCAAGACCGTCTTCTGACCCTTGGCGTCGGTATAGGTTCGCCCGTAGACCCGTTGTTCCGAAAACACGGTCTTGAGGTTCTTCCCCTTGATCGCCAGGTCCAAGACCACCCGGGCCCATCCGGGATGCGTCGTGGGAAGATTGTGCGGCACCAGACTCTGCACGGACACGGTCACCGTGGTTTGCTCGCCTTTCACATCCGTGACGATCACCAGCTTGGCCGCCTCCTGGCGGAGCTTCCCGATCCGGCCAGGAAATGAATGGTTGGCCACCTTGCGCTTGTTTTCCCCGTTCGCCGATTCCCCGACCTGTTCCGGCATGTGGCAGGTCTGGCAAGCTTTCCCCGACTTCACCGCCTGGCTCGTATCCCAGTTGCCGAGGAGATCATTCGTCTTGCCGAGATTGGCTGCGGACGGAACCGAGAGGTGGCAGTTCAAGCAAAGGTCCGACTTGCGAAACAACTCGGACTCCATCGACTGGTGAGCCAGGTTCTGCACAAAATCTTTGTAGGGACCGAAGAGCGTCTTCCCCAGCTCATACCTGGGCACCGGCGGCTGGCTCGTGCGATCCACTTGCTTGATGAGGTGGCATTGCGCACAGCCCACGCCGTCGAGCGTGGGATCTCCGGATTGGACCTGACTGACGAAGACAGGAGATTGGTCGAGAAACTCGTTGACGTGCGGCGCATGACACTTGAAGCACAGGGCCTTGTCCTTACCGCCGGAAAAGGCGAGATACTCATCGATCGCCGCGCGAAAAGTCGGGGAATGGATCGACTTCGACAGCGGGGATGTTTCCCATTCTTCGAAGACCCGCTCATGGCAGCGTTTGCACTTGTTGGAACTGGGAAAGGCCTTCTCCAATGCCAGCCCCTTCCCTTTGACGGCGGCATCCTGCGCCAAGCCAGACGGCACGATCAACCAGAGCGTCAGCCCTGCGAGCATCGTTCCCCACATGGCCAACCCTCGTGCTCGGGATTTCATCATGCCGGTCGCTCCTGCTAGGGTTCTTCCCTACCGCGTTCACAAGGCGCGTGATCGGAAGGTCAGCACACGGGGCCGAGCATAGTCCTGGATGAGCTTGCCCGCCGTCTCGCGTTCTCCGTCCGACTTGAGTGAGGCCAGGTACCGGGCTTTCAATCCGGCGTCCGGCTCCGGGATCAACGCATAACTCAAGACGGCTTCGACCAACGCCGGGGTGGAACCGGAGGGCACCGCCATCGAGAAGGGCACACGGCGGGTCGTCCCACCCTTGATCAACGGATCGGGAATCGCGCCGCGCAGAATTTGGTCATAGGGCAGCCCAAACTTCTTGGTCTCGCCGGCGATCAGATTGCCCTTCGCATCCTTCACCGTGATGTTCACGAAAAACTGCTTGAGGACCGGATCCCCGTCCGGAAAGCTGTGGGGCAGGCTGCCGGTTCTCACCAAGACCATGCCGTCCACTCCGGTGGCGGACTTGGCGGCTTCGATATCCACGCGGGGCATCCATTCGGCTTGGAGATTTCGATTCTTCAGCATGATGCCGGGGATGACGACGCCGCGGAACCAGTGTCTCCCGATCGAGCGGGTCAGCGACCCTCGTTTCGAGGTCGAGGAGCCGGTCGAGGCCTCCATGTGGCAATCCTGACAGACCGTGCCCTGCAAAATTTCTCCCGGCAGATCCCGCTTCGTCACATCTTTCACCTTGTCAAAGTGGCAGGAGGCGCAGAAGTTCACGCCGCGGAACAGATCCGACTGGTTCGAGGCATGGACCAGGTTCTCCTCCGGGTCCGCATAGGGTCCGAAGACCCCCTTGTCGGTCGTAAGTGAAAAGGTCGGAGGCGGAAGCGGTGTTGTGGCCGTGCCGCTGATCATGTGGCAGGAGGCGCATCCGATGCCTTCGATCTCCACCTTTCCGTTCAACACTTGACTGGCGATCTTATCGGTATGCTGCTTGAAGACGGTCACCGCCGGAGCGTGACAGGACAGACATTGCGTCTTTTGCTCCGTCGTCGGCCCGGTCTGCATCCACAGACCGAACACGGTCCGAAAGACGGGAGATTGAAAGGACGTGCCATGGAGGAGCGCGGCATCCACCCGTCCAAAGGTCTTGAGGTCCGGCGTTTGCTCCCGCACGCCCTTCCACTCTTCATAGTGCCGATCATGGCATTGTTTGCAATCTTCCGACCGGATGAAGACCTTCTCGATTTCCTCCACCCAGGGCTCCGGCGCGGATACCTCCGGCTTCTGGGCGACCGCCCGGCCGTGCAACCACCCGTTCAGCAGTACCACCGCCGCTAGGACCGTCCAGACCGACAGGTGCCGCATGTGCCGACGTTGCCTCACGCCTTAGTCTTTCACGATACGCACGAAATGAAAGTTCAACAGCCCTCCGACCCCCTGGACTTCCGGATCGGCCGGCTCGTAAGTACCGACGGTGAAGTTGCCGAGCGCCATCGATTTCTTAAGGGCTTTTCCGAAATCCTTCAAGTTCCGGATTTCAATCTTGTCAATCTCTTTGATGACCGCCCGCACCTTGATGCCCG
>FKKE01008849.1_pt1 | contig 11030 bp, 9 predicted proteins | sample 1106331 | NCBI WGS metagenome assembly FKKE01 (sample SAMEA3931202, study PRJEB13176) | freshwater metagenome | biome: Drinking water system; feature: drinking water; material: freshwater | place: China | collected 2013-02-06 | reverse complement strand
CGAGCATCGATACCGGCATGGGCCTGGAGCGGCTGGCGGCCGTCGCGCAGGGCGTCTATAGTAACTACGACAGTGATCTCTTTACTCCCTTGTTGACTGCGATCGCACGACGCGCCGGCACGGGGTACGGCAAGTCCGAGCAGTCGGACCGGTCCATGCGGGTCATTGCCGACCACTTGCGCGCCGTCACGTTTCTGATGACCGACGGCGTGTTACCGTCGAACGAAGGGCGTGGGTATGTCCTCCGTCGGATTCTCCGCCGCGCCGCCAGGCACGGGCGTCTTCTGGGTATCGTCGAACCGTTTCTGCACGAACTGAGTGCAACCGTGATCGAACAGATGGGTGACGCCTACCCGGAGATCAAGGCCGCCGCAGGAACTGTCNNGAAGAAGAACGGTTCATCGCGACTCTCGATCAGGGATTGCCCATATTGAACGACATGGTGATGAAGGCGAAAACAGCCGGCCTGAAAACGCTTGCCGGCTCCGACGTCTTTAAACTGTACGATACCTACGGATTCCCGATGGATCTGATCGGAGAGGCCTGTCGCGAACAGGGCCTGACGGTCGATGAACAGGGATTTGACGCTGCGATAGAAGAGCAGCGAAACCGCGCCCGCAAGACCGGAGGCTTCGAGCAGGAAACGGCGAGGCCAGAGGTCAGCGATTTGGCCAAACGGGTCGGCACGACGAAATTCGTGGGCTATGACCGGCTCGAATCGGAGAGTGTATTGCAAGCCATCCTGAAAGGCGATCGTTTGGTGAAGGAGGCTGTCGAAGGGGAAGAAGTCGAAGTCGTGCTGGATGTCACCCCCTTCTATGCGGAAGGCGGAGGTCAGGTAGGCGACCAAGGCCTCTTAACCGGTGCGGAGGGCCGCCTTGAAATTACAGAAACGACCAGACCGGTCCCCACGCTCATCCTTCATAAGGGGAAAGTCATCAAAGGGCGGATCAGGGAGGGTGAGCAACTCCATCTGACAGTGAATAGCGCGATGAGGCAGGACGCCGCAAGGAACCATACCGCCACTCATCTTGTCCATGCCGCTCTGCGCGATCTGTTGGGTCCCCACGTGAAACAGTATGGATCGTTGGTCGGTCCAAACCGCTTGCGCTTCGACTTTGCGCACTTCAGGCCGCTCTCGTCCCGCGATATCGACGAGATCGAGTCGATGGTCAATAGCGAAGTGAGGAGAAACGAGAGGGTCGCCACTGAAGTCATGAGCATTCAGGATGCGGTGGCGAAGGGCGCCTTGGCCTTCTTTGGCGACAAGTACGGCGAGCAGGTGCGCGTCGTGATGGTGGAGTCCTTTAGCAAGGAGCTCTGCGGAGGGACCCATTGCCGTCATACGGGAGAGATCGGCCTCTTCCGGATCGTGTCCGAGACGGGCGTAGCAGCCGGTGTCAGGCGCATCGAGGCTCAGACGGGCAGCGGCGCACTGGCGATTATGAAGAAACTGGAAGCCGAAGTTCGAGAGCTGTCCGATCTGCTGAAAGTCGGCCCATCGGAATTGGTATCACGGACCCGCAAGGTGCTCGGACAGTTGAAAGACAAAGAACGGGAGCTCGAAGAACTGAAGTTGAAGATGGCGAGTGGGACGGCTGCAACGTCGACCGTGAGGACCGTCGCTGGCATCTCGGTGCATGTCCAGCGGACCGACGGTCTTGATATGAACGGGATGAGAGCCTTGGGCGACCAGTTACGTGACAAGCTCAAGAGCGGCGTGGTGGCCTTGGGGGCGGCCACAGGTGACGGGAAAGTCTCTCTCCTGGTGGTGGTAACGAAGGATCTTACTGGAAAAATCAAGGCTGGAGAACTGATCAAGGTCATGGCGGCCGAAGTTGGAGGGACGGGAGGGGGACGTCCTGAGATGGCGCAGGCGGGCGGGAAGGATCCGGCCAGGTTGGATACAGCGTTGGAAAAAGTCTTTGGTCTGGTCGAAAACGCGCAGCAGCGGTAAGATTATGAGACATTCACGCATTCTCGCGCTGGACTATGGAACAAAGCGGATCGGCGTCGCTCTGAGCGACGAACTGAGGTGGACGGCGCAACCGCTCGAAACATTCGAACGGCGTTCGGTCAGTCAGGACATCGCCCACATCGTCTCATTGATCGAGCGACACGAGGTTGGACTCGTACTATTGGGACTACCGCTCCGTTTGGACGGAGGCGAAGGTCCCGCCGTCCAGGCCATGCGGGATTTTGCGACCCACCTGGAGAGCGGCGTCCCGGTGCCTGTCGTTCTCTGGGACGAGCGGATGACGACCAAAGCGGCTGAAGATTTGCTGATTGCCGCCGATGTAAGTAGAAAGAAACGTAAAGGCGCCATTGATCGGGTGGCCGCTGCCATCCTGTTGCAAAGCTACTTGGCGAGCCTCGAAGGGCAGCCGACGCGCAACGAGTCGGACCCTGTTCGGACGGCTGAATCATCGGTAGACGCGAATCATGAAGCTGCGGACCCTGCTTCCTCTTCTGCTGATCCTGGCGGCCCTCGCCGCCCTCGCCGGCTATCAGGCCATCAAGTGGGCTGAAGGACCGGCAGTTCCCCCTCAAAATCAACCTCCCCCGAAGACCGTCCTGATCCCGGAAGGTTCGACGTTCCAGCAGGTGGCTTCGCTTTTGGAACGGGAAGGCCTGATCCGTAGCCGGTCTGCCTTCTTGTTGCTCGGGCGCTCGCAATCCGCCGACCGAAAGATTCACGCGGGGGAGTATGAGCTCAATGCCAGCATGCTTCCGGGCGATATTCTTGCGAGACTTCTGACCGGGCAGGTGGTTCTGCATCCGATGACGATTCCCGAGGGGCTGACCGCCGTGCAAATAGCCGATCTCGTCGCGCAGCACGGTGTCGACCGCGCCGAGTTTCTCCGATTGACCCAGGACCGACCGTTTATCGACTCGCTCGGAATATCGGCCAGAACACTGGAAGGCTATCTTTACCCGGACACGTACAAATTTCCCCGCGGGGTGAAAGCCAGAGAAGTGATCGTCGCCATGGTGGATCATCTCAAAGTCGTAATGGGACCAGAATTCAAAGCGCGGGCGAAGGAACTCAACATGACGGACCATGAGGTACTGACCTTGGCTTCTGTGATCGAAAAGGAAACCGGCGCGGGAACCGAACGCCCGGAAATTTCTGCCGTGTTCCACAATCGCCTGAAGAAACACATTCCGCTGCAGAGCGATCCGACCGTGATCTACGGCCTGCCGAACTTCGATGGGAATATCCACAAGAAAGACCTGTCGAGCCCAAGCCCGTACAATACCTATCGTGTCTCAGGACTGCCTCCTGGTCCGATCGCGAATCCCGGGATCGAGGCCATCAAGGCGGCGCTCCATCCATCCGGATCCCGCGCACTGTATTTCGTCTCCCGCAATGACGGGACCCACCACTTCTCCTCGACCTTGACAGAGCACAATGAAGCGGTGGAAAAATATCAGAAACGTCCGTTCAGACGAGCCCACCATCCGAAAACGTAATCGTGTCCTTTCAGATTCATCTCCGTTCTCAATCTAGGTAAGAGCAAGGCGCATGTTACAGCGACATTGGAATCTCCCAGATCTGCTCGACCATACGGTCCTCCGGCCTGAAGCAACAAGGACCGATGTGCTGCGCCTCTGTCAGGAGGCCAGGCAACATGCCTTCACGGTCATTTTCGTTCCGCCGTGCTACACGGAGGATGCCGTTGCTGCGGTTGTCGGAACGCGGATTCGGGTCGGTATTCCAGTGGGATTTCCGCTGGGTGGCCATACGACGGCGGTCAAGGTTGCGGAAGCGCTCGACGGGGTCAGGCGCGGAGCGACTGTGCTGGATATGGTCATCAACGTCAGCCGGCTCAAATCTGGAGATTGGGATGCGGTACGGCAGGACATTGCCGAGGTGGTACGGGCGACATCGGAGGCAGAGCACAAAGTCATCCTGGAAACGTGTTACCTGACCGATCAGGAGAAGGAAACCGCCTGCCGGTTGGTCGTAGAGGCCGGTGCCGATTACGTGAAGACCTCGACAGGATTCGGCGCAGGCGGCGCAACGGCGGCAGACGTTCGCTTGCTACGAATGGCCGTGAATGGACGGGCGAAAGTGAAGGCTTCTGGAGGAATCAGAGACTGGGCCTCCGCCAAGGCGATACTCGAGGCAGGTGCGGATCGGATCGGGACCAGTGCGAGCCTGGCGATTCTGGCTCAATGGCAGGCTGAAGGACCGCAAAGGTAGTCTGTGAGAAGGAGACAGGCACCGGCTGAAGAGGTGTCTGACCGTTCGAGTTCTGCTATAGTGCGCCCATGATTAAGCGGGTCATTCTGCTGGTGATAGACGGCTTCGGTGTCGGCGCGTTGCCCGATGCGGCCGAATATGGAGACGCCGGCAGCAATACCCTGTCACATCTTGCCGAAACCGCGGGAGGGCTCACGCTTCCCAATCTGGAGTCGCTCGGGCTTGGCCATATCACCGTGATCAAGGGATTGCGCACTATGGCGCAGCCGATCGGATCTTTCGGACGTCTGGGATTTCGCTCCCGTGGTTATGACTCCCTTACGGGGCACTGGGAATTAGCGGGTTGCATTACCGATGGGGACTCTGTGTTCCTGGAGGAGTCCCTCCCGGCGGAGGTGCTCCGCGAGTTCGAACAGGTGTTTGGCCGGAAGACCATCGGTGGGCAGCGCTCTTCGGCTGGAGCGGTATTAGGGGAATTTGGAAGTCAGCATCTATCGTCGGGGGCTCCCATTCTCTGGACGGAAACCCCTAGTACCTGTCACATTGCCGCTCATGAAAGCGTAATAGAACTCAAACTTTTTCATCAACTATGCCGCGAATCCATCAAAAAAATAAAGGGAAAATGGCGAATAAATAGGGTGGCATCTCACCCGCTGGATGGCTCTGCGGACAACCTGAGGTTTCGGACAGGCCGGAGAGATTTCTGTGTCGAGCCGCCGAGCCAGACGATGCTCGATGTCCTCAATAGAGCCAGCCAGATTCTCATAGGGGTGGGGAAAGTCGGTGATTTGTTTTCCGGGAGAGGATTGACGAGATCGGTTGCGCTTGACGGGTGGAGTTCCATATTCGACGAAATCATGGGGATGTTCTCCAAGGTGCCACGCGGTCTGATCTATGCCGCCCTCGACGTGTTGGGCCCCATGCCCCGGGAGTCCGCTTCGTCGTTGCAGGAATTCGACAGAAAGCTTTCCGGCCTTCTTGAAGCCTTGCGGCCCGGCGATCTCTGTATCCTCACCGGCGATCACGGCCGGGATGCGATGAAGAAGGCCGGAATGCCGACGAGAGAGTACGTCCCGCTGATCGTGACAGGGCCCAGGCTGGCGCAGGGAGTAAATCTGGGAACGAGGCCGAGCCCCGCCGATCTTGGACAAACCATCGTGGAAGCACTTCAGGGAGAACCATTACCGATCGGAGAAAGCTTTCTCGATGCGCTAAACGCTGGGTGACGGCGAGATATGAGCGTTGGACGTGGACCGTCCATCGGCATGATTTTCAATTCAGAGATAACGATTCACGAACATCGGGGTCCATTAGGCACGCGAGAGGAAAAAGACCGTGTCGTACGAGATGAAGCTCAAAGAGATGGGCCTCCATCTACCCCAGGCGCCGAAACCGGTTGCCACCTATGTGCCGGCTGTGAAGGTCGGGGAGTTGCTGTTCTTGTCCGGTGTGCTGCCGATGAAGGAAGGACAATTGGCGTTCAAGGGAAAGGTCGGGCGCGACCTCACCGTGGATCAGGCTGTAGAGGCAGCCAGAATCTCCCTGCTGAACGCCCTGGCTATTGCGAAGCAAGAATTGGGGACCTTGGATCGGATCGTGCGCGTGGTGAAAGTCGTCGGTCACGTCGCTTCAGCAGACGGCTTCACCGAGCAACCTCAGGTGCTCAACGGCGCGTCGGACCTTCTGGTGGCGGTCTTCGGTGAGGCCGGTCGCCATGCCCGCGCGGCAGTGGGGGCCGCCGAATTGCCACGGGGAGCCGCTGTGGAGATCGAACTCATCCTTGCGGTGGCGTGAGATTACGTGCCTCCGCAAAGCGACGCCGGTCAGGCCTTCCCAGGCTTGACACCTGAAAAAACCGCTTGTTATAGTCGATTCGCCCCTTCGCTCCACGTCATACCCCCGTTTCGCCGCCCCGGTCTCGTGCGTGGGGTTTTCGTGCCACGCAGGGCTCCTGTGCTTCGACAATTCATTGCAATGGGAGGCCCGTTTCGCATGAAGAATTGGATCCTTGCCGCGGGAGTCGTCTTTTCCTGTTTCACGGCGACGACCTCGGCTACGGCAGCAGCACCCAACCTGGCCCTTCAACCTGGCACAGGGGTTCCTGGAGCGACGGTTGCGATTGTCGGAAAGGGACTCGGCCAGTTCAAATCGACTCACATCAATAAGGTCTCGTTCGGCGGGGTCCCCGCGCTCATTCAGCGATGGGATCAGGACATGATCGAGGTCAAAGTGCCGTCCACTGCGCAGACCGGCCCAGTCGTCGTTACGATTGGAAAGAAAGCGTTACCGGCCGGGACCTTTACGGTAGTTCTGCCGACAATTCGCTCCGTCACTCCTCAAGAACTCGAGCCTGGTCAGACGATTGAAATCCTCGGAGAACACTTCGGCGTGACGGCGGGTCCCCGTGATCCCAATACCATGTTCGGCGTCAATGAGGTGGTCGTCGGTGGTCTGGTGGTACGGCCGCGTCGTTGGAAGGATGATCGCATCGAAGTGCAGATTCCCGCGAATGCCGCATCCGGCGACGTGGTAGTACGACTCGCGTCCTCTGATCCGCTGCCGGACGGATCCTGCTGCGTGCCGGTCCGCCATATCGTCAGCAACGCCGTTCCGTTGAAGCTGATTCCTACGGTGAGAGTGGATCCTCTGGACGGTCCCGTCGGCACGAAGATCGTGTTGTTCGGTCAGGGATTCGGGTCCACCAAGGGCGCGGGTGATTCGCTCTCGATCGGGGGAAAACTGGCGCCGATCGCCAAGTGGGAAGACACGGCGATCGTAGCCCATGTGCCGATGGATGCGGAGTCCGGTCCGATCGTCGTGAAATACGCCGGCCGGGAGCGAACGGTCGGAAAATTTGTTCTGCGCGTGCCGGTCGCCAAGGAGATTACTCCGGCCTCGGCTCCCATCGGAACCCTGCTGAAGATCCGAGGGGAAAATTTCGGATTCTATTCGGAAAGCGGCGCCACGCCCTTTGCCTTTACAGATTTCAACACCGGCGAGAACCGGGTCGAAATCGGCGGGGTCCCGGCCGTCATCTACCGGTGGCAGGACGAACGGATCGACGTCTGGGTGCCGTTCAGCGCCAAGAGCGGTCCGGTCGTCATCTATCGGGGCGCCACGAAGTCCAACCCGGACGGCACCTGCTGCGCCGAAAAAATCACCGTCGCGATCCAGGCGGGAGAATTTACACTCATCAACCCGACGATCGAATCCTATGAGCCCAAATCCGGCGGGCTCGATGACCGTGTCACCATCAAGGGAAAGGGGTTTGGAACCTTCTTAAAGACGGCTGAACATTCCCAACTCGTGTTCAACCAGCGGGCCTACAAGCGTCGCGAGGACTTCGAGATCAATGAGCGGGAGGCAGTGGATACCGTGGTGTCGAACGTCTCGCGGACGGAAGTCCTGTTTAACGGCAGCGCTGCTCAGGTGGAGTCGTGGACGGACAGCGAAATAGTCGTACGGGTGCCTCGCCGGAACATCTATGGAATCGGACGCCGGGGGGAGTTCTTCGACGATCTGGCCACGGGGCCGCTGGTTGTGCGCCGCGGCTCCTGGGACGTTCTGCCGGACGGCACCTGCTGTACCCCTAAGAAGTGGCTGAATCTCGAAGCTGGTACGTTTACGATCGAGGCTAAGGGAATGCCCGATCCAAGCTACTTCAATTCCAACCGGCCAGACGCCAATACGAATCAATGATGCCGAGGGGTCGGTATTGGGCCGTGCTGCCCCTCGTCGCGTGCTGCTTTCTTCCTGCCGCTTGGGCCGCTGAGTCCCCCCTTTCCGCTTCAGTGCAAGCGTCCCATACAGAGGCGACGTTATTGGGCCTTCATTTTTACTCCGCTCGATCCGGCTGGGCAGTCGGTTCTGGAGGGACGATCCTGAAAACCAGCGATGGGGGGAAGCGCTGGAAGAAGATCCCAAGCGGCACCTCCGCTCTCCTGACGAATGTGTTATTTCTTGACGACAAGAAAGGGATCGTGATCGGCGGGGATGGGATGATACGTGCCAGCCGGGACAGCGGTGATACCTGGACGGCCCTTGAATCCGGCACCCAGGCCCATCTGTACGGCGTCTTTTTCACGTCCCCGATGGAGGGGTGGATCGTCGGCGGGAATGGAACGATTCTCCATACGAGCGACGGCGGCGTTCAATGGGCGGAGCAAACGAGCCACACCAATTCGGCCCTCTACGCGGTTCAATTCGTTTCACCAAAGCGCGGAGTGGCGGTCGGCGCCGTGGGCTCGATCGTCACGACCGACGATGGCGGTCTCACATGGACGGCGCAGGAACCTCAGGGCGCCGTGACGTTCTTTGATGTCTACTTTTCCGAACCGTCAACCGGATGGGCCGTCGGCAACGCAGGCGCCTTGTTCCAGACAACTGACGGAGGAAAACATTGGATCGATCGTACGTTGCCATGCTCGATCACCTGCACGAAACTGACGGATCTGCTGCGAGTCCGGTTTACAGACCCGCAGAGCGGGTGGATCGTCGGCGAGCGCGGGATGGTGTATCGAACGAAAGACAGCGGCTTCACCTGGCAGGAGCAGGGCTCCATCGCCAAAGTTTCCCTCTTCGGCCTCTCGTTTCCCGAACCGGGCCAGGCCTGGGCCAGCGGGGAAAAAGGGACGATCGTCCATCTGAAAGTCAAGTAACGCAGACCGGTTCCTTCGCTTCGGCCGGAACTCCGCTGGCCGCCGGGTAGCGGCGATACAGCGATGTTCCAGGCTCACTAAACGACGCAGCCTGCGAGACCTGGCTAAACCTCCTAGGAATTCCCGATCATATTGAGATGCCAACTCGCCGGAAGAAAAGATGGTGCCGCAAGAATCTGAGCGTCTATCCAAGTTCGCCGAGGCGTGATTGAAGGATGCTGACTGCGGCAATGGCGGCCGTCTCAGCGCGCAGAATCCTGGTGCCGAGGGAGACGAATTGCCAGCCGTGCTTATGAGCGAGCCTCAACTCGTCGACGTCCCATCCGCCCTCTGGTCCCACGAGAAGCCATAGGGTATGACTCGGATCGCAAGGGAGTGAGAGACTGTTCAGCGAGGAGCCGGTTGATCGTTCTGCGAGCATCAGTCTGATTGCAGAGGTGCCGGCTGCACTCTCCCAAATGGATCCTAACTCAGTGGGGGCGTCGATCGTCGGGACAGTCCACCGTTCCGATTGCTGTGCCGCCTCCAGCGCGATGCGTTCCCATCTGGCTCGCTGATGGTCCACCCGTTCCGCCTGGACCTTGACGACGCTATGTCCGGACTGAACTGGGATGAAACGTTCGACTCCCAGCTCAGTGGCCTTCTGGATCACCCAATCCATCTTCTCGCCTTTCAGTAGCGCGAGCGCCAGCACAAGGGGCTGGGCTATCCTGGCCGGAGCGGAGGATGTGTTGATGATACGGGCTTCGAGGGCCTTCGCGCTGATCGTGGCGATTGAGGCGAGATAACGCGTGCCTTCGCTGTCGGTCACTGTGAGAGGATCACCGATCTTTAGTCTGAGGCTGTCACGAAGGTGACGGAGCAGGGGATCGGTGATGCGGATCGTCGGAGGGGTGACGGCGTCGGCCGTCACGAAGAATGTCGGCATCGCGGCCTATTCGAAGAAGGTCTTCATCTTGTCGAAGAACCCGTCGCCGTCTGCTTCCATGGACATGCCGCTTTCCTTGGCGAATTCCGTGAGCAGCTCTTTTTGTTTGGCCGTCAGCTTGGTGGGGATCTGGATCTTGATGGTGTAGAGCTGGTCGCCGGTGGTTTGGCCTTTGAGACTGGGGATGCCGAGGCCTTTGAGCCTGAGCACCTTGTCTTGCTGAGTTCCGGCGGGGACCTTGATGACCGTAGTGCCTTTGAGGGTGGGGACTTCGATCTTTCCGCCGAGCGCCGCAGTGATGAAGCTGACCGGGACGTCGCAGTGAATGTCCGTTCCTTTTCGTGTAAACACCGGGTGAGCTTTCACGGTGATCGCCACATAGAGATCTCCCGAAGGCCCTCCATTGACTCCGTGCTCGCCTTCGTTGGAAAGACGGAGGCGCATGCCCGTTTCGATACCGGCCGGAATATGGACGGCGATCGTCCGCTCTTTGTAGGTGCGCTGGCGTCCCTGGCAGGTAGGGCAGGGTTCGGTCACGATGCGGCCTGCTCCCTCGCACTGGCCGCAGGGACGGCTGATGCTGAAGAACCCCTGTTGGAGACGGATTTGGCCGGCTCCCTTGCAGCTCGGGCAGGTTTTTACGGACGCGGCGGACTTGGCGCCGGTGCCTTTGCAGTCGGCGCAAGATTCCCATCGGGGGATCTTGAGCTTGGCTTCTTTCCCGTAGACGGACTCCTCGAAGGTGATCTCGAGGTTGTATTGGAGATCGTTGCCGCGTTCCGGTCGGCTCCCGCCGCGCTGGCCTCCGAAAAAGTCTTCGAAAATGTCGTTGAAGACGTCGCCGAAGCCGCCGCCACGGCCGAAGTCGAATCCTTCGAACCCGGAGCCGCCTTGCGAGCCGGCATGCCCGAACATGTCGTAGCGCCGGCGTTTCTCCTGATCGCTGAGATGCTCGTAGGCTTCGTTGATTTCTTTGAATTTCTCTTCGGCCTGTTTCTTCTGCTGCTCGCCGGTCTGAAGGTCGGGGTGGTGCTGGCGGGCCATCTTGCGATAGGCCTTTTTGAGGTCCTCGTCCGAGACGTTCCTGTCTACGCCGAGGGTTTCGTAGTAATCGCGCTTGGACACAGTCCCCATCGCTGGCGGTGAACGTATAGAAAGACCGAGCCCCTGCAGTTCAGGGACTCGGTCTTGTGATCGATACGTATTCTAACTTACTTTTTGTCTTTGTCTACTTCTT
>FKKE01015584.1_pt1 | contig 11032 bp, 13 predicted proteins | sample 1106331 | NCBI WGS metagenome assembly FKKE01 (sample SAMEA3931202, study PRJEB13176) | freshwater metagenome | biome: Drinking water system; feature: drinking water; material: freshwater | place: China | collected 2013-02-06 | reverse complement strand
TCTTTGGCAATGAAACTGTACCTGATCTCAGGCTGAAAAAGCAAATGAAAGGCACCAAAGAAGTTAGCCGCTTTACTTTGTATCCTGAAAAAGATTCAACCCTGTTTGGAGAAAATCCCCGCATGACATTTAAACAATACATGCGTGACAAAGGGTTTCTTTCTATCAGTAAAACAAAGAACTTTCTTGATCCCTGGTTCCGGTTCAAGCTGTTCTCTTCTGCAAAATTCAATGAAAAGAAATTTGAAGAAGATAAGGAAAAGATCATTGAATACTATAACTCAATTGGCTATCGTGATGCGACCATTGAAGATGTAAAGCCTTATCCCGTTTCAGCCAATCATATCAACATTGATTTTAAAGTAAGCGAGGGTCGTAAATATTATTTTGGAAATCTTACTTGGAAAGGAAATTCAAAATATTCTGATTCTGTTTTGAATGTGATCCTTGGCATTAAGAAAGGAGATGTATACAATATTGAAACACTGAATCAACGTCTCGGCAAACAACTGACACCCGAAGGCGGCGATATCAGCGGCCTTTATATGGATGATGGTTATCTTTTCTTCCGGGCTGAAGCTGTGGAAACTGCTGTGTACAATGATACTATTGATCATGAAATAAGAATCATTGAGGGTCCCCAGGCAAGAATTAAAAATGTAAAGATTTCCGGCAATGACAGAACAAAAGAACATGTTATTCGTCGTGAACTTAGAACAATACCAGGCGAGCTTTTCAGCCGTGCTGATCTTATCCGTTCACAAAGAGAGTTGGGCCAGTTAAATTATTTCAACCAGGAAACAATTGGCATCAATCCCATTCCTAATCCTGAAGATGGAACTGTAGATATTCATTATAAATTGGAAGAAAAGTCTTCTGACCAGTTAGAGCTTTCGGCAGGCTGGGGCGGTGGAATTGGTTTGACAGGTACACTGGGTGTTTCATTCAACAATTTCTCTATCAAAAATATTTTCAATAAAAAATCATGGGATCCTTTGCCCACAGGTGATGGACAAAAGCTGAGTCTTCGTGTTCAATCAAACGGAAGGATTTATAGCTCTTATAATGCCTCTTTCACTGAACCATGGTTGGGGGGTAAAAAAAGAAATTCACTTACATTCAGCATTTATAAAAGTAAGTTCACCAACGGCTATGATTATCTTACAGGGCGTTTTTTAAAAGAAAGAGCAGATACCAGCTTTTTGAAAACTTTAGGAGCCAGTGTTTCTTTAGGCAAGCAATTAAAATGGCCTGATGATTATTTCAGCCTGATCTATACATTGAACTTTACGCAATATAAACTTCAGAACTACCCCATATTTGCAGGTCTTGACAGTGGTAATTCAACCAATTTTAGTTTCAAGATCGCTTTGCAAAGAAATTCTGCCGGCCCGAATCCGTATTTCCCTGCAAGTGGTTCAAACTTTTTGTTCAGTGTTCAGGCCACACCACCGTATTCCATTTTAAATCGCAAGCTGGAAAATGACAATTCATTCAAGCATCCTGAGTATCATAAGTGGAGATTCAATGCTGAATGGTATGTGCCGCTGGGCAAGCCAATGGGTGCAGAAAAGAACAGGCAGTTTGTGGTAAAGCTTGCAGCCAAGTATGGTTTTATGGGTAGGTATAATAAAAAATTAGAAATATCGCCATTTGAACGTTTCCAGGTTGGTGATGCCGGTATGGCGAATAATTTTGGATTGTTGGGTTATGATATTATAGCACACCGTGGTTATCCCATTTATGAAAATTCAAATCCCGGTGTGAACCCGAATGATGATCCATCACAGGCAAGAAATTTCTTTACCATATTTAATAAATACCAGTTGGAGTTGCGTTATCCATTTGCCACCAATCCGCAGAGCACTATTTATGGTTTGGCATTTTTTGAAGCTGCCAATGGTTGGTATAGTTTCAAGGATTATAATCCATTCCGTTTACGTCGTAGTGTTGGTGTTGGTATGCGTTTCTTCCTGCCGATGTTCGGTTTATTAGGATTTGATTATGGTATCGGGTTAGATCGCATACAATCGGGCCAGGGATTAAAAACGGCTTCCAAGTTTACGTTCATGCTGGGTTTTGAACCGGAATAAACGTCCTTGCCCCCGAAGGGGAGCATAGAATAAAGAGTTCTTTATGTTTGGAGTTATTTTAATGATAAAGTGGAAGTTTGGTAGTTTGGCTTTGCACTAAACAACCGCGCCATTTCCGGATAGTGAGACAGAAGGAGGGTGAGGTCAACTTAATTACTGCTATCTGACTTTCTTTGCGTCGCCCATCCCAACGGTTCATCCGGGGGCCACTCTTGTACGATCTGTAATTCTATTCACCATAAAACAACATGATATGAAAAAGATATTGCTTGTAGTTTGCGGTTTATGGCTTGCCTCATTTGTTGCTGATGCACAGAAGTATGCCATTATTGATACAAAGTATATTCTTGATAAAATGCCTGATTATACAGAGGCACAGAAAAAACTTGATGACTTTGCCAAAGTATGGCAAAAGGAAATTGATGACCAACAAGCCGAGTTGGATAAAATGTACCGTGACTTTGAAGCCGAACAGGTAATGCTAAGTGATGAGCTCAAGAAAAAAAGAGAAGATCAATTATTCAATAAAGAAAAAGCACTCCGCGACCTTCAGCGTAAACGTTTTGGTTTTGAAGGCGATCTATTTAAGAAAAGACAGGAGCTTGTAAAGCCTGTACAGGACAAGGTTTACAATGCTATTCAGAAGATGGCTGTTGCCCGCAGCTACGATTTTATTTTAGATAAAAGTGAGGGAATTACCGTTATCTTTGCCGACCCAAAATTGGATAAGAGTGAAGATGTATTGAGAGAATTGGGAATAAAATAAAGTCCTGAACCACTAACCTTAAAATGTTAAAGATTTCTGAACAGGCAACTGTGGCCTGCAGAAAATACTCATAATAAAACTATAACGTAAAAAAATGAAAAAGATCATTGCAATTTTTGTATTGGCTGTTGGCCTGGTTAGTGGCTCTGCTTATGCTCAAAACAAATTCGGTTATATACGTGTAGATGAAATGGTTTCTTACATGCCCGAATTAAAAAAGATTGATACTTTATTGGTTATTTATCAAAACGATTCTTTACCCAGAACATATAACTACTTATTGAGCCAGTACAGGTATTATGATAGCATCGCATCAGATTCAGTGCGTCAAACCGCTATCGTTCGCAACCAGGCATCAAACCAGAGAAATGAATTCTTAGGTGAATTGCAAAACTGGCAAAACACTGCGCAAGCATTGATAGAAGCAAAACAAAACTCCCTTTTACAGCCAGTATATGATAAAGTGCTTAAAGCTATTGATGATGTATCTAAAGAAAAAGGTTACACCTATATTTTCAACCGGGAGGCATTATTAGTACAGCCTGCAGCCGATAACCTGATACCATTAGTAGCGGAAAAACTAAAGGTGACAATTCCTCCTCCGCAAAAGCCACAGGTAAAAACGGGGAATTAATTTTTCAAAACAAATACTTGAAAGAGGCTGTTGTACTCAATAGCCTCTTTTATTTTTGCATTATGTCTTCTCACACTCCGGTAGGTATATTTGACTCAGGCTATGGTGGCCTCACTGTAATGCGTGAAATTGTAACAAAGCTTCCCAACTATGATTATATTTATCTGGGTGATAATGCAAGAGCTCCATACGGTCCACGATCATTTGAAACAGTTTATCGTTATACTTTACAATGTGTAAAATGGTTTTTTGCACAAGGTTGTCCGCTGGTGGTGCTGGCTTGTAATACCGCTTCAGCAAAAGCTTTAAGAACTATTCAGCAAAACGATCTTAAAAAATTAGATCCTTATAAAAGAGTATTAGGGGTTATAAGACCTACAACAGAAGTGATCGGTAATTATTCCGATTCAAAGCATGTGGGTATATTGGCAACGTCAGGTACAGTAAATTCAAACAGCTATGTGATCGAGATAGAAAAATTTTTTCCGGAAGTAAAAGTGTTTCAACAAGCTTGTCCCCTGTGGGTACCCTTAATAGAAAATGAAGAATACGATACTCATGGTGCGGATTATTTTGTAAAGAAATATATCAACCAATTGCTGGATCAGTCGCCAACCATTGATACGATACTACTGGCTTGTACTCATTATCCTTTACTGCATGATAAGATCAGGGAATATACACCGGCTGATATCAAGATATTATCGCAAGGTGAAATTGTGGCCAATAGCTTAGCCGATTACCTGTCACGCCATCCTGAAATAGAAAAGAAATTGAGCCTGGGGGGAAGCCACCATTTTTTTACTACTGATTCCTCTGAAGATTTTGACAGGCATGCGGCCAATTTTTACGGTGCTGAAATTAGATCAATACATATTGATCTTGAGGCTCAAAAACTTTGATGCTCAGGGAACTGGAGACGAACGGAGCGTCGCAAGGGACGATCAATCAAGGCAATGATGTTGACTCTAAAATTTTCTGACTTCTTACTTCAGACTTCTGCCCCTGCTCCCTTACCTTTGCCGTCCTTTCACAAACAAGGGGAAGTGGTGTTCTCTTTGAGAAACAGATAATCCGCCATAGGCGGGCAATTTTTTTAAAAGGAAAAACTTTAGATCATGCCAGGTAAAAAAAGAACTTATCAGCCACATAAGCGCCGCCGTAAATCGGTTCATGGTTTTCGTAAGCGTATGAAAACTGCAGATGGCCGCAAAGTATTATCAGCCCGTCGCAGGAAAGGCCGTAAAAAGTTGACCGTTTCTGACGAAAGAAAAGCGAAATAAGAAATTCCAATCCGCCTGAGGCGGACTTTGAGATTGTAAATATTCAAATAGTCCCGGCTTTTAGCGGGACTATTTTTATTTCTCAGATTAACTGTGTAAATCTGTGTAATCAGTGAGCAAACAATTCACATTTGGGAAAAATGAACGATTAAAAAGCCGAAAGCAAATTGAAAAGCTTTTTGCTGAAGGGAAAAGCATTGTCGTGAATCCTTTCAGGATTTATTTTCTCTTGAATGAAACAAACAATGCTCAACACTCAATATTCAATGTTCAGTTTGGTGTTGGCGTTAGTTCCAAAAATTTCAAAAAAGCTGTTGATAGAAACAGGATCAAAAGATTGACAAGAGAAGCATGGCGATTGCATAAAAACGACTTGAAAGAATTATTGAAAGCTTCCGGAAAGCAATTAAATGTTTTTTTTATTTACACAGGTAAAGAGCTTCCCGATTTTGCAACAGTAAAAGACAAAGTAGCTGTAGTTTTGAAAAAGTTATCCGATAAAGTGAATGAAATCATTTCTGCGAATTCTTAGTTTTCCATTTATAGCATTGATAAAAATTTATCAATGGGTTATTTCTCCTATACTGGGTCCGAAATGCCGGTTCACTCCTACCTGCTCAACATATTCCATCCAGGCATTTAAGAAACATGGTGTGTTCAAAGGTTTTTGGTTGACGATAAAAAGGATCTCCCGTTGTCATCCCTGGGGAGGAAGCGGATATGATCCTGTGCCCTAAAAAATATTCAATATTCACTATGCAATCTCTAATTAACCAAAACAAAAGCTACCATTGCTGGTAGCTTAGTAGCGTCTTCAGGGAAAATTACTTTTTCCTTTGTTGCAATGCATAATCAACTGACCATTTGCCTGCGCCACTAACTAATAATGCTATAGCAATTCCTATTACAAGCAAATGATACTCGTAACCTTCACCTTTCAAATTCCCGGCCCAGTTCATAAAAAATCCATTTTGTAAATGGCTGGTGTAAATGATACCAGTAAATAAAGAGATGATCCCTGCAGCCACAATTCTTGTAGCAAAACCAAATACCAATGCAATGGCGCCAAAAAATTCAATAGCTATTACCAAAAATGCAATGATCCATGGCAAACCTGCAGCACCGGTAAGAAAACCCATTGTTCCATTAAATCCATAACCTCCGAACCATCCCAGCATTTTTTGAGCACCGTGCGGGAACAGGATAATGCCTAACACTATTCTTAGTATAGTTGCCGATTTGCTTTCAGTTGTTTGAAAAATCTTTTTCATAATTTTTTTTATATGTGCTGAAATGTTAATTGAATTTTATTTGCAGCATATTACTTATGGTATTTATTATGCCCGGCCGTCCGCTCAGCCGTTAAGCAATCAGGGTGAGGTTTAATTACCATAAAAAAATTGTTCTTTCACGATCTTGCCATTTTTCCAGTGTTGTACGGAGACTTGTGTGTACTTGCGAACCCCCCAATCTTTGTGTGTATAATCATAATGCCATTTTACATAACTGATATTTTCGCCTACGGCTACATCCAGTGCTTTTGCACCCCGGAATTCAGTAATGCTAGCAAAAAAGTCAATTTCTCTCTGGCGGTTTGTTTCTTTCCCCACGGTAGCCGGGTTTTCATTTTCCTGCATGATTACTTCATCATCGTAATACAGTTCAAAACCTTCCAATGCTTTTCCTTCGAGGATCAGCTGATTTAAGTGATCGATTTTTTCTTTGATCGTTTGCATGAGTTTTAATTTTTAGATCCGATAAAATTATCGGTGTAAAATTGCAACGATCAATGCCCTCCTTCCATTGATACAGGAGAAGAAATAAGCTTGATGTATGTTAAGCTCTTTTTTTGTTGTTCTTTATATAGCTGCTCCGGATGCGGCTTAGCGATTCGGGGGTAATGCCCAGGTAGCTGGCGATCTGTTTTAATGGCAACCGCTTTTCCATGTTAGGATACTTGGTAATAAAATTGCAGTAACGTTCGTCGGCGGGCAGGCTTAAGTTTCCAATTATTCTTTCCTGCATAGAAATAAATGCATTTTGTAAAAGTAAACGAAAGAATCTTTCAAACTTGGGTACTTTGATATACAGTTCTTCAAGAGCCGATCTTTCAAGACAAAGCAATTCTGTGTCTTCCAATGCATCGATAGTATACCGGGCTGGTTGCTGGGTTAAAAAACTATACATATCGCCAGTCCACCAGTCTTCTATCGAAAATTGTACGATATGTTCCTGTCCTTTTTCGTCAATTGTGTAAGTTCTCAGACATCCCTTATTGACAAAATAATCATAACGTACAACATCACCTTCTTGTATCAAATACTGTTTCTTTTTTATTTTTTTTAATTTAAGCAATGAAGTGAAGTATTGTTCTTCTTCTGCAGTTAGTGTTATAAAGCGGGAGATGTTCTTAAGGATGAGATCGTACATGGTATTTTAAATTAAAAAGCAAAAACCGTCCTCAGTTCAGGACGGTTTTAAAAACTCTATAAAATTAATTTGAGGCTACAAGTGATTTAGCCTTTTCATATCTCTCCGCCACTTTTTTCCAGTCAACTACATTCCAGAAGGCAGCTAAATATTCAGCACGGCGATTCTGGTATTTTAAATAATATGCATGTTCCCAGACATCAACACCCAATATTGGCGTGCCTTTTACTTCAGCTACATCCATTAATGGATTATCCTGGTTGGGGGTTGAAGTAATATCAAGTTTACCATCCTTTACAATAAGCCAGGCCCACCCGCTGCCAAATCTTGTCATACCTGCATTGGCAAATTTTTCTTTGAAAGCATCAAATGTTCCAAATGCATCATGAATAGCGATTTCCAATGACCCGGAAGGTCTTCCCCCTTTTTCATCAAGGCTTTCCCAAAAGAAAGTATGATTCCAATGGCCACCGCCATTATTACGAACAGCCGGTGATATCTTGCCCGCATTGGCTACTAATTGTTCAAGGGTTTTATTTTCATGTTCGGTGCCTGCAATAGCTTTATTCAGATTGTCAACATATGCCTGGTGGTGTTTACCATGGTGTATTTGCATGGTTTGTGTATCAATATGCGGCTCCAAAGCATCATGTGCATATGGAAGCGGAGCTAATGTAAATGCCATAACTAACGGTTTTGCCCCCAACCCCTAAAGGGGAGTGAGGAAGTGAATTAATCTTAAATCGGATCACAAATTTAAGATTAGAGTTTTTATTAAAGATCAAATCAGTTTTTCGAGATATGGAATAAAATTTACCGGCCTTTTAATTTTGATGTAACTTTCTTTTAAAGATGAAACGATATAGTTTGGTTATTCCGGTTGTAATCTTCTTTCTCATAATTAACACATTATACTTCTGGGAAAGTAAGCTTGGCGGCTATGCCATGCTTCTTACTTTATTATTAATAATTACTTATATAATTCTATCAGTTAGCCTTTTTTATCAATTTTATTTAGCAATACGGGAAAAGTTTGCGAATAGAAGCAGGCTTATTATATCAGGCATTGTGGCAACAGTTTTAATACTTTCATTTTTTTATCCTTTCGGCGTAATTAACTATCAAAAATTTGAGGCAAAAGATTTATTGATTGCAGGAAGAGAAGGGGTGGCAAATTGTAATACAACTTTAAAATTAAAAGCAAATAATAACTTTATTGAGCAATCAGTTTGTTTTGGAGTTTACGAAGTTCATGGTAGGTATTCAATAAAAGGGGATTCTATTTTCTTTTCAAATATTCAATTGGGAAGAGGGGAAAACGAGTATTATCAGTTCGCAGTTATTACAAAGTCAGAATTTCAAGATGGTGGTAAAATACTTGGCGAATTAAAACGATTTAAAAATTATAATGATACATTGCCTCATGATCTTTTTATAACAAAGAATGAATTCAAAAAATAATTTTATGAAAAAAAGCTTTATTACGATGATTGCTTTCACTTTTTTGCTTACGTCTTTTACATCAAATAACAAGCAAAAGGACAACACCCTTACCAATAAGGAAAAGAAACAAGGGTGGATATTACTCTTTGATGGAACTACAATGAATGGCTGGCGGGCTTACAAAAATAAAGAATCAGATGGTTGGGATGTGAAAGAGGGAGAGCTCTATTGTAAGGAAACAGGTGTTAAAAAAAGAGCCGACCTTATTACCCATAAAATGTATGAGAATTATGAATTGCTGATCGATTGGAAAATTTCTCCAAAAAAGAATAGTGGCATTATTTATATGGTAACCGAAGAAAATGGGGCCACTTATGAATCAGGACCGGAATACCAGTTAATAGATGATATTGGCTATCCTTCTAATTTAACCGATAAGCAATTAAGCGGTTCAAATTATGATATGCATGCTCCCACAGCAAAAGTGGCAAAACCTGCCGGGGAATGGAATCAAACAAAAATCGTTATCAATAAAGGGCATGTTGAACATTGGTTGAATGGAACCAGGGTTGTAGATTATCAGTTATGGACACCCGAATGGGAACAACTGAAAGCAAACAGCAAATGGAAAGATGTAAGATCCTATGGCATGTCAAAGTCGGGGCATATTGCTTTGCAGGATCATGGCGGTGGGGTTGCTTTTAAGAATATTAAACTGAAACCGCTTTGATCATTTTTTNNATTTTTAAGCCGGTTGTATTTCTTTCCTTTTTCATTATAATTTTCCACTGCACCTCGTGTTTCAAGGTCTTTCAAAACAGAGATCGTATACCAGGGAATTGAACCTTTGAATTCCGGAAATGTTTTCCTGATCGTTTTTACAACATCATCAGTAAGATCAGTAAATGTTTTGCCTTTGCTTCCTTTCAGGCTTTTAATAATAGCGGCTTTAAATGGTTCATAGATGGTTGTATCAATTTTTGTTTCTCTTCGTGATGCCGGATGAGTGATCACAGTTTTTTTTGCGATTGATTTTGCCATAAGTTGATTTTTTCTCACCCCCGCTTCGTTCAGTATCCCTACTGCTTGCAGAGATGGGTTGGAGGAAAGTTACCTTTTATTCTTAAAAAAATCTTTCATTAAAGCGCCACATTCTTCTTTCATCACTCCATACACAATTTCTGTTTTCTGGTGGAAAGGCCAGTGTGTTCCTGTTACTCTTTTATGACCATTTTTTTCATCTTCTGCACCCCAAACAATTTTGCCGATCTTACTCCAGTACATTGCACCTGCACACATCAGGCAAGGTTCTACAGTTACATACAAAATTGCTTCGGGTAAATATTTACTGCCAAGTAAATTAAATGCCGATGTCAAAGCGATCATTTCTGCATGAGCAGTAGGATCATTTAGTTTCTCCGTCATATTATGACCTCTTGCTATTACTCTTTCGTTCAGAACAACTATTGCACCGATGGGTATCTCATCCTCTTCAAAAGCTTTCCTGGCTTCTTTTAATGCCAGTGTCATGTAATACTCATCTGTCATTTTGTTAACTTGAGTTATAAAATTAAAGTTAATGGAACTTATTTCCAGATTAGAAAAGATGCGGCACTACTTTAACAGCGGAGCTACAAAAAGTTATGATTTTCGAAAAGAGCAATTAAAAAAATTAAAGACCTCCATTTTGAAGCATGAGCAGGATCTTTATGATGCACTATATGCAGATCTGAAGAAAAGCCCCGAAGAGACATGGGTAACAGAAACCGGACTTGTGATCAGCGAATTAAATGCAGCAATAAAAAATTTATACCAATGGATGCAGCCGGAGCATGTTGAAACGAATTTGCTGAATCTCCCCTCAACAAGTAAAGTAATAAAAGAACCCTTGGGCGTTGTTTTGATCATTGGTCCCTGGAATTATCCTTTTCAACTTTTGATAAATCCCCTGGTAGGAGCAATAGCTGCCGGTAATTGTGTTGTATTAAAACCCAGTGAATTTGCATCGGCTACTGAAATGGTAATGAAAAAAATAATTGAGGATGTCTTTTTACCTGAATATATTTTATATGTACAGGGGGATGGTGCAACCGTTGTACCACAAATGATGTCCGCAGGGACTCATTCGGAAAATAGTTTTGCATTTGATCATATCTTTTATACCGGCAGTACATCAGTTGGAAAAATAATTTATAAAATGGCTGCGGAAAGGCTGGTACCCGTTACATTGGAGTTGGGTGGAAAAAGTCCCTGCATTATAGAAAGCGATGCCAACATTAATGTGGCGGCCCGTCGCATTGCTATGACAAAATTTTCCAATGCAGGGCAAATGTGTGTAGCGCCAGACTATGTGATCGTTCATGAGTCTGTAAGACAAAAATTT
>FKKE01005783.1_pt1 | contig 11040 bp, 9 predicted proteins | sample 1106331 | NCBI WGS metagenome assembly FKKE01 (sample SAMEA3931202, study PRJEB13176) | freshwater metagenome | biome: Drinking water system; feature: drinking water; material: freshwater | place: China | collected 2013-02-06 | reverse complement strand
TCGTCAGTCTCGACAAGTTCCGCAAGAAATAAGCCTATCGCTAATGAAGAATCTATCTTTCATCGTTGCTCGCACCGAAGATGGCGTCATTGGATGTAACAATGCGCTGCCTTGGCGACTTAGCTCCGACCTGAAGCTCTTCAAAAAACATACGTCGGGAAAGATCGTCATCATGGGTCGCAAGACCCTAGAGTCAATTGGCCATCCGCTCCCAAACAGAGCTAATTTCATCATTTCAAGAAGCAAAGACTTCAACTACCCGAATGTTCGTACATTTGAGGACATCAATACCGCAATTCTTGCGGCTGAAGCTGAAGCAAATAGCAAAGGAATTGATGAGATTTTTGTAATCGGCGGAGAGCAAATTTTTGACGCGATGGAAAAACACGTCAATCGGGTCTACTTGACTCAAATTCATACAAACAAGGTTAGAGGCGACACTTACTTCAATATGGAGTTTCCCGAAGATAAATGGCGAACTCTTCGAAAGAAAAAATACAAGAAGAGTGAGAAAGACGAGTACGACTTCACTTTCTATCTGTACTCTCGGCGTCGGCGACCGAAGAATAACAAAGACTCGATCCAAAAACTGGGCTTAGAACTGAGTAGTAAGCTCTTTGCCTAATTCTGACCCTTGGTCTGTGGCAAGCCCTGAATATTAGCGGGCGGCGGCAGAAGCGGCACCGTCTCGATTTCTTTCCTGACCGGTTGCAGCTTCTTCTTTGGAAGCGGCGCGCGCTCTTCGGGCTGCTGAACGCTCCCGCCGCTCTCGATCGTCCGCAGCGCGATCGCTGCAATCAACGCCTTCGCATCGACCTTGCGTTCCGGCGCTTCGAACGGACCCGACCAGCGCAACAAGGCGCCCGGTTTCGCTGCAGTTCCGCCGCCGACTTCGATGTTCAGAAGCGCTTCGACGCTTCGCTTCGGAAGGTTCAACGTGCCCGAGAGCGCGATCCCGATATTCCCGGCCTGCGCCTTTGCCGACCCGCTGCGCACGATGCCGTTTGCGATCACCAGCGGCGCATCGAGCTTTGACGCTTTCAGCGGAGCACGGTCGAGCGCCGCAAGCAGCGCCTGCTCGATCTTCTTCTCGTCCTGAACGTCCTTGGCCGATGCGAATACGGCGGAGACCGCAGTGGCGTCCGTCCGCGCGATCTCGAGATTCGACAGGGACAAGGTTCCCCGTCCCGAAAGGCTCGCGATCAGATCTTGTTCCGTGCTGCCGTTAGCGCCGAGCGTAACAGTCGTGCGCAGCAACCCGCGCAATCCGCTCTGCGGAAAAAGCCGCTCCAGCGCAACGTCCTCGGCCGCGAGATTGATCTCGATCACGCGAGGAATGAAGTCGGCGATGCGGAGCGAGCCCGACAGCTTCCCTCCCGCAAACTGTGCCCGAATGCCGTCGAACACGGTTTCGTATCTTCCGGCCCGGATCTGGAACACGGCGTTCTGCAAAAGCATGCGCTCGGAAACGTTAAGCGATGCGACTTCCATCTTCAGCGTGCCCGGCAAATTCGCAAGCGGCGGAATACTCAGATCCAGGTAGGAAGCTTTTGCGCGTCCCAGCGCCAGGGAAACCAGCGCTGCCGCATCCGCACGATCGAGGGTCAGTTCTCCCGAAAACGGCGAAAGCGCGCCTGCGGGAATCGCCACATAGCCAGTCCCGCGCGAGCCTGCGGCCTCGAACGCAAGCTTTTCGAACACGAACCTGTCGCCGTCGCGAACGAAGTTTGCGGTACCGCTGACCGGCAGCACGTCCGGCGACGCGCGGTCCGCGAGCACAAAAGCCTTGCGCAAGTCGTATGACTTGAAAGACAGCGCGAGCGCAGGCGAAACGCGCTCGTCCGCAAACCGCAATTCGCCTTTTGCGGAAATCTGGGTTTCCGGCAGCCGCAAAGAGGCATCGACCGGTTGCCGCGCATTCTGCAATGCGCCGATATCGAGCGAGAGCGCGGCTTCTCCGGATTTGGCGAGCAGACGCCAGTCGTTTTTCTGCCGCGCGAGCGTTCCGGTCGAGCGCAGCGGAAAGTGCGATTCCGCGTATTTACCGGCGAGGTCCGCAAGATCGGAACTCCCGGAGAGATACGCGAGCAGCTTCGTGAAGCCTCCGGCGCGGACGATCTCGGCCGAGAATTCGTGCGCTCCGGCCTTTTCTTTTGCGGTGAACGACGTGCCGTCGAAATCGTTGAGGTCGAGCTGCTGAAGGATAAATGTTTCGCCCACGCGCCGCGCCTTCAGCGTTCCTTGCTTTACAGGCGTCTTCAGAAAACGAATGTCCGAAGCAGCGATCTCGACCGAAATGCCGGTTCCTTTTCCGAAGCCATCGAAATCCCGCAGCAGCGGAATGAGCGCATCGATCTCCGCCTTGCGCAGTGACAGCTTGATCGCGGTCTCCGTGGGGAGGATTGCAATCTCGCCCCCGATGAGCGCGGAACCGATAGCCGCATCGACATTGCGGATCGACGCCGATCCCGGCGCGAACGCGAGGTCTCCCTTGACGCGTAACGTTTCGGAAAGCGAAAGCTTCTCCGCGACCTCGGCACCAAGCAGCCAGCGCGCAAAGATCTGCGGCTCATCCGCCTCGAAGACGAGCTGCCCCGAAAAACGGTCTCCGGTACTCTTGCCCGAAACCATGATCGCCGCGCGGCCCGGCATTCTCGCCTCCAGCCGCTCCAGCGTCACCGCTCCGTTTCTGGCGTTGAATTCGGCGCGCACATCGCGAACGAGCTGCCCGCCCGCAAGAACGCCGTCTGCCGAGAGGTTAAGTTTCGACGCAAGCGGCAGCCATGCGAACAACGACCGCGCGTTGGAGAGCAGCGGCAGCACATGGGCGGCTCCCGTGACGCCGGCATTCTGATCGCCGAGATCGAGATCGATCCGCTTGCTGGAAAGCGTCGCCTCAATCGCGCCGTTTGCGTGTGGCGAGACTTTTGCCTCGCCGGAAAGCGTGATCGGCAATTCTCCCTTCCCGAGGGCAACATCGAGATTGGCAAGGCGAAGCTCGGCCACATCTCCCGTTGCGTCTGCGGAAATCCGCCACGGCAGATCCCCGCTCCGCTGCGCTAGCGTCAGCTTTCCGTCGAAACGCGGGGCCGCATTCGCGAGACCGAGCAGCCCTTCGGCCTCGAAGGAAACGCCGTCCGAAGGCCGCTCCAGCGAGAGCCGCGCCTTTCCGGCGTGATCCGGACCAAAGCGCCCCGATGACGCGCGCACGATCCAGCGCATCCCGTTCAGCCGGAAGCCGCCGTCGAGCCGGAACGGTCCTTCGCGCGAGACCAGTTCGCCGCGCGCCGAGAAATCTTCCATCGAAAGCAGCGAATTCGTGCGCCGGTCTTCGATCGTGATCGAGCCTGCTTCCAGTACGAAGCCGCTCACCGAAATTTCCTGTCCCGCGCTCGCGCCTGAAGGCGGCAGCAAACGACCGTCCTTATCGACGACAAGACGGATTGCCGGACGCGAAAGCACGAATTCGCTGGCTTCGATTTTTCCAGAGAGCAGCGCGGTCAGGGAGAGCGAGCCGCGCATTTCGTTCGCGCGCATGCCTGTGCCTTTACCGGCATCGCCGAGCGATACCTCGCGCAGCACGAAGGCTGGCGTCGGCAATATGGTGAGGTCGATATTGCCGGAGATCGTCACGCGCGTACCTGCGAGCGCGCTTGCCTGCGCCTCGAGTTGCGGCCGCCATTCGTTCCAGTCGATGAATAGGGGTGCCGCAAAGGCCGCAAGAATCGCGGTAATCAGTGCGAGCGCGATCCCGAGTAACGTCGTCTGCAAAAAATCAGCTCCAAGTAATCCGGCTATACTTGGCCGCGTCCGGCCCGGTCCACTAGCATCTAAAGGCTAGCGTCCCGGTTGAGCGGGAATGGGGCAAGGCTTTTCTTGCCGCAGGCCTCAAACCTCGACGATCTTGCCCGGATTCATGATGTTGTCGGGATCGAGCGCGCGTTTGATCGAGCGCATCATGTCCAGCATCACCGGCCCGTGCTCGGCTTCGAGATATTTCATCTTGCCCTGCCCGACCCCGTGCTCGCCCGTGCAGGTGCCGTCCATGNNGTGCAGGTGCCCTCCATGGCGATGGCGCGCCGCGTCAGGCGCTCCATGAAGGTCTCGATGGCCGCCATCTCCTTGGGGTCGTTGCGGTTGAAGGCCGGCGAGGTGTGGAAGTTGCCGTCGCCGACGTGGCCGACGATGGGGCCCAGGAGCTTCATGTCCTGAAGATCCTTCTCGGTTTCGAGCACCGCATCCGCGAGCTTCGAGATCGGCACGCAGATATCGGTCGCGAGCGCCTTCGCGCCGGGACGCAGCGACATCATCGCGAAGTACGCGTCGTGGCGCGCCTGCCAGAGTTTCGTGCGCTCCTCGGCCTGCGTGGTCCATTGCAGCGGCCCGCCGCCGAACTCGGCGGCGATCTCGCCGAAGCGTTCGGTCTGCTCCTTCACGCCCGCTTCCGAGCCGTGAAACTCGAGGAACAGCGTCGGCGCTTCCGCGAGATTGAGCTTCGAGTAGTTGTTGGTCGCGCGGATCGCCATGGCGTCGATGAATTCGATGCGCGCGACCGGAATGCCGGACTGGATCGTCGCGATCGTCGCCTGGCAGGCGCCTTCCACCGACTTGAAAGGGCAGACCGCCGACGAGATCGCTTCCGGGATCGCGGAAAGCTTCAGCGTAAGCTCGGTGATGACGCCGAGCGTGCCTTCGGAGCCGACGAAAAGCCGGGTCAGGTCGTAGCCCGCGGAAGACTTCTTCGCGCGCGATGACGTGCGGATCACTTCGCCGCTCGGCAAGACGGCTTTCAGCGAAAGAACGTTGTCCTTCATGGTGCCGTAGCGCACGGCATTGGTGCCGGAAGCCCGCGTTGCGGCCATGCCGCCGAGCGAGGCGTCGGCACCCGGATCGATCGGGAAGAACAGTCCCTGATCGCGCAGATACTCATTCAGCTTCTTGCGGGTGACCCCCGGCTGGATGACACAGTCGAGGTCTTCCGCATGGACCGCGATAATCTCGTTCATCTGCGACACGTCGATGCAGATGCCGCCGGCCGGCGCATTCACATGCCCTTCGAGCGAGGTCCCCGTGCCGAAAGCGATCACCGGCACTTTATGGGCGCTCGCAATCCGTATCGCGTCCTGCACGTCCTCCGTGGAGGCGGCATAGACGACCGCGTCGGCGGCTTCGTTCGGCAGCCAGGTGGTGGTGTTGGCGTGCTGGCGGCGGACCTCCATCGAGGTCACGACCTTGTTGCCGAGTTTGGCGTGCAGCGCAGCGATGGCGCGCTCGACCGCGGCGGGTTCGGCCCGCTTCAGGGCGGCGTTCTTCATTGGCGTCCTCCAGTTATGGACGACTTTAGCAAAGCCGTTCGCGCTTCGTCAGGCATGGCTCGTGTGCGGGAAAAGGCGTCCTCGAATTTGCCCGGAATGCGCCAAACCATTGCCGCGGGTGAACTTACAATGCATGATTGTAGTCAGAACAAAGAAAAGATTCGGCGATAGGGAATGCTGCAACGCCTCGACTTCGAACCTGTCTTCTTCGCTCCGTTCGTATCATCGGCGATGACGGTCGAACCCGGCTGGATCGACTACAACGGCCATCTCAACATGGCCTATTACAACGTCCTGATCGACCGTTCGGTGGACGAAGCCTTCGCGCTGGTCGGCCTCGGCCCGGAATACGTCAAGGAGCGCGGCCACTCCTTCTTCACCGCCGAGGCCCATGTCCGTTATCTGCGTGAACTACAGGCAGGCGAAGTCGTGAGAACCACGATCCGGCTCGTGGACTACGACGATAAGCGCATCCATTTCTTCGCCGAGCTGTATCACGCCCATCAGGGCTGGATGTCCGCGACCTCCGAGCAGATGGCGCTCCACGTGAACATGGCCTCGAAGAAGGTCGTGGCGCTTCCGGACGACGTGCTGGACCGCCTGGCCGCCATGAAGGCCGCACACGCCGCCCTGCCTGCGCCGGACGGCATCGGCCGCAAGATCGGCATGGCCAAACGCAGCTGAATCTGCCGCTCCGGGCGGCGTCTCGCCCGATAGTTAATCAATCCTTACCGCCACCATGCACCCGATTCAGATCGGACATGCATCCTTACCTATTCTAGGTGCGTCGCAAAAAAGCTATTTTGCAATGCAATAAGGAATCATGACCGGCCGGGCGGTGTCCCGGTATTCGAAGCGGAAGAAGGAGAATTCCCATGGCCGCCATTACCTACTCCCCCAAGTTCGCTCCCGCAGCCGCCGCGACGGCAAAAGCCGGTAAGAGCTTCTGGGCGCGCGTTTGGGACCGTATCGTCGAAGCGCGCATGCGTCAGGTCGAGCGCGAAATCCGCATGCACCTGAGCTACCTGCCAGCCGAGACGGTCGAGTATTACAAGAACCTGCCGTTCCAGCGCTAAGCGCCGGACCACGAAATACGAAACGCCCCGGCGGCGAGCCGGGGCGTTTTCGTTTCTAGCCCTCTCTCGCCGCGCGGAGAGAAGGGAATTACGGCTTTCGCAGCGTCAGCGTCGTCCAGTTGTCGATGGTTTCCGCCCGCTCGAGCCGCATCCCGAGCGCCCGATAGCGCGCAAGTGCCGCGAGCGCCTGATGCGGCATCAACCCGGAGAGGATCACCGTCGCTCCGGGTGCCGCCAACGCCGCAATCGGACGGGAAAGCTGCTTCAGGACCGGCAGCAGAATGTTCGCGAAGATAAGGTCATAGCGCGCGTATTGCGCAATCACGGGCGCACTCAGGCTTCCGGTGTGCAGGACACTGACATAAGCCCCCGCGCGATTGGCGCGGACGTTTTCCCGAGCGACCGGAATGGAATCGCGGTCGATCTCGGTCGCGATCACCGCCGCATGAAACGCCCGCGCGGCGGCAATCGCCAGAACCGCAGTGCCGGTGCCGACATCGAGCACCCGAGCCGGCCTGTGCGTACGCGCGAGCCGCGTCAGCGCGCGAAGGCAGCCCACCGTGGTGCCATGATGACCGGTGCCGAAAGCGAGTGCCGCCTCGATCTCGATTCCGGTTTCGTTCGGGGAAATCCTGCCGCGATCGTGCGAGCCGTGAATCGCGAAGCGGCCGGCGCGGACTATCTTAAGGCCTTCTAGGCTTGCCGCAATCCAGTCCTTGGCCGCGAGCGTTTCGTATTCGGGCTTCGCGCCGGGGCGAATTTCCGCGACTGCGGCGGCAATCGCGTTCTTGTCCGGAAGTTCCGGGAAATGCGCCTCGGCGATCCATGAACCGTCCGGCGCCTCGAACGCCCCTACCGCGCCCTCGCCCTCGAAAAAGCGCTCGAGCAGATGATCCGCAATGCGCTTGGCATCGCGCTCATCCGCCCGCACGCGGACGACATGGCTCTCGGGAAAATCGGCCAAGCTCAGGCTTTCTTGAGAAAGCTTGCGACCAGCTTCTTCTCGCCGGCCTTGTCGAATTCGACGACCACTTTCGCGCCTTCGACTTCCATGATCTCGCCATAGCCGAATTTGTCATGGAAAACGCGGTCGCCGATTTCGAAATCGGCGGCGGGGCCGCTCGAGCGCGAGACCACCTCGCCTTCGATGGTGAGGCCGCGGCCGCGCGGCGCATCCGAGAAGCCGCCGCGGCGGGCTTGCGCGCGCTGCCAGCCCGGCGTCGAATAGCCCGACGTGAACGGCTCGGCACGGTCGAAGCGGCTGTGCACCTGCGTGCCGTAGCCGCTCTGCGCGTCCACCACTTCCACGCTCTCCACCGGCAACTCGTCGATGAAGCGGCTCGGCACGGTCGTATTCCAGAGACCGTGCGTCATTCTTCTTCCAGCGAAGGAAATCAACGCGCGCTGTTTCGCCCGCGTGATGCCGACATGCGCGAGCCGCCGCTCCTCTTCCAGACCGGCACGCCCGCTTTCGTCGAGCGAACGCTGATGGGGAAGCAGGCCTTCCTCCCAGCCCGGCAGGAACACGGTATCGAATTCGAGACCCTTGGCGGAGTGCAGCGTCATGAGATTGACCTTGTCTGCGTCGGCACCGCCGTCTGCATCCATGACCAGGGAGACGTGCTCCAGAAAGCCCTGCATGTTCTCGAACTGCTCCATCGAGCGCACGAGTTCTTTCAGGTTTTCGAGCCTTCCCGCGGCCTGCGCGGACTTGTCGTTCTTCCACATATCCGTGTAGCCGGATTCGTCGAGGACGATCCGGGCGAGCTCGGTGTGCGAGACCGACTCCAGCTTCTTGCGCCAGCCGTCGAACTGCACGACGAGGTCGCGCAATGCCGTGCGCGGCTTGGGCTTCAGATCCTCGGTCGAGGAAATGATCCGTGCCGCTTCCAGCATCGGCGCTTCGTTCTGCCGCGAATAGTCGTGCAGCATCTGCATGGTGGTGTCGCCAAGCCCGCGCTTCGGGACGTTCACGATACGCTCGAACGCGAGCCCATCGGCGGGCGACACGATCACCCGGAAATAGGCCATGGCGTCGCGGATTTCCTGCCGCTCGTAGAAGCGCGGCCCGCCGATCACCCGATAGGGCAGCCCGAGCGTCACGAAACGATCTTCGAGTTCGCGCATCTGGAAGGAAGCGCGCACGAGGATCGCGATCTCGGATAACTTATGTTGCTTCCGCTGCAACTGCTCGATCTCTTCGCCGATCTGCCGCGCTTCCTCGCCCGAATCCCAGGCCCCGGTGACCTTCACCTTTTCGCCGGGGTCGTATTCCGTGCGCAGCGTCTTGCCGAGGCGGGACTTGTTCTTCGCAATCAGATGCGACGCGGCAGCAAGAATGTTCGCGGTCGAGCGGTAGTTGCGCTCGAGCCGGATCACTGTCGCGCCGGGGAAATCCTGCTCGAAGCGCAGGATGTTGTCGACCTCGGCGCCGCGCCAGCCGTAGATCGACTGATCGTCGTCGCCGACACAGCAGATGTTGCGCGAACCCTGCGCGAGCAATCGCAACCAGAGATATTGTGCGACGTTCGTGTCCTGATATTCGTCCACGAGCATGTAGCGGAAGCGTTGCTGATACTGCGCGAGCACTTCCGCGTTATTCTGGAACAGGCGCAGATTTTCGAGCAGCAGATCGCCGAAATCGACCGCGTTCAAAACTTTGAGACGCGCCTGATACGCGGAGTACAATTCCTTGCCCTTGCCGTTGGCGAAAGACATCGCTTCGCCCGCCGGCACCTGATCCGGCCCGAGCCCGCGATTCTTCCAGCCGTCGAGATAACCGGCGAAGAGACGCGCGGGCCAGCGCTTCTCTTCGATGTTGTCCGCCTGCAGAAGCTGTTTGATGAGACGGATCTGATCGTCGGTATCGAGAATGGTGAAACTCGGATTGAGTCCGACAAGCTCCGCATGACGCCGCAGGATCTTTGCCCCGATCGAATGGAACGTACCCATCCACGGCATGCCTTCGACCACATCGCCGACCATCGCGGAGACGCGCTCTTTCATTTCCCTCGCGGCCTTGTTCGTAAATGTCACCGCGAGAATGTTCGATGGCCGCGCCTTACCGGTCGCAAGCAAATGCGCGATCCGCGTCGTCAGCACGCGCGTCTTGCCGGTGCCCGCACCCGCGAGCACGAGCACGGGGCCGTCGAGGCTCTCCACCGCTTCGAGCTGTTCGGCGTTCAACCCGTCCAGATAGGGCGCAATAGTCGATGCCCGCGCGCGCGCGGCAATGCCGCCGGGCTTCGGCTGGGGCGCCTCGTCGTCGAACGGAAAGGGTTTGAATTGCGGATCGGCCACGTCGGCTTGTCTGGTTTTGTGATTCTGAGAAGAAAATGGCATCGCATGTGCCATTTGGCGAGAGTAGAGCCCAATTGCCACGGGAATTAGGGCCGAAATAGGCACTATTCGCGCAATGCGCTATGTCCGCGGAACTCGAGCGCTTACATTGGCAGCCATGTTCGAAGCGAAGTTTCAGACGTTCAAAGACGAAGGCGACAGGACGCAGTCCGCCGCGCGGCTCGCAGCGCTGCGCGCCGAACTGAAACGGCAAGGCCTCGACGGCTTCATATTCTCGCGCGCCGACGAGCACCAGAACGAATACGTGCCACCTTCCGAGGAGCGGGTCGCATGGCTCACCGGGTTCACGGGCTCTGCCGCTATCGTCGCGGTGCTCACGGACAAGGCCGCGCTCTTCACCGACGGCCGCTACACCTTGCAGGCGAAAGACCAGATCGACGGCACCCTCTTCTCGATCGCGCACATGATCGAGAATCCGGCTACGAAATGGCTTGCCGAAAATCTTCCGGCTGGCGCAGCGCTCGGCTACGACCCGTGGCGCACGACCGCCGACGGTGTCGAGCGGCTGGAGAAGGCCGCGAAGGAAGCGGGCAGCAGGCTTGTTGCCGTAAAGGAAAATCCGGTCGACGCGATCTGGCGCGAGCGGCCTGCGCCGCCGCTCACGCCAGTCGTTCAGCACAGCCTGCAATATGCAGGCGAAGAGGCGGCGAAGAAGATCGCGCGCATTCGCGAAGTGCTCGCAAAAGAAAAGATCGGCGTTGCCGTGCTTTCCGATCCCGCCTCGGTCGCATGGACCTTCAACATTCGCGGCAACGATGTCGCGCATACGCCGCTGCCGCTGTCCTGGGCGATCGTGCCACGCGAAGGCGAACCGCAGCTTTTCGTGGACGGCCGCAAGCTCTCGAACGAAGTGCGCGACGCGCTCGCAAAGCTCGCCGATATACGCGAGCCGCGCGAACTCGAAGTTGAATTGCACGAAGCGGCGCGCGGAAAAGCCGTGCGCCTCGACCAGGCCACCGCGCCAGCGAAGCTCGCAGGGATCGTGGAGGCCGCGGGCGGCAGCATCTCAAAAGGCGCGGATCCGGTCACGAACCTGAAGGCCATAAAGAACGAAACCGAAATTGCGGGCATGCGCGCCGCACACCTGCGCGACGGCGCGGCGCTCACGCGATTTCTCGCATGGCTGGACCGCGAAGCGCCGGGCGGAAAGATTTCGGAGATCGGCGCGGTCGCGGCATTGGAGACATTCCGCCGCGAGACCGGAAAGCTAAAGGAGATTTCCTTCCCGACGATTTCCGGCGCAGGCCCGAACGGCGCGATCGTGCACTATCGCGTGACGGAGGCGAGCA
>FKKE01001306.1_pt2 | contig 11055 bp, 11 predicted proteins | sample 1106331 | NCBI WGS metagenome assembly FKKE01 (sample SAMEA3931202, study PRJEB13176) | freshwater metagenome | biome: Drinking water system; feature: drinking water; material: freshwater | place: China | collected 2013-02-06 | reverse complement strand
TAGGAATCGAACCTAGGTAGCCAGCTCCAAAGGCTGGCGTCCTACCGCTAGACGATCCCCCAGCGCGGTACAGAGCGAAGGTGCAATCGGAGACTTCAGCGTGGAAATGATGATTGGCTGGGGGACTAGGAATCGAACCTAGGTAGTCAGATCCAGAGACTGACGTCCTACCGCTAGACGATCCCCCAACCGGGGTTCAACGTAATATACGACGGCTGCATGCGTCAAGACAGACCGGCCTTTGCGCGCTCGATGCCGTTCCTCAAGCGAAGCAAGCTGCGCTCCTGTCCCAACACCTCCATGACTTCGAAAAGGCCTGGACTGGCTGTCCGACCGGTCAACGCCACGCGGACGGGCTGCGCCAGCATCCCCATCTTGACGCCTTCCGCTTCGACCAGCTGCTTGAAGGCCGCTTCCCAATCCGTCTTGGAGAAGGTCGGAAAAGCCTCAAACCGTTCGAGGAGCTTCTGGAGCGTCGGCGCCATCGCGGGCGTGAGGAACTTTTTCACCGCTTCTTCGTCCATCGCCGGCAGATCCCCAAAATAGGGTGTGACCCACATCACCATGTCGGTCAAGGTCTTGGCTCGCTCTTTCACGAGCACGACCAAATGAGCCAGCCACTCCTTGGAGACGGTTCGAACTTCGTCTTTCAAGCCCGCTGCCTCGAGCAGGGGCACAAGTTCCTCCGCAATGTGGGGTGGAGGACTGTTCTTGATGTATTCGGCATTCATCCACAGCAACTTCTCCGGATTGAAGACCGCCGCGGATTTCTGCACATGGTCCCAGGAAAACTTCTCGATCAGTTCCTGCCTCGTAAACACCTCCTGATCACCGTGCGACCAGCCGAGCCGCACGAGATAGTTCACCATCGCGTCGGACAGATAGCCCATCTCCTTGTAGGCCATGATCGAGGTCGCCCCATGCCGTTTGGACAGCCTGGCCTTATCTGATCCTAAGATCATCGGCAGATGGCCGAAGCGCGGCACCGGAAACCCTAAGGCTTCGAACATCGGAATCTGCCTCGGCGTATTGGTCAAATGATCGTCGCCTCGCACCACATGGGTGATCTTCATCAGGGCATCGTCGACGACGACGGAAAAGTTGTACGTTGGATAGCCGTTCGAACGCAGGATGATTAGATCATCCGCCGCGCTGTTGTCGAACGTAATCCTCCCTTTGATCAAGTCGTCGACGACGATCTGCCCTTCTTGCGGAGCCTTGAATCTGAGCGCGGCGTCAGCCGGCGGTTTGGCAATCCCGAGATTGCGACATCGGCCATCGTAACGCGGCGATAGCCCTTTGGCCTCGGCTTCCTTCCGTCTAGCCTCCAATTCCTCCGCCTTGCACACGCACCAGTAGGCCTGGCCCTGCTCCAACAATTTCATTGCGTGGCTCCGGTAGAGCTCCATGCGGGCGGTTTGCCGAAACGGGCCTTCGTCCCAATCGAGCCCGACCCACCTCATACCTAAGAGAATTGCCTGGATCGATTCCTCGGTCGAACGGCTTTGGTCCGTATCTTCGATCCGAAGAATAAACACCCCTTTCTGCTGGCGCGCGAACAGCCAGTTGAACAGGGCTGTGCGCACGCCGCCGATATGGAGATAGCCGGTCGGGCTGGGAGCAAAGCGGACGCGCACCTGACTCATAGGGTAAGGCCTCGATATCTCAAGAAAGGCGCGTATCTATAGCATGGCCCGAAAAGCCTTGTACAGAAAATGCAACCCTTCCCTCCGAGCCTCCCTTCTGATAAGAGGTCTGGGGGAGACAGCGATGCCGGAATACACCCAGTTGGCGAGGGTTCTCTCTACCACCAGTCTCACGCCGTTCGTCCGCCAGCTTGTCCTTCTGCCGAAGGAACAGCGGATCCTATTTCAACCGGGCCAGTGGGTCTCACTCAAGCTTCCCGTGGGAGCGAAACCACCGCTCAACCGTGCCTATTCGATGGCTGCTCCCGCCACGGACTCAGGAGAATTGACGTTGGTCTTCGATCATGTCATCGGAGGACTCGGATCGGAGTTTCTCTGGAAGATTCAGCCCGGTGAAGATCTCCTGTTGTCGGGACCCTATGGAAACTTTATCCTTCCCCAGATGCTAGACCGCGAACTTCTCTTGGTCGGCCGCTATACCGGCCTTGTGCCGATTCGGTGCATGCTGAAACAGTTATACGCCCAGAAACAGACCGGACAGGTCTTATTGATAGCTGTGGCTCCCGCGGAAGATGAACTGCTCTTCCACCAGGAAATGTTGTCGCTTGCCGTCACCAACCCGGGATTCCGCTACCTGCCCTTAGTGGCGGCAGGTGGCGAGCAGCAAGGCGCCGACCTCGCATGGTCCATGCTTGGTCCTCTGATCGATAGCGCCCCGAGAGTGATACCAATGCTCTGTGGCACAAAGGGGTTCGTCCGACCCCTCCGCGCCTATTTTGCACAGGTGGGATATGACCGAAAAGAAGTCAAGACAGAGACCTATGATTAGTGGTGCCCTTCTTTGACGAGATTCTTATTGACCGCGGGGATCTCCACGACGATGTCTTTTGTCCCGTTAGGGACGCATTGGCAGCCCAGCCGTGATTGGAGCGTCGTCATGGGCGCTTCATCAAGTTGGTCGAATTCGTCGTCGGTGCCTTCATTGCATGTCTCAAGTCCCTGTTTGACAATCACATGGCAGGTTGAACAGGCGCAGACCCCTCCGCAGACATGTTCCAACTCGACTCCATTTCCCATCGCAATATCGAGAAGACTGCCGGGGAGGCCCGTCTGACCGTACGGGATTTTGGCAGGATCAACTTCAACCTTCGTGACACTCCCATCTGGGGCAATGTACGTAACAGTATAGGTCTGTTTAGGTAGTTCGTAGTCGACTTTTTCAATATAGGGGTTCGTCCCGCCCATCTAGGATGTCCTTTCTCTAACCAAGCCTTCCGTTATTGACAGCCTGGAAACCTGCATGGTATCTTTAATCCGACCAGTTTGATCGGAGATCATTATAGTCCCCGATCCTATTGATCGGCAATAGCCATGCTGAAAATTTCGAAAAAAGCGGATTACGGCCTGATGGCACTCCAGCACATCGCCTCGGTACAGACCGGGGATGTGACGCCTGGCAGGGTCGTCAATACGAAAGAAATCGCGGAGGAGTACCACATTCCCTTGGAACTCTTGGCCAAGGTCCTCCAGGCCCTGGCGAAGAACGGGTTGATCGAAAGCCACAACGGGCCCAAAGGCGGATACCTCCTCGCCCGGCCCGCCAGAGAAATCACGATCGCCCACATTCTTGAAAGCATTGAGGGCCCGTTAGGCATCACGGATTGCTCGCACGAACAGGATGGAGAGATCTGCATGCAGCGGGAACATTGCAATATCCGCACGCCACTGCTCAAGGTGCAGGACAGCATCTATCAATTGCTCAGTAACATGACCCTGCAGGACATGCTGGGCGGAACACCGTTGATTACGATCCAGTCGCCGACGGCGCAAGGAGTTGAACGATGAAGCTTCCCATTTTCCTGGATAACCATTCCACCACGCCGATGGACCCCCGTGTGCTTGAAACCATGCTGCCGTACTTCGTCGAAAAGTTCGGTAACGCGGCCAGCCGCAACCATGCCTTCGGCTGGGCGGCGGAAGAAGCGGTCGAGAACGCCCGCAAGCAGATCGCCAAACTGATCAAGGCCGATCCGAAGGAGATCGTCTTCACCAGCGGCGCCACCGAGTCCGACAACCTGGCGATCAAAGGCGTGCTGGAGATGTATAAGGAGAAGGGCAGCCACATCATCACCTCCTCCACCGAACATCGCGCAGTGCTCGATACGGCCAAGTCGCTGGAAGCCAAGGGACTGGCTACCGTCATTTACCTGCAGGTTGACAAGCAGGGCATGGTGAACCCGCAGGACGTGCGCAACGCCATCACCGATAAGACGGTCCTGATCTCCGTGATGCTCGCCAACAACGAGATCGGTACGATCAACCCGGTCGCGGAAATCGGTAAGATCGCAAAAGAAAAAGGCATTCTGTTCCACTGCGATGCGACACAGGGTGTTGGGAAGATCCCCGTCGACGTTCAGGCCATGGGAATCGACCTCATGTCGTTCTCGGCCCACAAGATCTACGGACCGAAGGGTGTTGGCGCGCTCTACGTGAGAAAAAAGAATCCCCGTGTTCGGATCGCGGCTCAAATGGACGGAGGCGGACATGAGCGCGGCATGCGATCCGGCACGCTCCCGGTGCCGCTGATCGTCGGTTTCGGCAAGGCCTGTGAACTCTGCGAACAGGAAATGGCGACAGAGTCGGCCCGGTTGATGAAGATGCGCGATAAGCTTCAAGCCGGCATCATGGCGGTCTTGGATGAATGTTATCTCAATGGCCACCCGACGAACCGGCTGCCCGGCAATCTGAACATTTCCTTCGCCTATGTCGAAGGCGAATCGCTCCTGATGGGCATGAAGGACATTGCCCTCTCCTCCGGTTCGGCCTGTACGTCGGCGACATTGGAACCGTCCTACGTGCTACGCGCGCTGGGCGTCGGCACCGAATTGGCCCATTCGTCGATCCGGTTCGGCCTGGGCCGGTTCAACACGGACGACGAGATTGACTATACGATCAAGAAGGTTATTGAGATCGTCACCAAGCTGCGGGAAATGTCCCCTCTTTATGAAATGGCTAAGGAAGGCATCGACTTGAAATCCGTTCAGTGGGCCGCTCACTGAGCCTGGCACAGGACGAAGGAGGCAGTCATGGCATACAGCGATAAAGTCGTCGATCATTTCAACAATCCCCGCAACATGGGGAGCTTTAAGAAAGACGAAGAAGGCGTCGGCACCGGCATGGTCGGGGCGCCGGAGTGCGGCGACGTGATGAAGCTGCAGATCAAGGTCCAGGACGACACGATCGTCGATGCGAAGTTCAAAACCTTCGGCTGCGGCTCGGCAATCGCCAGCTCCAGCCTGGCCACTGAGTGGCTCAAGGGCAAGACGATCGAGGAAGCGAAAAAGATCAAGAATACCGACATCGTGCAGGAGCTGAACCTGCCGCCGGTAAAGATCCACTGTTCCGTGCTGGCCGAAGACGCGATCAAGGCCGCGCTGGCCGACTATCAGAAGAAGGCCGAGACCAAGTAATCGGCGGAAGGGAGCGCCCCATGGACCAGACCAATACTGAAACCCAAGCTCCGGTCGTCACGCTGACGGACGCCGCCATCAAGGAAGTGAAGCGGCTCATCAACGTCCAGGGCATCACGGAAGGCGGGCTCCGGCTCGGCGTGAAGGGCGGCGGCTGTTCCGGCCTGAGCTACACGATCAACTTCGACGAGAAGATCGGCCAATACGATCAGGTCTACGAGTTCGACGGCGTGAAAGTGCTCATCGACGCCAAGAGCGCGATCTATCTCCAGGGCACGCAACTCGACTACCAGAAGGACTTGATGGGCGGCAATTTCAAGTTCGTCAATCCGAACGCGAACAAGACCTGCGGCTGCGGAGAATCCTTCTCGGCGTAACGTTCGACCACGGTGCATCGACGACAGGCATGGCCCGAGGCCATGCCTGTTTCGTCAGTAGAACCAGCATGAGCGATCATCACCACCATCACAGCAGCAATCCCCGCGAACTCCAGATGGCCAGGAGCATGTGCTGGCATTGCCAGTCTGAAGTGGCGGGCGAGTATTTCTGCGACCGCTGTGTGAAGGTGCAGCCGGTGTCGAAAGAGACCGACTACTTTACCTGTTTCGGATTTCCCCGGCGGCTGACCATCGACCAGAACAAACTGGAAGCAAAGTTCTACGAATTGAGCCGCGCCTTCCATCCCGACTTCTATCACAACAAGAGCGAAACCGAGCAGGCGATCAGTCTCGGCAACGCCGCGACGCTCAACACGGCCTATCGCACCCTCCGCGATCCGATTCAACGGGCCGAATATCTGCTGGACTTGGAAGCCGGGGCCGTGAAGGACATCCGCAACAGCCCTCCAGCCGACCTCTTCGAGGAGATCTTGGAGCTGCAAGACACGCTCGACGAATACCGCACGAGCGACCGTGCATCAGAGACCGGCCGCCAACTGCGCGACAAGCTCGTCGCTGAACAGCAGACCCTAGATCAGCGCAAGCGGGGTATGGAAGCCCAGCTTCAGCGGCTCTTTGCCGACTGGGACGCACTGCAAGACCGCGGCGAAGCAACCAGCGAAGCCCGGGCCGAGCGGGATCGCCTGCTCAAACAGATGCGCGAAATTCTCTCCAACCGCACCTACGTGAAGAACATCGTCAACGACCTCGTCGCGACCATCGGATAATCATGGCACGCATTGTTGGCATCGACCTGGGCACGACGAATTCTCTCGTCGCCTACATGAAAGATGGCAAGCCGCGCGTTATTCCCGGCAAGAACGACCGGACGATGGTCCCGTCCGTCGTCGCCATGACCGACAACGGCTTGATCGTCGGCGATCCGGCGAAGGAACACCTGACGCGCAACCCGGAACGAACGGTCTATTCCGTCAAGCGGTTCATGGGGAAAGGCCTGGAAGATGTCCAGAGCGAACTTGCCTACTTCCCCTACTCGTTGACCGAACAGGGCGGGGTGATCCGCATCAAGCTCGGCGAGAAAACCTATTCGCCGCCGCAGATCTCCGCTATGATTCTGAAAGAACTCAAGCAGCGGGCCGAAGCCCATTTGGGCGAGAGCATCACGAAGGCCGTCATCACGGTCCCCGCCTATTTCAACGACAGCCAGCGTCAGGCGACGAAAGACGCCGGCATGATCGCAGGCCTCGAAGTCTTGCGCATCATCAATGAGCCGACCGCCGCCTCGTTGGCCTATGGGCTCCAAGAGCGGACACAGGGGACCATTGCCGTCTACGATTTCGGCGGCGGCACCTTCGATATATCCATCCTGAAGCTGAAGAACGGCATCTTTGAAGTCCTCGCGACCAACGGCGACACCCACTTGGGTGGCGACGATCTGGACCGCACGATCGCCGACCAGTTCCTCAAGGATATCCGCGCGCAGCACGGCATTGACCTGGCCAATCACGCGGACCACATGCAAGCCGTTCGATTGGAAGCGGAACGGGCCAAGATCCGACTGTCCGATGACCTGAAGACCCAGGTCGCCATCGACCTACCGGAGAACCGAGGCCGGTTCACCAGGGAGCTGACGCGTGATCAACTCGAATCGCTGACAACGGCGATCATCGAGCGCACGTTGGCTCCCTGCCGGCTGGCCTTGAAGGACGCCGGCTTGACCCCGGCGGAGATCGATGAAGTGGTGCTCGTCGGCGGCTCCACACGCATGCCGCTCGTGCGCCGCCGCGTCCAAGAGCTCTTCGGGAAACAGCCCCATTGCGAATTGAATCCGGACGAAGTCGTCGCCCTCGGCGCGGCCGTGCAGGCCGATATCCTGAGCGGCGGCACAACCGACATGCTCTTGCTCGACGTCACGCCCCTCTCGCTCGGCATCGAAACGATGGGCGGCGTCATGAGCAGCCTGATCCGGCGCAACACGACGATTCCGGCCAGCGCCAAGGAACTGTTCACCACCTACGTCGACGGCCAAACCGGCGTGGACATTCACATCCTCCAGGGAGAGCGAGAACTCGTCAAAGACAACCGCAGCCTTGCGCGGTTTCGGCTCAGGGTGCCGCCGCTCCCGGCCGGCGTTCCGCGGATCGAGGTGACGTTTCTGATCGACGCCAACGGCATCTTGAACGTGACGGCGAAGGACATGCGGACCGGCGAGAGCCAATCGATCGACGTGAAACCGTCGTACGGCCTGTCGGACGAGGAAGTCGAGCGGATGATCGAAGACTCGTTCAAGTTCGCCGCGGACGACATCGGAGCGCGCAAATTGATCGAGGCTCGGCTCGACGCCGGCGCGCTGATCACGACGACAGAAAAGTCGATCGCCGACGGCGGCCATCTCATCGGCCAAGACCTCCTGGGCTCGGTCCGATCGGCTTTGACGGCTTTGGCGACTGCCAAAGAGGGCAATGACGCGAAAGCCATTCGCGCCCGTATGGCCGACCTCGAACAGGCGGCGAAACCTCTGTCCGTTGCGATGCTGGACGATTCATTGAAACGCAGCCTACAGGGCAAGAAAGTCACGGAAGTGACGTGAGAACAGGAGGCCGGGTTAACGCATGGATTTGAGATGGCAAGACGCTGAAGATATTGCGATCAGGCTGGTCGAGGAGCATCCGGAAACGGACCCGTTGACCGTCCGGTTCACGGACATGCACGCGTGGATCGTGGCGTTGCCGGACTTCAAAGATGATCCGAAGAAATCGAACGAGAAGATTCTCGAGACGATACAAATGGCCTGGCACGAGGAGTATCAGGATTCAAAGCCTTGAGCCTTCACTCCCCCTCTCTTTGACTTACTGAACTCCTTCTCCGATCTGATCGAGCTTGTAGAAATCGGTGGGATCCAGCCGTCGTTGCGCCGCCTGTGTCGGCTCGCTCCCTTTCGCGAAAATCTCCACGTTTCCGGGCTGGTCTTCCTGCTCGGCATTCAGGAGCCCAGTGGCGGGATCCACTTTCACGAAGGTGATCCCCTCGGGAATGGCGAAGGGTATCACGGGCATCTGTTTCAACGCCTCCTTCATGAACCCGATCCAGATCGGCAAAGCCGCATGGGCGCCTGATTCCGTCTCGCCGAGTGATCGGCGGTCGTCAAAACCGACGAATACCCCCGTGACCAGATTGGGGGTCCCGCCGATAAACCAGGCATTGATAAATTCATTCGTCGTTCCGGTTTTTCCCGCAATCGGCCGCCCAAGGACCTTGGCGGCCTGTCCCGTTCCTTTCTGGACGACGTCTTCCATCATATTGGTAATGAGATAGGCCGTCTCCTTCGAGATCGCCTCGTACGGCTCCGGCTCGGCCAACTCGAGCACCTTTTCCGTGTTGTCCTTGACGAAGAAGATTGCGTAGGGATCCGCGCGCATGCCCTGATTCAAGAACACACCGTATGCGGAGGTGAGTTCCAATAACCCGACGGAGGAGGAGCCGAGGCCGAGGGACAGGTCGCCGGCAAGCGGGCTCGTGATGCCGACTAGCCTGGAGAATTCAATAACGTTCTTGATTCCGACTTTTTCAAGCAGCCGGACGGTTGCCAGGTTGTGCGAGTGGGCCAGCGAGTCTCTAAGGCTCACCATCCCGTGAAATTTCTTGCCATAGTTCTCAGGTTTCCAAGTCTTCTCTTCCTCAACCTGCTCATAGACCACGGGAGCGTCCAGGATTACCGACGCAGGGCTCATTCCTTCATTCACCGCCGTGGCGTAGATGAGCGGTTTGAACGCGGATCCGGGCTGACGGTGAGACTGGACGGCCCGGTTGTACTCGCTGCGATTGAAATCGTACCCGCCGACCATGGCACGGATCGCCCCTTTCCCCGGTTCGATCGCGATCAAGCCCCCGTCGACGAGAGGAGTCTGCTCCAACTGAACGAACACAGCTTCCTTTTCGATCTTCTTGACACGCACACCAATGACGTCGCCCGGCTTCAGAATCTTGTTCGGGTTGGGGTTCACGACCGCGTCTTTCGTCGTATCCGGCCCCATCAACCGCCTCCTGGCCCAGGCCATGTCGTCGAACATCAGCTTTGCGGTGAGGCCGCCCACTTGGACGAGATAGGCATCCTTGGCGACTTTCGTCACGACCCCTTCGCGCTCGTCGCCTGCCTGCAACGGCTGATCGGTCATCACCACTGCCCCGGCGGGCACACCGGAGGACACATCCACTGTACGGAGAGGACCACGCCAGCCCTGGCGCTTATCCAATTCACGAAGGCCGGCGGCAAACGCGGCTTCGGCCGCCCGCTGCATTTCCAGATTCAAGGTGGTCATGACCTTGAGTCCGCCTTTGTAGACCATCGTTTCCCCGTACTTCGCAATTAAGAGTTGCCGTACATACTCCACGAAGTACGGGGCGATCTGTTCGCTGCCCGGGCGGCGGAAATTCAACTGTTCCGCCACAGCCTGTTCCCGCTCCGCTGCCGTGAGGAAACCGGCTTCCTCCATCCTGGCAAGTACGTGCTCTTGACGTTTCTTGGCTCGGGCGAAATTCTTGAACGGGGAAAAATGGTTGGGCGACTTGGGTAAACCGGCCAGGAAAGCGGCCTCTGCCACCGTCAATTGCGACAAGTCCTTCCCGAAATACGACTGGGACGCCGCGGCAACCCCGTAGGCGCCCTGCCCGAAATAAATCTGGTTCAAATACGTTTCGAGAATCTGCTCTTTCGTCGAAACCAACTCCATCTTGTATGCCAGCACCAACTCGCGGACCTTCCGGTCGAACGTCCGTTCCGAAGACAGAAACAGTGACCGCGCCAATTGCTGGGTAATCGTGCTGGCGCCCTCGACCTTTCCGCCGCGGCGGATGTTCGTCCAGGCTGCCCGAAGCATGCCGATATAATCGAGCCCCGGGTGCTCGAAAAACCGGGCGTCCTCGACGGCGATCACGGCCTGCCGCAAGTGCTCCGGAATATCGGCCAATGGCTTGAGGATGCGCCGCTCGATATAAAACTGGCCGATGAGCTGCCGGTCTGAGGAATAGACTTGTGTGACCAGACTCGGCTGATAGTTCTGGAGCTGGTTGAGATCGGGAAGATCCTGGGAATAGTGCCACAGGAGCGCGCCGACCCCGGCAGCGCCGGCAACGACTAAGCCGAGCACCACCAGCAGGCCGATTTGCCACCAGCGCCAAACACGTCTGGACGGCGGTTGACGAGGAGGCGGATCGGAAAGCTGAACTGGTCTGTCCATCGTTGTCATGGGAATCGAGCCCCCGTTCGGGGCTTCCGTCTCGGTAGGATTGTTGAAATTCACCTTACCTCGACCGGGGAGAAAACTCAAGTTTCGGGCCTTCCCTCGCGTGCTTGTGCCGCCCGCTACCCATCGGGTATACTGATTCCTGACGCCCGCAAGTGAGGGCGTCTTTTTTTTGCACTGGCGGCTGTTGAAAAAGTCCGCCGGCAGCGTTCTCACATCGCTCAGAGGCTCAACGAGAGAACCAAGCAAAGGCAAAGTACTTATCCGCTCGCATTATGATCGAAGCGAGCGGTTCAAG
>FKKE01000482.1_pt1 | contig 11063 bp, 19 predicted proteins | sample 1106331 | NCBI WGS metagenome assembly FKKE01 (sample SAMEA3931202, study PRJEB13176) | freshwater metagenome | biome: Drinking water system; feature: drinking water; material: freshwater | place: China | collected 2013-02-06 | reverse complement strand
GGGTGTTGTTGTGGTGGCCATCGAAGACGAGATGGGTGTTAGGTCGATATCCGGTGTATGGGGTGGTTGATCGTGTTTTGATGTGTATTGGGGTGTTATTTACGATTGGGATGTTGATAGTCCGGATGCAAATGGAGATAGGAACTCTTCAGAATGGATAGGTATTTGGAGGAAGGAACGGATATGAGTGTGACGGGCGAAGGAGAAGTATGGCGAGTCGTATGTTATCAGGCACGTCGGGAACATGAGCGGCAGATGAATCTATTGGCAAGTGGTCGGTGGCCTGGGACAACACCGGAAACGAACACGGTGAAGGTGATGATGTTCCGTGGTGAGGAGTGTGATTGGTTGAGTGTGGGCAAGGCGAGCTGGGTCAGCGCAGTCGAGTATTACTCTGATAAGGCACGAATGGTAGGAGGACAGGCGATTGGGGCCATCATGGTTGGGGTCATGCCAGAACAAGAGCAGGGGAAAGTCCATTTACGTCCTGCGTTGCTGACGGTTGTGACGGGTGTTGGGATGTGTGAGGGGCGTCGATTTGATATCGGGCATCGGTTTGCTGAGGAACCTGAGGTGGTTGTGTTTTATGGCCCGGTGTCGATGGATGGAGAGGGAGTAATGAAGGCTTGGGATTGGAACGTGGAATGTGGAATGGAAGGGATCTTGATTGGGCCGTGGCCGAAGCGACTCCCTCGGTCGGTGTCGTCCGGCGGCGAAGTGATCACGAAGTGAGCGCGGAGCCGCCATCCCCTCTGATGCCGCTAGTCTGTCTGTGTGACGGGTCTGTCCTTAGTTAGTTGCTCTCGCGCTCTACTTCCCAGTTCCCTGTTTTGGCCGCGCAGCCCACGCAGGGTGTGGGCGAAGCGGCACCTCCCTGCGACTCTCCCTCATGTCGAACCTGCTGAAGTGAGGGCAGACCAGGCGCCAGAGGATGTCTGGGACCCGGTCTGTGCCGATCGTATGGCAGCCGGCGACTCAGTCCAGCGACTAAACGCACGATCCATGAGAGATCGAAACTGAACCGGCGGTCCCTCACACGGCAACGGTGGCTGGGGATGAGGGTTGTTTGGGTACATCCGGCCGCGACGTCCTCGCGAACAGCGAGGGCAGAGCGGCCATCCTTGCTCCTGTTCAGGTGATGCCCGCGTAGAGAGAGTTACGAGCGGTGGAGCGCCTCACGTAACGCTTGGCGATCGGCATGCTCACGGGCTTCAGCACGAGCACGTTTGATGGACCTGGTTCGAGCAAGGGCATCGAGGTCCTGATGGGCGAGTTGTTGGAGTTTCGCACGTTCGGCTGGATGCAGGGTGTAGCGACGCATGGGATGTCCTCCTGGTTGATGTGAGCGATCACCCTGAAGTGTCATTCTGCGAGCGTAGCGAGCCTCTGTGCTGTTGTCGACGTGACCATCGTTTCCAATAGCGTTTGTCCGGTCCTTTAATGCGCTCAGGGCCGCCAGCCTTGTCTGGATTTGCGTGTCCGAGCATGATCAGGACGAGGTTTATGAGACTGACGCATGGTTGAGCCCTCGATGAGGGCAGGCTCCCCTTCATCCGTACGGTCCGTACAAGGTGACGGACATACACGGATTGAGGCCGGGGCACACCTAGCCTGCCCTCCCTCCGGTCATCACTGCTCAGGGCTGCCTGGATCCAACGCTAGGATCTCCGACAGTCGGCTCCCTGAACTCTCATCGAGGTGTTCGCCGGATCAGGGCGAACAGCCTACTCATGTTGACAAGGAAAGCACGAGAGTTAATACAGACGTTCGTGAGCCATCACGATTGAGCGTGTCTTTGGCAAGACTGGTACCGATAGTTCGAGATACACGAGACATTGTCCTTGTGATGCGTTCCAGTGTTTCTTGGCTGGAGTCGCAACGGCGAGGTTGAGTTCTTCGGCGGTGACCAGGTGCCGGGATTGTGCGATGGCCAAGCCCTGCTTGATCTGAAAGCGCGCGCGTTGGTGAGCAAGATCGCACGCCAAAGACTCATTCTGGGACGAGCCAGATGACCACCCAGTTCCTTGGATAATCGTCATTTCGGTCAGGACAGGGGCGGGGATGGCCAATCCGGTCGACTCGATCGGTTCAGCGAATCCAGGCGTCATGGAACAGAGTAGCAGCGTCAGAATGATCAGTAGGTGCATGGTGACCTCCGGGTGAACGATGTGTCGAGAGTGCCTCCCGGCGCGACCTGCCCGCCAAGCGGGCCTCAGGCAGAACCACGTGTGGCAGCAACGGAAGTGGGGAACATGGGGAGGTGCGACGGCGATAACAGTCGATATGGGAGAATGGATATTGGGGGAAGACGAGTGGAGAGTGTAGGTGATGAGAGCTTGAGAAACTGAAGACGTGTCAGGTGCATGAGGAGGAAGACCTGCGCAGGTTGTGTCGGATGCGTCGAGGATCCGTGGCCAGATCTTGTGCGATGAGGCGCTGTCGTCGTGAGATCTGCCGGGCATACTGAAACCTTCGTGCAAGGATGAGAGCGAGAAACGTCAGCAGAGTCATCAGTAGGCCGATGTTGGAAATGGGACATCCACTGAGGAAAGACATGGCTCACCTCTGGCGTGAGAAGGAAGTGTATGTGTGGAAAACGGTGCAGACACGGCCGAAGTCATCGATGTGCTACTACGCCAAAGAGCGTCACCGGTCTTGTTCGGTGAAAGTCAGCGAGCCGATCGGACTCGTCTCTCTCATCAGCCTCACTCCCCTTTACCCTAGACCTACCACGCAAGACCGTTGTGTCCAGGGGCACTGGATTGAACCAGCCGGCAGTGCCGAATGGGCCTCACTCATTATCAGATGGCTGCTTCCAAGCCTACTGTTCGATGACCTCGGAGTTGAGTCATGGTTTCGAGTGTGTGGTCCGCGATCGTCCCAGCGGACCAGAGGGTGGACGGTATTCTCATAGCCTGCCGTCTCAGGTAACGGATAAGGAAAGGGGCCATGTCGTGAATCGACGTGGCCCCTCGGATCTGGCGACCGGCGTATTGAGGTTACGCGGCTTGTGCCTGACCCTGTTTCCGCTGCACCACTTGGTACTTGGATGCGACCAGTTCCAAGCGGCTGCGCTTCTGGCCTTGGGCATCTTGCCAGGCATTTTCCTGGAGCCGACCTTCGATTTCGACGTAATCGCCTTTGGCGACTTCGTTGGCGAACGTCATGCCTTTGTCACCGAACATGGTGACCGGGACGCGCGTGGTTTTGGTGACGCGCTTCTGGTTGGCATCGTCGTACTCGTTCTTGATGTACACCGTGCAGCTGATCACGGGATTCCTACGGGTGCTGCGAACCTCCGGCTTATTGCCGATGCGCCCACGACACTTGAAGTGATTCTGGTCGTTCCAGGGCTTGGATGAGGCCGGGCCGTTGCTCGGGGTGGATGGGGTGTCAGACATGGGAAACCTCCTACAATATGACTCTCAAGGAGTCGGTGAAGAACAACAGGTCGTGGGTTACGCGGCCTGCGATGCGAGAACAATACGAAGTGGAGCCTGTGTCTCGCGCACGAAGGCTCTGAGGATGCGGATCACCTGACGTTTCATGGGCGTCGTGGTGACCTGATCGATCGTGACGTGGCATACCCTGGCGGCTGAGGCCGCCCGCACGATGCTGACGTCTGCGGTGTCTCCGGTTTGCAGATTCGTGAGATGGAGTTGTTGACGGCACGCAGAATAGCGACTGAGCGACCCACTCAGGCGTACATCCGAGGCATTGCCGATGAGCGCAATGGCAACAGCTAAGGGGCTATGACAGTGTAATCGCTGTCGAGTCATGATCCCTCCTCATGTATGAACGATCATGCTCGCATCAGGCTACCCGCAAGGCGGGTCTCCGGAATCCCCTCAGCAGGACGTCCGTCGATTCAGGGTGTTACGCGATGGAGTAGAGCCAAGAAAGGCAGGCACTGGCAACGGAAACGATGGTCGACCGGTGAGGAGCGATCGGAATCCTTCTTTCACTAAACCGATTGCCCAGAGGATGACGAGCAAGCCATAGCAGACGATCACCACGAGGCCGATCAGAATGGCGAAGGGCAACAGGATGTTCAGGCTGAAGGAGAGGACGGTGTGTGCCGTGGGAAATGAGAGAGCGAAGGCATCAAGCCAGGTCATAGTTGGGACTTTCTGTGTGAAGGTCGGTACCGGGGAGTTGAGCGTGTCTGACTCCTCAGGCTGCAGTTCAACCGGGTTCATTGATGAGGAATCTGGTATGAGCGTAAACGGGTTCGGGAGTGAGGCCACTGTCAGTGGCGTCGAGGGTAACGGATCCTCGGCTTGTGGCGGAGTCGTACACATGTTCGGCGTTTGTCGGCAAAGATTCCCGTGGACAAGCAAGATGTATTTGGAACTGCCGACCGATCCGTTGTAGCCGGCTAACGATTGCCACGTGCGACCGTGTTTTGTCAGCTGTTCCCCGAGAATGGTTCGTGCGGCGGTGAGATTGTGACAGGGCTCGAGTAAGTCACGCGGCGAGATGTTCAAGGTCTGGGCGAGCGAAGGCCAATTGGTGCTGTTAATTTGAGCGAGGCCCAGATCGAGTTTTTGTTGTTGACGTTGCAGCCACGTGAGTAATTGATAGGCTTCGGTTTTGCTGTTCGGGAAGACGCTGTGACGGTTGCCAAGTGGATCTGTCCAGCCAAACGCCCAGGGGTGGTTGCGGCTTTCGGTGTAGACCAGGGCACGAAAGAGGGGCACGGGAATGTCGAGCGCGCGGGCTTCCCGCTCCAGACAGGACTCCCAGGTTTGAGGACGGTCTGGGGCAAGCGCAAAGACGCTGCAGGGACCGCTCCAGACGAGCAAGGTGCCCAGGAGGATCAATCCGTGCTGGCGCGTGTGGAGTGTCGCTCTCATGCGGGCTCCCTTCGTGTGTGGGACAAGGAACGAGTGAGTCGTGACAAAGACGGCGACGGACCACCATGCGGGTAATAGACGAACAGATTGGGGAAGAAGCGTCGGATGTGTTCCGTGGTGCCTTCTCCCCACATCGGACAATAGGAGCAGATCGCAAAGGTCTCCTTGAGGTTCAATTCGTGTCCGTGGCGAGTGAGAAACTCGCCGGCAGTCATGGCGAAGTGCCGAGACGTGGGGGTATGAAATGGCACCATGTCAGGCCAGGAATCGACGCTGAGATATTGATGCCCGGTAAAATAGTAAATCCAGGCTTGAGCACTATGAGCGGCGCCGAGATCAACGATCGTCCAATGCGGCGGAATGAGGTGTGCAAGGGCATAGTACGGTTGCAGAAACCCCAGAAATTCGTCGGAGAGTTCGCATTCTGCATAGGGATTCTTGGTGAAGATCTCACGCAATTGTTCTTCTGGGATGATTCTGAACAGTAAACGAGAGAGCGCCTCGTTGCTGATCAACGGGGGGAGTGTGTGTTGCACGCCGACCGAATCAGGCGAGAACATGGTGTGTTCCCTGTTGAACGAGCAGAGTCAATCCATGCAAGCATTTCCGACACACATGTGTTTCAGCTTGATGCAGAGGCTCTTGGCGAAACTGCATGGAAGGGTTAAAGCGGCCGGCAGAATCGGCCGTCGTAAAATATAGACCGATCCCGTCAGTAGAGTCTGCAATTCTCTCTCGACATAGGTTGCAGCTGTAGGTTCGGTGCGTGGTCATATGGAGCCTCCGAGTTCTAACCGATTGCTTATGAGCAGTCGGTCTCATTGGCCCAGCAAGGCCTACGCACACCCATACGTGTGCGTCGAATTGAGTGTGTCTAGAACGTGCGGACAGAGAGTGAATGATGATCAGGAGCGGACGAGCGTGTGGCTGGAGATGATCATATGGCTGTAAAGCATCCAGCGATGGTCCGGGAAGATCAAAAGATCGAACAGACTGGCATAGCCGAGTGAAATGGGATGTTGGAGATTGGTGCTGAGTGTCAGGGTATCTTGAATGTCTTGCCAGAATGCCTCCACAGAGTCAGGGCCACAGCTATTTTGGCCGATGAGCGGCATGATGGTGCTCGCCGAGGCTTTCGTTAATTCTTCCAGAGGTCTTTTGTGAGGGGTTGCGACGAGGGTCGCGCACCGATGATTGGGATGCACCAGGAGTTCATGGCTGCCAGGTGCGTTGATGCCAAGGGTTAAGCGATCGTCTTTGCCCAGGGCTTGGGCCGTATCAATCCGACGTAAGAGGTCATCGACGGATGTGATTCCGAGTGGTAGCAGATAGTGACTGAGATGACACCGGGAGTACGGGGTTTCGAGTCCAACCCAGATGTTTGGATGACTGTTCGAGCTGAAGTCGGTGTCCGAGTGCTGGCCAGATCCCTTCGTCTCATGGGTTTCGACTTCAATGGTCCCAGTAGATGTGTGCATGCTGGCCTCCTCTGATGATGATGTTTCTGTGGTGGCGGCGAGCGGAGACTGGATTGCTGTCGAAATCACGTATGCCGGGTGCTGGAATTCCGGGCGGCCGCTGTCGCGAGAGAGTCGACGAGCTCATTCATCGGAATGCCAGAGTGGGCGGCGACTTTGACCCAGGCAATGGGGAGAGGATAGGTGCGGAGGTAGCGCACATAATCGAGGGTGGTCCGAGTGTTCGCGTGCCATCGGTTGGTGGCCCACGCTTCGATGCCGTTGTAGTCGAAGTAGACCGTGACGGCGCTATATTTCTGCGTGAGGCAGTGGTTAAGCCCGTGACGAACGGCTTGTAATTCTGCGGCGACATTACGATGCATGACCATGTGGGGCTCGATATGGTCACTGGAGTGCCGGCAGAGTTCTTGGTCTCCACGTCGAATGACATAGGCCCATCCAAACCGCATTCCCGTGGACTCTTGGAGACACGCTCCGTCGACCCAGAGCTCAACTGCGTTCGAGTTGGAAGGCATGGGTGAAATGGGCGTGGAGGGAGTGGGAGTGGTCGAGTAAGACAGGAGCAGGCCGATGTCGGTCCAGGCATGTGCGATGCGCGCCAGGATATCGGGTGAGGGAGCTCGGAGTTCGTTCGTGGTATAGCGAGGGCCGATTTTACCGGCGTAGATCACGAGTGAGCCAAGTGCCGGTCCTTGCGATTCAAAAAGGGTGATCTTATGACCGTAGCCGTTCGGAGTGGGTTCGGAATGGCGGACGGCACGGAAGTCTTGTCGAAGTAACGCTGGTACCAGGGCATCGACGATCTTGGATGGACTCATAGCTCCTCCTCCGGTGATGAGGGATGTCATCAGCAGAGAGTACTACCCACGCAGTGGGTCAATCTGGTTTGACACAGCGAGTGTGTGGTGCGCTTAGGAACGTAAGGCGCCAGGTTGTGGTGCCAGAGCGATCCCCTCAATATGACCTGGAGCGAAACAGCAGGGATGGGCTGAGCCTTTATTGGAAGGAGACAAAGATGAATCGGTCATCGACGATCTCAGCAAGGGCAGTACGCACATCGTCCCAGCGGAGGTGTCCCAGCCCACATCCTGGACGTGGGCAATATAACTGCTGAATCTGATGGCGATCGAGAATCTGACGGATCGCGTGAACGCCGTCGAGAATGAGTGGGAGATGAGATGGATGTCCGTAATGCTCTTTGGTGGGCCAGGTGATGAGGCGGATGTCCGGGAAATCGTGAGGGATATTTCCGATGATGCGCAGCTTGGTCCCGAGTTGTTGTGGCAGAGTGGGGTATCGTATGGCGGCGTCTTTTGCCTGTCCGGCTCCCATGACTGCCTGGCCGGTGGGTTTCACGATGCCGTTGGTTGCAACGGCAATCCATGCGCCAGCTTGGTGGTAGGTCCAGAGATTACCCTTGAGTTCTCGAAGCGGTGGCATGAGGTAACTCCTGATCAAGAAAGAGTGAGTCCAACCTAGACAGGCAAGCGACTGCCATTGGGCCGCCCATCCACAAAGCGATCTGGGAATTGCCGGACCGCGAACGTAATGAGTTCGTGGGTATGGCAATTCCAGCCCTCTCTGCAATAACACAACACGACTTGACGCTCGGCCTGAGCGAGCGTCTCCCAGACTTGGGCTGGCACGCGCGCCAAGATTTGCGCGTACTGCTGGCAGTACGCTTCCCATGAGAGCGTGCCGGACTTAGAGCCCATCACCATCTGCCAGGTCGGCGCCAATGCACGCCAGATCCCTTGCGCCGACTTGACCGTGGTATCGATCCCCTGCACTCCTGGCCGAATCTGCGCACGCGTCAGCGTCGTCATGATCTCCTCCTCCATTGAACTAATACATATTGCCCTTGGGAGTGAGGCTACCCTGGTACAGGGTCGTGCGGGATGGAGTTATTGACATGAGCTGAATGCAGTGAAGATTACGTGTGGAGATGTGGTTCGGTAGATTCGGACCGGGCCGACGATTGTCTGAGGCTGGTTAGAAAACCTTGTCGGGCTTGCTGGAGGCGATCAGCTCGTTCCGCGTCCGTGAGTGGGGTCGGGTAATGAGCTTGAGGACCCTGAAGATAGGCGTGAGAGAAGGTCTGGTAGACGGTGTCCATGGATTCGGGCGGAACGTAGCAGGCATTCCATCGATTTGGTGTCCCGCCACAGGCGGACCATCCCGTGCGACTGGATTTGGCAAATTGCTCGAAATCCTTGATGTAAAAACTTTCGTGTCCGGTAGGTCCACCATGGAGTTGGAGAAGGTATCGTAATGTGTCGTCGTCTTGGTCGAGTCGTTCAATGATGGCGATGTGCCCATGCGACCATTGACGAATTCCGGTATGAGCATTGGTGTGAATGAGAATGACGGGGGTGGAGACGAGAAGCCGGCTGTGTGGGTAGGTCTCGTGGAGTGTTCTGAGAAAGTGTTCGATCTCAGAGTCAGAGAAATGATGGGTGGCAGACAGCTGTAGGAGAAGTTGTACGACGTCTGGTGTGGGGATGGTCAAGTCGATGGGACGTGGCATAGATCCTCGTGGGGTGATGGGTGGATACATCCGTGACCACTGAGGAAGTGACTACGGCCCCTGGCCGTCCGGCTTGTGAGTTAGCCGGTGTCGCCATCGTTGATCCCACATCCTTTACATGCATCGACGTTATATCCGAAATCTGTCGCGTAATCTTTTACGGGGTTGAAGAAACAGGTGGTGTCTGGTCGTGAGCCGATCAAGAATGGACAGGGTTGGATCTTGTGTCCGATGGCTGGAGATGGAAGAGGTGCAAGGACCGCATAACAATACGGTCCATCAGGGATGATGGTGACAAGTTCTTGTGTCGAGAGGTTAAGGACGATTTCTCGTAATTCGACTTCTTGTTGTTGGTGTCGGGCGAGCTGCTGAACGATGGATTGGGTATGGCAGTCTGTGGGGAGTCTTGTGCTCTGTTCGGGATGGGGCATGGATGTTTCCTTTTGAGTTTACAGAGAGGACATGAGCTATCTGACAAACCAGCGGCAATCTGGGCCAGTATAGCCGGCATGGCCTTGCCGTTTGAGAGCGCTGAGGACTCCAGCAGCTGCGCGGGCAGCTCCTTGTGCCGACAAAAATTGCTTGTTGGGCCAGAGCAAACTGGCTGCTTGGCTGGGGGTCAGTCCTTGTCGGTAGGTTCGACTGGCTTTGGATAGAATTGTACGGGCTTGTTGAAGTGTGACTGGTTGGTAGGCGCGGTCATGCGCATCGGGCTTCATCATGATCGACCTCATGCGATTTGAGAAGGGGTGGTCCGTTGTGCTCGCATCTCGCGCATGACACGAGGGACGGTGATGTCGAGGATGACGCATTCCCGATCGTAGGCGGACATCTGGTCCAATATGGGATTGATCAGTTCTTCGAACGCTCCAAGGTCTAGTAGGTAACACCAGGTGTGGTGATTGGGTGGTCCGTCCAGAGAGCTGGAGCCTTCCCAGACTCCAAAGCGTTGGTAGAGGCCGGTATTGAGGGCTTCATAGCGCATGTGTCCGTCATCGAAGATTTCTCCTCGAGAGCAAAATCTGAATTGACTGTCCCTGAGCGTGACGATCTCTCTTCGGAGGAGTGCGCCTTGGATGATCCTGAGTATGTGTGGTCGTGGGGTTTGCATGACACAGTGATCCGGGATTGGCGGTGTGTTGGTTGTAGGGTTGTCTGCTGAGATGATTGTCATGGGGCGTTCCTTGTTAGAGATGATCCGGGTTCTGGTCTTGGGACAGGATCACACTCGGCATGCCGGGCCACTGAATCCGAGCGCTTTCCCAGGTAAATGGTTTGACATGATGGGGTTCTTGTTCGGCTCGGTCTTGAGCATCGTGTTGTGACCAGGCTGAGATTTCGAAGTGCTGGCCACGGGCGTCTCGAAACCGATGGAGTTCAGGGAGTTCTATGGATGGTGCGTGTCGAACAGCAGCGATCAAGATCCGAAGGGGTTCGTCGAATGTTGTCGTAGGGAGGAGGCGTTCGAGCTGTCTGGCGATGGATTCGCGATGAGAGTCTGAGATGATCGAGTAGATGGCCATGGCTTACCTATTAGGGGCGAATAAGTCGAATTGGAATGTGGGAGGCCGTGCACAAATCAATCATGTGTTTGGTGCCACGCGATTGACCATCCCAAAAGATCACGACTAGCAAATCTGGATGCTGACGAGCCTCGTTCAGCATCTGTTCGTTGCGAAGGTAGCCCGCGCGCTTCCCATAACGATCCCAATCGGCTGGACGTTGGATGACAGTGGCGCCACAGGCCTTGGCCGTTTCGTCAGCCCACGTATCGACCCCGCGTGCACAGCCGTGCATGAGGGAATCCTCTGAGGTGATCACATTCTGAATGGTGTGTCGGACAAGATGGGGGTGAGGAAAATCCCGGCTGCCGGAGACCAAAATCATGCGTGCCATTGTTCGCCTCCGATGAGAGTGACATCAATGTATTACAGACGTCATCAGCTGCGAACGAAGAGAGCCGAGCGCACGATGAGAAGAGGAGATGCGGGGGAATTAGTGGAGGGGAAGAGGAGTTTTAGTGGAAGTGGCTGGTGCTGGGTTTCTTGGGCTTTGTTGGCGAAAACGTACTGGAACGGGTTGTTGTGGTGGTAGGGCTGATTGAGGTGTGGAATCTGCTTCCAAGGGGGCAAACTGGTTCGGGAATTTATTAAAGAACCAGGTCAGAGCTACAGGGAGATAACGGGCAGCGACTGTGACGCC
>FKKE01007235.1_pt1 | contig 11071 bp, 5 predicted proteins | sample 1106331 | NCBI WGS metagenome assembly FKKE01 (sample SAMEA3931202, study PRJEB13176) | freshwater metagenome | biome: Drinking water system; feature: drinking water; material: freshwater | place: China | collected 2013-02-06 | reverse complement strand
TCCACATCTCGAAGCAAACGTTGTTGATCCCGACTCTGTTTGCTCGGTAGAAGATCGGTCCTTTCGAGTCCAACTTGATCGCAACAGCAACGACTGCCATGACCGGCGCCACCATTACGAGCAGCAACGCAGATCCAACCCTGTCGACAAGTGCCTTTCGGAATCTGTTTGCGCCCTCATAGCGTGGTTTGTCGATGTGCAGGAGCGGAAGGCCGGCGACGGGCCTCAGCATCATACGCGGCCCTGCAACGTCGGTGACACCGGGAGCCACGACCATGTCCACATCGAGCCCTTCTAGGTCCCAGGACAGTTCCTGCATCGCCGCGTGACCGAGGGCTTCGGCGGAAGTTACCGCCACAGTTGTGGCGCCGGACATGGTCACCGAGGTGGAGACATCATCGAACGTTCCGAACACAGGCACTTGAGCCTCGCCGACGGTGACATGGTCCCGCGTTCCGGAATGTGCGGGGAGGCATACTCCGACGACGCCGTACCCCAGGGTTGGTTCTCTTATCAGGCGCTCCATCAGAGGCACCGCGGAACCTAGATTGCCGACAATCAGCACGTTCTCCAGGTTCTTCATCTTCAGCCGCTGGTTTCCGAGGCGCTGGCGCCAGCCCCACCGGGCCAGCACTAGACCCACGGTTCCGATCGGTAGCGCCAGCGCAAGGAAACCCCGTGCGATGTCCAAACGAAACAGTAGATCGATCATCGCCAGAACACCGAAAACAGACAGACACGCAGAAACGACTCGGCTGTACTCCTGCGACCCGGAACCGGCGATTCTACGGTCGAGGGTATGAAAGGCGCGAAGCGCCATTAGCCAGCACGCCCCCAGCGCGATAGACACAATGATGACCGGTGTCTTGGTAACAGCTACCGGTTCGAGAGCGCTTCCAGCGCCGAACCGAACGAACTGCGCAAGGGCGATCGCCGCGACAACGATCGCAGCATCAGTCCAGGCCAACCTCGTCAAGTACCCCCGCACCCACGAGCGCTCGCGTGGGCGCCCAGCGGCCCGTAGTCGCCGAGCGCCGCTAACCTCCGAACGCCCCATGGTGTCGTAGGCCTGACGGTTGGCCATTGCCTACCTCCTCAAATCTTGAACAAAGTTGCTCAATTCGAGAGCTCAACGACGAGATCATTGGCCTGCGAACGTTCACCATCGCAACAATGGCGAGTCGCACCATCGGTGCGAGACTATTTCAGTCTGATCACACTCACAACCTGAGAGTGATAACTGCACAGATCCGAACGATATTTAATGTGATCAGAAAGTTAACAGAACATGCATCTCGGCCCTAAACGCCGCCCACACCCCGACGAGGATGCATCAAGGTTGCACGGTCGCGGGCCTAGAGCCCCAAGCCCGTAGAAGCCACAACATCTATTAGATCTTCTGTCTAGCAATCGATTTCGGCCAACGATCACCGTGGCCCGCTCAGAACCTAAGCCCAAGCATGTCAAACCGACGATTTGCGATCGCCGATCATGGCACCCAAAAAGTAGACACATTTTTGCACTCGCGAATGTCTCTAGGATCTGAAGCGCTACCCACCCGACCCGCGGGCTAGGTTTTCGAAGGTTAAAGATCGTACAAAGCACCCAAAGTAAGCGCGTCTTCGCAAACTCTCGGATAACCGCAAACTGAGGTCGCAACTAACCTGAGCACGACAGGTCGTTTCGGTCTCGGATTCGTACCCATCGTAGTCATCAAGACCTTGACCAAGGAACGAAGAACGTCTTGAAATGGTGTCCGGCTCGCGCCCAAACGTGAGACGGCCGCCACATCCTGGGTTCTGATCTCGCAACCGTCCGGCAGTCGTGACCATACTGTCCTGATGCCCGACCCGTTCCACGCTCTCGTGCTGATGAACCTTCTCTTCGTTGTGGGTGCGTGGTGCCTCGCCAGGCCTAGTTACGCCGCCGCCGCGGTTCTTGTAGCCAACAGTGTGGCGTGGGCGCTGTGGAATCAGCCGATCGAGGGCCGAGTGTTGGTCTCGTTCAGCATCGAGCACGGGATAACCGAGTCCGACATGTTGTCGGTGCTGGCTGTCGTGATCGCAACTGTCACGGTCTACCGGTCACGGGTCAGAAGCAGGCGGTCGGACGAAGAGGCGCTTTCGTCAGCCGGCGATGAGCGACTCAATCGTCGGTAGGGCTCACCGTGGCGCGGCGCTCGACGGCGTTCAACCTGCAGGTGTCGATCCCTTGATCCGATAGATCCGGAACTGCGGTTTGCCAGTCGGCGTCGTCACCGTCATGGCGACCGTCGCGATGCCGGCGCCGTCGTCCCAAAGCGTTGGATAGCGAAGGTTGATGGCGTCGAGTGAGCCGAGGCCGGTCGGCCGCTGCGTGAGTATGTACTGCACGCCCTGCTCGGCGGGTGCGTTCAGCTTCGCGAAGAAGTCGAAGTCGCTGCGCACGACGAACTGTTCGGGCCGCTCGGACTCCAGCCAGACGCGCGAGACCCCGAAGGTGTCGACGAGAACAGAGCCCTCCGGCAGATTCTGGCTGTCCAGCCAGGCGGCGACGTTGCCCGACACCTCGCCGAACCAGTAGAACCAGAATTCCGACGGCGGGTGGCGATCGGGCCAGAACGCCGAGCGCAGTCCGTACTCCTCCTTGCCCAGCGCCGGGTTGAGCATCGACGACGCGGTCACCGGTAGTGAGGTCGCGAGGACCAGGGCCATGAGGGTGGTGAGGGTGGTCCTTTCGACACACGACCTCCGCAAGCTCCGGTCGCTGCTCAAGGAGCGGCGGGTGGGCGCAGTGCGTAGGTCAGCGGACCCTTCGAGGCTCGTCGCTTGCGCTCCTCGCACCTCAGGGAGCAAAGGGAGCCCGGCGGCTTGCGCTCCTCGCACCTCAGGGAGCATTAGGTGCGCGCTCACTCCTCGCACCGCGGGGAGCAAAGGGAGCCCGGCGGCTTGCGCTCCTCGCACCCCAGGGAGCATTTGGTGCGCGCTCACTCCTCGCGCCCCGGGGAGCATGGATGGCCCGCACGCCACTAGGACCGCGACGACGATCAGCGGCGTCGACGCCAGGTAGAAGCGGAACCAGCCGAAGGTAGAGCCGAGGATCACCGCGGACATCTGGAACAGCAGAACCGAGCCGAACACGACTGCCGGCACCGCGGCATCGACCCTGCGCAGCCGCACCGCGATCCAGGCCACGACCGGCAGCACCGCGAACAGCAGCGGTTGCATGCCGAGCAGGTTCGCGACGATCACCTCCGCCAGCGGCCCTGCTCCGACGTCCTCGGCCGAGACGATCCCCGCCGCCGCCACCTGCGCCGAGTTGCCGTACTGCGAGGAGAACTGGGAGAACGCATTCCCGTCGAGGAGCCAGCCGAGGCCCGCCCACACCACGAACGCGAACGCCGTGGGCATGGCCACGATGGTCGCGTCGTGCACACCGAAGGGGGCTCCGGCCCGCCACCCCACCCGTCCGGAGACTCCTTCGGGACGGTGCCGTCGGGTCGACACCACGAACACCCCGACCGCCACACCCGCGGCCGCGGGTAGCGCCTCGTAGCGCGTCAGGTACGCCAAACCCAGGGCGACGCCGGCGATGACCAGGTCGAACACACGTGATCGATTCACCCACAGCAGGATTCGACGGCATGTCCACAGCAGGAAGAACAGGAACGGCGCCTCGCTCATCCCCATCCCCGCGTACAGGATGATCATCGGGTTCAGCGCGAACGCCGCGACCGCGATCCAACGCAGCAGACGGCCGGCACCGTAGTCGAGGGCGATGCGCCGAACCTGCCACCCGGCACCGGCCATGAACACTGCGCTCATGACCGCACCGGCGAATCCGACGCGACGCAGCTCCGGCCACTGGTTCAGGGGCCAGTGCGACGACAGTTCGACGAGCGGGATCTCGATCAGACTCGGCAACGGATTCCACACGAAGCCGATCGCGCCCAGATGCGGGTCCCGGCTCCAGATGGTGAACCCGGCGTTGCCCACGCGACTGCTCGCGTCGGGATTGATGTATCCGACAGCGAAATACAGGTACGCACCGACCGCCAGATACCCGGCGACCAGACCGGTGAACAGCGACATACCCCACCACTGCGTCGCGGTGAGCCGTCGACGGCCCTCACTCACCGGCGGCTGCACACCGGCCGCCGGTGCCGAGGCGTCGTCGTGAAGCTCGACGGTCATGTAGTCGAGCCGTCAGCGGGATCGCCCGAGCCGCCGAAGCGTCTGCGATACAACATGATCGCCACCGAAACGAGGACTGCGATCGCGACGACGGCGGCGCTGACACCCAGCCACACCACCCAGCTGGTGCCGACCTGATCGACCTCGGCCTGCGGACCGTCGACCCGCACGGTCATCAGCTCGGGCTGACCCGCGCGGCCGGCCACCAGGACGTCACCGCGGAGGTTCGCCAGATCTCCCTGCTGATCATCGAGATACGCGAACAGCGGGTCGACCAGATCCCACGACCCCGAGGTGCTCACCAACACCACCGTGCGCGAGTTCTGCGAGAACGCCTGGATGGTGCCCAGCCCGTCCGGGATCGCCAGCCTGATCTGCGCGGCCAGGTCGACGAGCGTGGACGAATCCTCGGTGTTGATCGGCGGATTCAGCGGGCGGGCGTTCGCCGCATCGGCCACCACGAGTGCGCCGGTATTGCTGGCGATCGCCTGATCCAGCGGCACCAGCACCGGCGACAGTGCGGTGGCCGAACTGCGCTGCACCGACGCGAGCAGTGCGGCGGCGGCGTCGAGTTGCGCCGGGTTGGTGTTGTCGAGCGCGACCTGGACGGTCGGCTGCCACCCGAGTGGCACCGACGAGAAACCGCCCATCCGAACGGGAGTCGTGCTCGACGACGCGGTCGACGACGGGTCGATCTGGAACGTCAGCGGCACGCTGCGAGGCGAACAGGCACCCGGGGCCGGCTCGTAGGAGACCCGGAACTCGAGCGGTTCGTTCGCCGCCACCTGCGCGGCGGGAATGGTGAACTTCGTGTCCAGGGCGCCAGACGCATTCAGCGCACTCGTGTGCAGGATCTCGCCGCCGGTGACGGCCATGACGTTCGCGCGTTCGTTGTCGCGGACCGGGGTGTAGCGCGCCTTCAGCGCGACGTCGACCGCGCCGGGCCGGCCGAGCGCGAGAATGGTGGGGTCGAAACCCGGTATCAGTGACGCGGTCCCGAGAGCCTCCACCGACAACCGATCGGAGAACTCCCCGAAGGTCACCGAGTCCGAACCCTGCACATCCCGGTCGCCCACCGATTCAACTGCGGCGGAGGGCGTCTGCGCCAGATCGGTCAGCCCGTCGCGGAACAGGGCCACCTGATCGGGCAGGGAGTCCTGATCACCGCTGATCACCAACACGGCCCCGGGTTGTCCCGCGCGTTCCAGCCGGATGCCTCCCGGGCCGCCCTCCTCGCGGATGACGACCGCCCGGTCCAGCGGACTGGCCGCGCGCGGCAACCGGGCATCGGCCGACTCCACCACGTCGATCGCAACACGTTGCGGACGATAGTGATTCGCGATGGCGGCGACGACGCCGAGCGTGGTCTGCGCGGCCGCGGCACTCGGGCCCTCCGGGGTGTACACGGTCACCCGGTTGACCACGGTCCCGAACACATCCTGAATGGTGGAAGGCACCGTCGCGGCGCCCCGGAAGGCGACGTTCAGGCTGGTCAGTGCGACCTCCGGCACCGGTCCGCACACCGAATCGTCGGTCCCGTTGCGCAGCGTCAGTCGCAGATCCGCACGGCCGTTGTCGCCCACGGGCACTGCGGTCAGCGGAACGGAAAACGCGGTGCTGAGCTGCCGCGGACCGAACCTCGGTACGACGACGGTACCGATGATCGTGCCGTCGGTGCGGGCGACCTGGATGAAGGCGTCGGTCACGTTGGTCGCCGACGCAACCACACCGGTCAGGGTGGTCGGTGACATCCCCTGCGGCACCGGGATGCTCACTCCGACCGGAACGTCGGCGCCGTCGATCGTGACCGAGGTGCCCATTCCCAGTTGCCGCCAGTTGAGCGTCGTCGTGCCGTCTCCCGGCGCCGCCGCGGCCGGAGCCACGGCTCCGAGCCCGACGACCAGCGCCACGAGGGTCGCCCCCAGGAGGCGTCGCAGGCGGACAGGACTGTTGCTAGACATTCTCAGGACCTTTCGGCGGTCGGGACGCACCGGGCATGGCCGAGAGTCCGTGCACGGTCTTCTCCCAGTAGGAGGGCTTGTAGATGAGCTGCGCCATGCTCTTGATCGCAGCCATGGACTGAAGGAACCAGTAACCGGGCACGAGTAGCGCGGCACCGAGCAGGTAGGGCTTGCCGAGGGTGCGGGTCGACACGACGCCCAGCATGATGGTCGCCAGGTTCCCGACGGTGAACATCAGGACGCACAGGTAGTAGATGGGCCCGGGGAACAGGGAGTGCATGAAGTCGGGCTTGCCTGCGAACCAGATCAGCAGCAGCGTCCAGAACAGCAGGTTGAGGGTGTTGGCGATCGGCATGCCCGCGGTCAGGTTCGAGATCCTCAGTGCCGGAACGAGTCCGAGTTCGCGGACCATCTCGACCGGGTGACGGGTGTGCACCAGAAAGGTCTGTAGATAGCCCTTGTACCAACGCGAACGCTGCCGGACCCAGTTCACGACGTCGGCGTTCGCCTCTTCACCGGTGAGCGAATCCAGGACGACCGTGCGATACCCGTAGCGCGCCAGTCGAATTCCAAGATCGGCGTCCTCGGTGACGTTGTACGCATCCCATCCGCCGACCTCCCGCAGTACGTCGGTGCGGATGTGGTTCGACGTCCCGCCGAGCGGTATCACACACTTCGACGCACTGAGCGCGGGCAGCATGTACGAGAACCACTGATCGTACTCGATCGCGAACCACCGGGTCAGGAGGTTCTCCCGCTCGTTGTAGTAACCGAGACGCGCCTGCACCGAGCCGACCTCGGGCGGACTCGCGGCGAACACCGCTGCCGCCCTGCGCAATTGCAGTGGATCCGGGATGTCTTCGGCGTCGTAGATGGTGACGATGTCGCTGCGTTCCGACGGCAGGCTCATGGCGACGTTGCACGCTTTGGGTTTGGTCCGCGGCTCGCTCGGCGGGACCAGCACCGGGGTGATCCCGTCGAGATCGGCGTGCTCGACCGCCGCCCGGGTCTCGTCGTCGTCTTCTTCCAGGACCAGCAGGATGTCGAGTTTGTCTGCGGGATAGTCGATTTTCCCGACGCCTGCAACGAGATTGGCGACGATCTCGGGTTCTCCGTAGACCGGCAACAGCACGGTGTAGACCGGCAGGTCGGCGTCGGGAATCGCGCGTGCGTCGTCGTCGGACACCCTCAGCACTCCCCTGCCGGACATGCCGCGGGTGACGAGCACGAACTTGTCGACGCTCGAGACCAGGAAGTACAGAGCGCAGATGCTCAGGATGACCGCGAGTGAGACCCGCCAGGTCAGGAGGAACGCTGCCGCGGTCACGATCGCGAGCACGACGAGGCCGAGACGCTGCCTGCGGCTCAACGGATGTCGTGCCGACAGGGTGGAGACATGCCGCGCGTCGGTGACCGGTCCCGCGTCGGGGATGGTCACCGAGCTGGTCGTTCGACGGCGTCGATCATCGACCACGCGAGATCGGTCAGCGCGACATCGAGGTCGGAGTCGTCGACGGGGTCCGGGGTGTCGTCGCCACCGCGGATGAGCCAACTGATGGGTTCGGCGACGGTGGTGGCATAGCTGGGCGGCTTCGGCTCCGCGACGTTTGACGATCCCGGCTGATCACGCGCGGCCATCAGGTAGACGGCGATGTAGCGCTCACCGGCCGGAGTGGGAACTCGCCAACCCCAGAATCGACCGGTCCACAGTGTTTGGTCCGAGGTGCGGACCGACTCCAGGCTGTTGGCGATGCTGCCGAGCCGGGTGTGTCGGCCGTCCGAAGAGGCGGGAGTCGAGTGGATCGTCGCCGGCGGCACCGTCTCGTACCAGAGACCACGGCGGTAACTGGAGAAGCGGCCCAGATCCGCGGTGGAGAACACGTCGAGATAGGCGGTGGACAGCGGCCTGTCCTCCGGACCGGTCTGGCCCGTCGTGACCCGGTACCGGCGCACGTCACCGTCGGACCCCATGACCCGCGGACCCCAGTCGAACACCTCGGGCTCGGTGATCCCGATACCCAGCGTCCGCAACTGCTCGAGCCACTCCTCGCCGATGGGCGGTGACACAACGGGTTTCGGCGATTCCGGGGCAAACGGGGTGACCGCCAGGATCACCAGTGCCACCAACCAGGCCGACGCCAGGGTGGCGATGGACTGCTTGGGCAGGCCGGCGCGTGCCGAGCCCGTTCTGCCTAACCGGAGTCGTACGACGATCGCGATCGCGGTCACCGCACCGGCGGGAATCGTGTAGGCCAGGACCGGGATGTCGTGGAGTACCGCGACCAGCACCGCGCCGCCGACGCCGGACAGCGCCGCGGTGGCGAGGGCGACCCGCGGGTGCCGACGCAGCGACATGTACGTCACGACGAGGGCAATCGCCACGGACAACGCGCCGAAGGCGACGGTCGTGCCGCCGAGCACCTGCCCCATCAGCAGGTAGTTCGGCGGGAAGCAGGTCAGCAGGAACAACCAGATGAGGTAGTCGCGGACGACGCGTCGGATCCCGAAGACCACGATCGACGCCGCGAACACCCAGATGAGGAGCGGGATCAGATCGGCGTGCCAGAACGCCGCGACGGCCGGAATCCGCGGGATGACCAGGGCAGCGGCGAGTCCGAGTGCGCCGCCCACGACGACGACCAGGATGCGATCGAACTCGCCGTCACCGATCTCACGGCCCCGCGACGAGACGTCGAGCCCGAAGGCGATCATCAGACACCACAGGGGTACGAACAGCAGGTATGCCGTCGGCGACCCCTGACGGAGCGCGTCGAACTCGGCAGCGATGGCCGGCGCGAACGCCAGCATGCCCGCGCCGATCGTCGACGCGTACCGGGCGCCCATCGACATCTCGCGCGGCGCGGTCAGCGTCGCTCGCCATGTGCGACGAGCCGCACCTTGCGCCGGCGTCGAAGCCGCGTCGGCGTCGACGTCCGCAGATGGCGGCGACGCGGGCACGACTGAATCGAGAACAGTCATCGAGATCCTCCCCAGGACGGCGCCTGAGCAGTGGGCTCCAACGCCAGACGCGGCTCCGGCGCCAACCCTGCGGGCCTCCCCTGGCAACCGAATCGCGAACTGAAATGATAGTAACGCTAAAAAGAAAGTTGATGGAGCACATCGACTGTACGAATTGTGCGAGCCGCGGCCGTGGCGGTGCTGGCTTCGGGCTCGACGCGGGGTTGAGCTGCGTTTCGTCTTAGGTTGCGGCAGAGATAGTTTGGTAGACAGACAGCGCCGCCCTGGGCCGCCGCCCGAGCCGCGATGTGGCCGGAAGTCACGCGACTTACGGCACGGATTTGTAGTTGATGTCACACTTGAGAAAGTGGGTCACCTGACCGTGTTGCAACGCTAAAGACGCTGCGCTGCAGCTATTCACAAACGTTCCATGTGGTTCGGCAACAATGTCGAGACGTTCGGGTGGTGCGGCCACCGCGAAACGTCATCGACAAGTATTACTTGTCAGTCAGCAGTCGCGGCGGGATCGTCGTGAGTCCATTCGCGAGACCACGTCGACGTCACGTGGTGCTACTGCATCGACTTCTGGTCGTTTGACAACGGCGGTGTTGGCGCTCTGCGTCCTCGCGACCGGACCAGCAGACCTCGGCCATCCACGTCGGTGACAGTGATCGGTGGGCGCATCCACCGTCATCGGCTGCGCCGTCCGCTTTTGGGGCCCACCGATTTGGCACGGGTGCGTCAGCCGACGCGTCGGACCGCTCGTCAACCTCGTGAAGGACGACCCTCGGGCGGCGGCCTGGCCGTTGCACCCGTCGAACCTGAGGACCCGTCGGCGCGGTCGGCGTGGCAGGCGGCATCGCCGACAACGGGGACAACTGGCGGGGCTCGGCACGGCACGGCGCCGCTTACACCACCGACCGCAGGCCGGTCGGCGTGGCGGGCTACGGCGGACCCGCTGAGCGCAAGGAGGTCTACGCGCCACTCGCGCAGGTGTCGCCGAACTTCGACCTGCCGGCCACCGCCGATCTCTGTGGGGATGACGAGCACCGAGTGGGCGTTCGTCTGCATCACGAAGGCCGCTACCTGACCGCCCGTGGGGCTCGTGGTCATGGCGCGAATCACCAATTCTGGGCGCGAACTCGAAACGGGTGTGACTGGAGTCAATCACTGACAACAGTTACCACACTGTCGACGAAAAACGCTGCACAGTCGATGAATTCGCGGTTCCCGGCTTGTGGAAACTCCTCGAAATCGAACGGATGTTCCTGTACCTTGGAGTCATGCCAGAGCTCGCCACTCTTCTCGATCAGCTCATCGAGACCACCCCACCCGCCGACGACCCCACGGGCCGATCAACATTCGACGCGCTCGAGACGCTGCGCTTGATCCGCAACACCGTCGACCACCAGATCGTCACCCACGCAGCACAACTCGACGAACTCGGCGTCGCTCAGAAAGCCGGCAGCACCACCAAGAAGTTGCTGATCGAGTCAGGACATGCACCGGCCGCCGCTCTTCGCACCATGCGGAGCGTCGACGCGTTGCCCAACCTGCCCGCTGTGGCGCGTCATGCCGCCGATGGGCGGCTGACCGGCGAGATCGTCGACGCCATCGTCCGAGGCATGCACCAGATCGACAAGCGTTGTGGTGAGGCGCTTTCCGACGACGAACGCTCCCAATACGAGAGCGAACTCATCGCACAAGCGTTGTCCGGCGCGACCCCGACGCAAGTACTCAAGCATGCTCGCGCGATCGCCAACGACCTTGCCGACGCTTCCGAGGCCGGCCTCCCCGCCGCCGACGACCCATCGCTGAACGCGGTCAACGCACACACCACCGACGACGGACGCGTCGAAGTCCGGGCCGACCTCACCCAGGTCGTGGGCGAGAAGTTCCTGGCGATGATCGACGAACGATCCTGCCCGCGGCCCGAACCCGACGGCTGCGAAGATCGTCGCACCGCCGAGCAGCGCCGTG
>FKKE01002878.1_pt1 | contig 11072 bp, 12 predicted proteins | sample 1106331 | NCBI WGS metagenome assembly FKKE01 (sample SAMEA3931202, study PRJEB13176) | freshwater metagenome | biome: Drinking water system; feature: drinking water; material: freshwater | place: China | collected 2013-02-06 | reverse complement strand
AACAAAGCTTTCTCTCTTTCATCTGCAGAGATCTTTTGATGTGTGCCAATAATATCAGAAACAGTAAGTAGAGTAGCAGCAGATTTTTTTAAATACCGTGCATTCGCAAACAAAGCAAAAGCTTCCATCTCAGCCGCCAGGCATTTATATTTTTTTACAATAGCAGGTTTTCCTTTTCCGGCACGATAAAAAACATCACCGCTGTGAATAGGGCCGATCTTTAATACATGACCCAATTCTTCTGCTGTTTTATTTATTATATCAAATGCATTACCGCGGTGTTTGAAACGATCTTTCTTATAACCGTAGGCACATTCTGCATAGGTTGATTCGCTGCAGGCTGTTTCCACATTGATAAGATCGAACAACTTTAATTTATCGGTATAGGCCCCACAGGTTCCAATACGGATGATACAATCTGAATCATATTCAGTATAAAGTTCATAAGAATAAATACCAATGCTGGGGCAACCCATGCCACTGGCGCCAATAGTCAATTCCTTGTCTTTGTATGTTCCGGTAAAAAAATATATGTTGCGGGTACTGCTCACCAGTTTAGTATTCTGTAAATATTTATCTGCAATGAATTTAGCTCTTAACGGATCTCCTGCTAATAATACAATTTTTGCAATTTCACCCGGCTTTGCGCTGATATGGATACTCATACAATGAAGATATTTATTTTATTGCGACTTTTGCACAGTTAATGAATTAAGAGTTCAGCGTTTAAAGTTGTCCAAAACTCTTAATTCATAACTCTAAACTTTAAACCGATAGTAATGTCAACACTCACTCAGGCAGGATACAATTCCATAAAATATAAGACACCAACCGGCAACCAGCTCAATTGCAAAGGTTGGATACAGGAAGCAGCATTGAGAATGTTGCTCAATAATCTGAACCCTGAAGTAGCAGAAAGACCCGATGATCTTATTGTTTATGGCGGAAGAGGAAAAGCGGCAAGAAATTTCGAAGCTCTTGATAATATCATTAAGGCATTAAAGGTTTTGGAAAATGATGAATCATTGCTCATTCAATCAGGTAAGCCTGTGGGTATTTTAAAAACACATAAAGATGCTCCAAGAGTTTTGATAAGCAATTCTCAACTCGTTCCTAACTGGGCCAACTGGCAGCATTTTGATGAGCTGGAAAAAAAAGGTTTGATGATGTATGGCCAGATGACAGCAGGCAGTTGGATATACATAGGTTCACAGGGAATTGTGCAGGGAACATATGAAACATATTCTGCTATTGCCAACAAACACTTTTCGTCAAACGTGAAAAGTCAATCGTCAAACGACCTTTTTGCTACACCTTTCACATCACAGGGGCAGGGCACTTTAAAAGGAACCCTCAACGTCACCGCCGGTCTTGGCGGTATGGGCGGTGCACAACCACTCGCAATCACAATGAATGAAGGCGTTGCCCTGATCGCTGAAGTTGAACAATGGCGTATTCAAAAAAGAATTGAAACAAAATATCTCGATCTCTGGTTTGAGAATATTGATGAAGCTATTGACCGTGCACTCGAAGCAAAACAAAATGGTGAAGCCATTTCGATCGGTGTACTTACCAATGCTGTTTGTTTATTGGAAAGATTGATCGAAAGAAAAATTGTTCCTGATACACTCACCGATCAGACATCGGCACATGATCCTTTGGTAGGTTATGTTCCTCATACAATGAATAATACACAGGCATCGCTAATGCGTGAAGAAAACCCTCAACAATATCTCGAACTGGCTTATCAATCCATGTATCGTCATGTTGAATTGATGGTGGAGCTGCAATCAAGAGGAGCTATCACATTTGATTATGGAAATAATTTAAGAGCAAGAGCACATGAATACCAACAAAGGAATTTGTCAAATGTGAAAAGTGAAACGTCAAACAATTCTCACGTCTCACGTTTCACGTCTCACGACTCACAACTTGACTGTTTCAGCTTCCCGGGTTTCGTTCCCGCCTATATTCGTCCACTCTTTTGCGAAGGCAAAGGTCCGTTTCGCTGGGCTGCATTAAGTGGTGATCCCAATGATATCTATATCACGGATAAACTTATTGCAAACATGTTTCCTGAAAATGAGGGATTGCAACGCTGGTTACGGTTGGCAAAAACAAGAATTGCATTCCAGGGTTTACCGGCACGCATTTGCTGGTTAGGACAGGGTGAAAGAGAACAGGCAGGACTTGCATTTAATGAATTGGTAAGAAACGGCACTATCTCTGCGCCGATCGTTATTGGGCGTGATCATTTAGATACAGGGTCTGTTGCTTCTCCAAATCGAGAAACAGAAAGTATGCTGGATGGATCCGATGCTGTTGCCGACTGGCCGATATTAAATGCATTGGTAAATACTGCCGGCGGCGCAAGCTGGGTATCTCTGCATCATGGTGGTGGAGTAGGCATGGGGTATAGCATACATGCAGGCATGGTGATAGTTGCTGATGGCACTGATGATGCCGAACAAAGATTAAAAAGAGTTTTACGCAATGATCCGGGTATGGGAGTAATAAGACATGCCGATGCCGGGTATACTGAAGCACAGGAAGCAGCTAAAGCTAATGATTTAAATTTAACTGATAGATTAAAATAAGGTTGACTGGCGGAGGTCCTAACCGATGCATCAGGACGGTTGCGGGATATGCGAAGTGAACTGCTGAAGAACACGGCTTTAATCTTGAATATGGGAAAAAGTCATTAGAATAGTTCTGCCTCATCACGATATCTTATATTTTCTTCCACGCTGTAACATCAATATATTAACAAGCGTTGTGGGCTTAAAGCACTATCTTCACCGGGTGAACAAAAGTTCTATCAACATTCAGTCAGGATCAGCATCAATTCTTACTCTTCGGTTTTAGTAATAGTTAGTCTCCTCTTTACTTTTTGTACAGCGCTTTTTCACAGTATTTTTTTTATTTAATTAAATTTTTGTTTTTATGAACATGTATGTTTCAAATCTCAGTTTTCATACTGGGGATGATGATCTGAGAAAATTATTCGAGCAATTTGGTAGTGTAAGTTCTGCCAAAGTTATTAATGACAGGGAAACGGGAAGAAGCCGTGGTTTTGGATTTGTTGAAATGGATTCTGATGCCGAAGCGAAAGCCGCTATCAGTGGATTAAACAACAAAGAGATCGAAGGCAGAGCAATGTCAGTGTCAGTAGCTAAGGAAAAACCCAGCCGCCCAGATAACAAAAGGTGGTGATTCGATACTACAGAATGAAAAGGGCTCAGTTATTGAGCTCTTTTTTATTCAAACCATCACTCATAATATACCCATTTGATGATGTTAATGATGAAATGACCTACCTTCACCTTTCATCATTTTGAAAAAGCAGTTTACTTTCCCGGCTTTGCTATAAACTCCTTTATCACTTTGGTTTTTTTAAAAAATAAATTTACCTGCATGGCAGAATCATGGAAGAAAAAAGACCGTGAACAAAAAAAGCAAAAAGAAAAGAATGAAAAAGCGGAAAAGCGGCAAGAGCGGAAAGAAAAACCTAAAAAGAGTTTTGATGACATGATCGCTTATATGGATGAAAACGGGAATTTAAGCTCCCGGCCTCCCGATCCAAGAAGAAAAGTTGAAGTAAAGCTGGAGGATATACAGATCGGCGTACCTGAATACGTGCCTCCAACAGAAGAAGAATTAACCCGTACAGGCAAAGTAACTTTTTTTAATACAGCAAAAGGTTTTGGATTCATCAGGGACCTGGCTTCACAGCAAAGTGTTTTTGTGCATGCTAATAATCTTGAATTTCCCATCCAGGAAAATGATAAAGTGAGCTTTCAGATTGAAATGGGGCAGCGTGGCCCTGCAGCATTTAAAGTAAAGTTGATAAGCTAAAAATAAAATGATCCTGCTTTTGAATTGATCGCTGATTCACGCAGCCGTGAAAATGTAAGGATCAACTAATCAGTAGTGGCGTTGTATTCCTGATCGTAAGTTGAAACTGGGAGTTCATATCAAATTCGAATTGTTTAAAACTCATCATCGAGGCTGATTGTTCATTTTGCTGCAATACAAGCATCAGGTCATTTGCTAAAGGAGAAGGTTTTTTATCAGAATCGATACGACCATTGTTCAAAATCAGATTTGAAAAACCAAGCTTAACCTTTTTCCCGCCGGTGGCTTTTTCAAAATCGGTAAAGTTCATATCCAGCACCTGGTCGCCTTTCACAGAACGCTTCATCAAAAAAACAATTATCGGTAAATATTTTTTCCATGTTTGAATGAACATATCATTTTTGTTTGAATGATTAACTAATCTTCATCAGTAAGCCGGGTAAAGGAAACACCGTTGTAGATGCGGCATAGATCCATATTCTTTGTTTTGTTCCACTCTTCAATTTTCCCATGACCAACAATACGCCATAGATTTTTATATTTTAACTCTTCGTAATCATCAGAATGAATGAACATGCCTTTTACAGAGCTTCTTTCTTTAAAATGAATGCTTACAGCTGTATTCTTCCTGCTTTTGTTTTCAATGAACTTTACGATCATTTCAGATGTCATATAAATTATTTTAAATTAAACACACCTTCATGGATAAGGTGATACACCATTGTATCAACGTTAGTTCAACCTTTGAGAATACTTGAGAAATTAGCAGGTGTAAAGAATAAATACAAAAAAGGGAATGATTTTTCAGTTACAAGAGCCGTAATACTCAATTATGCGGTGAAGGTACGCTTTTATAAGGTGAATTTTAGATTTAATTTATCAGCATTATGATTTTACTTCATTATCCTTATGACTGCTGCATAAAAGACCTGTTATGTTTTTTCCTTACTCTTCCGTTATAGTAATTACTGCTTATTTGCGGAATATCATGCATAGCCGGAACATCATAGAAATGAGATTTTATAACAGGGATCTGTTTTTTTGTTAGTTTCTGTATATCGGATAAAAATATTTTTTCACTCCAATCGCAAAAAGAAACGGCAACCCCTTTGGCGCCGGCTCTACCAGTTCTTCCGATCCTGTGTACATAGGTTTCCGGCACATTTGGTAATTCATAATTGATCACATGTGTAAGTTCATCGATATCAATACCACGGGCGGCTATATCTGTAGCCACCAATACTCTTGTGCGTTTCGTTCTAAAATTATCGAGAGCCCTTTGCCTGGCAGCCTGTGCTTTATTGCCGTGTATGGCTTCGGTTCGAATACCGGAATTGTTCAGTGCCCGGGCAAGCTTGTCGGCTGCATATTTCATTTGTGTAAATATCAATACCGTTTTTATTGAATTATCCTGTAGTAAATGTATAAGAAGCGATTGCTTGTTATGCTTTTCTGTATAATAAACTGATTGCTGAATAAGATCAACCGTAGTAACAGGTGGTGTTACCTCTACCTTTACGGGATTGTGCAACAGCGTAGAAGCCAATTGTTGTATTTCAACCGGCATCGTAGCGGAAAAGAAAAGTGTTTGTCTTTTCAATGGGAGTCGTGAAATAATCCGTTTTACATCATGTATAAATCCCATATCAAGCATCCTGTCGGCTTCATCCAATACAAAATGTTTGATATCTTTTAAGCTAATATGACCCTGCTTTATCAGATCAAGCAGCCGCCCCGGTGTGGCTACCAGTATATCAATCCCCTGGCGAATAGCTTGTACCTGGCTTTGTTGAGGTACTCCACCAAAGATCACATGATGCCGCAATGGTAAATAATGACCATAGGCACGAATGCTCTCACCGATTTGTATTGCCAGCTCTCTTGTTGGTGTAAGGATAAGTACTTTGCAAGAATGGGTCTTTTCATTTGCTTGTTTTTTTTCTTCATACAATAACTGAAGTAAGGGAATGACAAATGCGGCGGTCTTTCCTGTACCGGTTTGTGCACAACCAAGAATATCTTTTTTCTGTAAAATAAATGGGATTGCTTTTTCCTGGATAGGAGTGGGAATTGAATATCCCTCTTTTGCCAGGGCCTGCAATACAGGCTCAATAAGCATTAAATTGTTAAATGACACTAATAAAAAATTTATGTAAGAAAATGTGGTAAGGCTATCAATAACTGATACTTTACCTGCCTTACGTTAAAGCCTTCACTGCATTTTTGGAGGAGAAATTAAACTACACCAGGCGGGAGAGCACTAACATCAAGAGTTCAAATGTACTATTTAAAAGCCATACTTCCTTGTTTATTTTAAATTCGGATTACTGGCTTAAAATCTTATCATCTTATCACTAATCATTGGTAACCCAAATTTCCTGCTCAGCAAAACTATTCCTGAGATAGGTTTCGTATTGCTTTTGAAATTCTTTATTACCCTCTGAACATTCAAATAATGCTTCCAGGTGAACAGTTTTAAAAACACCACTGCTGATAAGGCTGCTAAGATCAGGATTTGCCATGATCCAATCTGGTTCCAGTGATCTTTTTTTGAAATAAGAGATTAGTATTTCTTCCTTATAAGCTATTTGTAATGAAACGATATTTTTCTTTAGCACATTCAGCTCATTCACCATATTGGGAAATTGTGCAGCATGGAAACTATCCGTTTTTGCGATGAGATATTTTTTATACATTTTTTTGTTATTGTCATACATAAGCGGTGTAAGGTACTTTTAATAAAGCAATTTGATCCATTTATTGCTGTAAATCTTAACGAATAAACTTTTTCATTGTAAAAATCAGGTAAAGTTTATTGTTCCAATATCAAATAGCGTTTAATGTCAGGATAAAAGCTTAGCTTTATATACGTACGGTTGACTTCCCAGGCATAGGCAGTAATCATCCATCGCTTTTACTATCTCTGTTCTCAACTGATTTTATATTTAAATTATTGCCCATGTCATTTTCAAAAGAAAATCTTACCGGATTATATAATTGGGATTCTCAAAAGGAAACCTCCCTTTTTGAAGGATCGCCCAGCCGTCGCACATTTGATCGCTATAATGGCGACCAGGTTGTTTTTATCATCAGTAAATTATCAGAGAAATTGGGGATCTCTTCAATTGAGCAAGCCAGGGAAATGGAAAAGCTGATCATCAACAGGCTTCCGTTTACTCCCTGCAGTGAACTCACAGTCTTTAACTGGCTGGAAAAAGAAATGATGGCTATCAGTTAAAGGGTATTACATGAATAGTATTCAAATAAATCTTAAAAAAGTAAAGTAATCTACATGCCGTTTATCGATAATGTATTGCAGACGCCTGCATATGGTTGGAAAAATGAAAATAATGAATTGATCAGACCTACTCGTAAACAATTAATCAAAGAATTTTTTTCACGCAGTAATATTTTCAGATCGAAAAAAAACTGGATCTCCTTCATTGGCTGGTTCATGATACTTTGTATGCTTCCTTTTTGTTACTTCTTTTTGTTCCGGTATTTTTCCTGGAAATTAATGCCTGTTTTGTTTGTTTACATGATGATCATTATGGGAACTCATGGCACCATCTGGCTGCACCGTTACTGTACGCATCGGTCGTACACCTTTCGAAATGGTTTCTGGAGATTTTTTACCCAGAACCTTGTTATCAAAACTATTCCTGAAGAAATGTATGTTGTTTCGCATCATGTACATCATGCAAAAAGTGATCAGCCCGGCGATCCGTATAATGCCCGTGCAGGATTTCTTTATTGTTTTCTTGCCGAGGTTAACCACCAGGGTATTAATAAAGAAATGAATGAAAAGGACTATAACCGTGCTGTTCATTTTATGAAGCATACGGGAATAAAAATAAATTCCTATACAAATTATAAAAAGTGGGGTTCAATTGCCAGCCCGGCATATACTGTTTCGTTATGGTTAGCTAACTGGGCTTTTTGGTATACTTTGTTTTTTTTTATCGGCGGTCATCCACTGGCATGTGCTCTTTTTACCGGCGCTATGTTCTGGTATGCATTGGTAAGAATTTTCAACTATACTGGTCATGGAAAAGGCGAACATAAGCATGTTGACGGACTGGATTTTGACAGGAGTAATTTATCAATTAATCAATGGCGACCCGGTTACTTTGCCGGGGAGTGGCATAACAATCACCATCTATATCCCGGCAGTGCAAGAGCCGGTTTTTTACGCTGGCAGCTCGATCTGCCATGGCTATATATTTATACCTTATACAAATTAGGAGGCGTGAGCAGTTTCCATGATTCAAAAAAAGATTTTTTAAAAAAATATTTTCACCCATCACAAGCTTCAGCTTCGGTAAATAATGAAAATATGCTCATCGGTGAGTGGCACCCCAATAAAATAGAGCAATAATACCAGGATAACTACAAAATTACCTGAGCGGGACTATTGAAGTATTTGTAAATTTATCATGGCTGGTATTTAAAACAGTATTGCAATGCATCATAGCCGTAAACAATTTCTTCAAACTTCAGCAATGTTGCTCGGAGCAACTATGCTTGGGGATAAATTCAATTTTAAAAAAAACAAACCGCTTCTTGCTTTTTCCACACTGGGTTGTCCTGACTGGAGCATTCAGCAAATAGTTCATTTTGCTGTAAAACATAACTACCATGGTCTTGAGATAAGAGGCCTCAAACGGGAAATATACCTCCCCAAATGTCCGGAATTCAGCAATGAAAATATGGCGGCTACAATCAAGCTCGTTAAGGATAACAAACTAAAATTCGTTGATCTTGGTTCATCATCCACCTTACATTTTGCGGAAGGTGCAGAAAGAGAAAAGAACCTGGCAGAAGGAAAAGCCTATATTGATCTTGCTCAGCAATTGAACTGCCCCAATGTAAGAGTGTTTCCCAATCTTCTTCCGAAAGACAGGGATAAAGATGAAGTAATGGATTTTATAGTAAAAGGCTTATTGGAATTGGGCTCTTATGCCAAAGCAAGCGGTGTAAAAGTATTAATGGAAACACATGGCGATCTTGTATGGACACAGGATATTGAAAAGATCATGAAGAATGCATCGCACCCGAATGTGGGATTGGTTTGGGATATCTGCAATATGTGGACCATCACTAAAGAACCACCGGCGGAAGCATACCGGTTGTTAAAAAAATATATTCATCACACACATATAAAGGATGCAAACATTGTAGATGGAAAAATAAAATACACCCGGCTCGGCCAGGGTGAAGTGCCTTTAGCAGAAGGTATTGGTGCATTAGTGAAAGGTGGCTATAAAGGATATTACAGTTTTGAATGGGAAAAACTATGGCATCCTGAATTGGAAGAACCGGAAACGGCCCTGGCGTATTATCCAACTGATATCAAAAAATATTTTCAATTATGAATTAAGAGTTTGAATGTTGCGTGTTTTTGACTCTGAACTCTAAATTTTGAACTCCAAACCATTCTATTCATCATTCTACATTCATAATTCATAATTTCGATGCATGCCCGATAACAGAACATACGATGCCATCGTTATTGGTTCCGGTATTACAGGAGGCTGGGCCGCTAAAGAACTTTGTGAAAAAGGATTGAAAGTATTGATGCTTGAACGGGGCCGGAATGTTGAACATATAAAAGATTATTCAACGGCTACTACTCCAACCTGGGAGCTCAAACACCGCGGCACACTGACACCCGAAGACAAGAAAAAAAATTTTATTCAAAGCAGGCACTGGTCTTTTCGTGAAGACAATAAACATTTTTATATCAACGACGAACAGAACCGGTACCAGGAAACAAAACGGTTTGACTGGATAAGAGGAGATATTGTTGGTGGTCGGTCTTTGTTATGGTCAAGAGCCTGCTATCGGTGGAGCGATCTTGATTTTGAAGCCAACCTTCGTGATGGGCATGGTGTGGATTGGCCGATTCGGTATAAAGACCTGGCGCCATGGTATGATCATGTTGAATCATTTATTGGCGTAAGCGGAAGTAATGATGGTATTCCGCATTTACCCGATGGAAAATTTCAACCGCCATTTGAAATGAATGTGGTGGAAAAATATTTCAAGCAACAAATAGAATCAAAGTGGAATGACAGGCATGTGATCATGGGCCGTACGGCAAATCTTACAGAACCCGTAAAAGGCCGTGGACAATGCCAGGCAAGAAATCAATGCCATCGTGGTTGTCCCTTCGGCGCTTACTTCAGCACCAATGCAAGTACCATACCGGCTGCTTATGCTACCAATAATCTTACAGTACGACCCCATTCATTAGTGAACCGTATCATCTATGATGAACAAAAACAAAAAGCAACAGGTGTGGAGATCATAGATACACAAACAAAAAAGACCGAAGAATTCTATGCTAAAATAATTTTTTGCAATGCCTCAACAGTGGCTACTGCATTCATATTACTTAATTCAACATCAAAGCGTTTTCCCAATGGGCTTGGTAATGGCAGCGACCAGGTTGGCCGCAACCTGATGGATCATCACAAAGGACTAAGTGTAACAGCAGCAGTAGACGGTTTTGAGGATAGCTATTATTTTGGGCATCGTCCGGCATCATTATTTATTCCGCGGTTCAGAAATATAAAAGATACCACTAAAGATTTCATTCGTGGTTATCATTTTGGTGCCAGTGCTTATCGTACAACAGCGCAAAGCAATGAAACCATCGGTGCAGCATTTAAAGAATCGCTTTGCGAACCGGGACAATGGCAAATGGGTATTTATGGATTTGGTGAATGTCTTCCTTATGCAGAAAATCGTGTAACACTTGATACCAATAAAAAAGATGATTGGGGCCGGCCGGTGATCGCAATTGATTGCGAGTTCAAAGAAAATGAAAAAGCAATGCATGAGGATATGAAGCTGGCAGCAAAAGAATTTATGGAAGCGGCTGGCTTTAAGAATACTGTTGTAAATGCGGCCATTTCATTTCCCGGCAATGCCAACCATGAAATGGGCACTGCCCGTATGGGTCATGATCCCAAAACTTCTGTACTTAATAAATGGAACCAGATGCATGAAGTACCCAATGTATTTATTACCGATGGCTCCTGCATGAGCTCCAGTGCCTGCCAGAACCCTTCATTGACTTATATGGCTTTGACAGCGAGGGCATGTGATCATGCTGTGAAAGAATTGAAGAAGATGAATCTTTGAGAGAATAATTATGTACTAAACTTCATTACTACTATTAAGCTTTAGTTGCGTCGCACTCTTGTACGTTC
>FKKE01002017.1_pt2 | contig 11087 bp, 11 predicted proteins | sample 1106331 | NCBI WGS metagenome assembly FKKE01 (sample SAMEA3931202, study PRJEB13176) | freshwater metagenome | biome: Drinking water system; feature: drinking water; material: freshwater | place: China | collected 2013-02-06 | reverse complement strand
GATCTTGCCGATGTCGTGCAGGTAGACTCCCCGCATCAGCGTCGCCAACGACGCCTCGTCCATGCGCAACGATTCTCCCAGCAGCCCGGCATAGGCCGCGACTCGCGACGAGTGGGCATGGGTGTCGATGTCTCGAACATCCAACGCGGCGCCGAGCGCCTGCACCGTCTCGTGATAGGTCTGATCGAGTCGATTCAGCACGGCCTGCAATCGGCTCTCCCCTTGAGCCGCCCGAGTTTCCAGGGCGGCTTGATGGGCGCGCAGTGCCTCGGCCCGGCGCCGCTTGGCAAGGCACTCGGAGAGGCATCGTTGCAGCCGGTCCGGCGTGAAGGGTTTCAAGAGATAGTCGTCGATGCCGAGCCGGATGGCCTGGACCGAGGATTCGACGTCGCGGGAACCGGTCATGATGACCGTCGAGATCGTCGGGTCCGCGCGCCGGGCGGCCGCCACCAGGGTCAATCCGTCGTGGCCTCGAAGCCGAAGATCCGCGAGCACGACATCGACGGGATCCTCACGGAGCGCGGCCGAGGCCTCCGCGTGAGACGCGACGGCGGCGATCTCGATGCCGGTGTCCGACAACGCGTCTCGGACCAGGCGGAGAACGGCGGGGTCGTCATCGACGACCAACACCCTGGCCACGGCGTTGTCCCGACCCTCGATTCGCTGCTGAGATGAGGAAACGATCATGATGGATGTGCCCTGTGCGAGTCGACTAGCAAGACGAATACCCGCCGGCCGGCTGGGAAAAACCTGCCCGGTACGCGGGCAGTTTTGGACGGGCGACGCGCGCCGATCCTTGCGGCGGCGGCGGCCGGCCGCGTCGTTCCTGTTCATTTCCGAGCAATTCGGCGCGCCGGGCCTGAGCGTCAGATGGCATATGGGTTGCTAGTTCTCTCCTCCGACCGCGGAATATTCGGAGCGACATCGTATGAATCGAGGCATCTATCCCATACTGTCCGGCGCGCTGGTCCAGGAACAGCGGCTCCAGGTGACAGCCAACAATTTGGCAAACGTCAATACGACGGGGTTCAAACGCGATGAGCCCCTGTTCCGCTCGGTGATGTCCCGGGTTTCACCCGTCCTGCCGCTCTCGGCGCAAGCGGACGCGGTCGTGCAGCCGGTCTTCAACAGCGGTCGTCGGGGGGCGGAGCGAATTTTCGCGGCCCCCCAGAGCCTCGATACGATCTTCGAGGCGGGCCGGCTCCGCGCGACCGGCAATCCCTATGACATGGCAATTCAGGGACCCGGATTTTTCGAGGTCAAGACCCCCCAGGGACTCCGCTATACGCGCAACGGGGTCTTTCATCTTGATGCCAAGCGCCGCCTGGTCGATGAAACCGGCCTTCCAGTGATGGGAACGATGGGAGGCAAGAAGAAAGCGGTCGAACTCAAGATTCCCGAGGGGAACCTGACGATTGCTCCCAACGGGACCATCCACGTGAACGGGGACGAGGTCGGCGCCGTGCGTGTGGTGGAGTTCGGGGACCGGAACAAGCCGATCAAAGCCGGCGACGGTCTCTACACGGGGCAGAACCCCAAGCCGGCCAAAGACACGCAATTGTTGCAAGGGCATATCGAAGAGTCCGCCGTCAACACAATCACCGAGATGGTGAAAATGATCCAGGTGATGCGGGCCTACGAAACGGCGTCGAAAATGATCCAGACGCTGGATCGGACGGCGGAGACGGCGATTCAAGACTTGGGTCGAGTGGCGTAAGGGACGGGCGTCAGGCAATGGACTATAGGCTATCGGCAAAGAAGGCATTCTGCAGGGCCTCTCGCCCATCGCCCATGGCCCCTAGCCTCAGGAGGTTTTCATGATTCGCGGCATGTGGACGGCGGCGACGGGGATGACGGCGCAACAGCTCAACATCGACACCATCGCGCACAACCTGGCGAACGTCAACACCAACAGCTTCAAGCGGAGCCGGGCGGAATTCGCGGACCTGCTCTATCAGATTCAGCGCCTCCCGGGCACCAGTGCGTCGAACATCGGCATTTTCCCCGTCGGCGTCCAGGTCGGCGGCGGCGTGCGGCCCTTGACGGTCGCCAAGGAATGGGTGCAGGGCAACCTGCGCCAGACCTTGAACGAGCTCGACCTGGCCGTTGACGGCCCCGGATTCTTTCAGGTGCAGCGGTCGGACGGCACGATCATGTATACCCGGTCCGGCTCGTTCAAGCGTGATAACGTCGGCAACTTGGTCACCGGCGACGGCGATCAATTGAACCCGGTCATCACCATCCCGTCCGGTGCTTTGAAAGTGGATATCGGCCAGGACGGCACCGTCTCGGTCTTGCTGCCGGGCGTCACGCAGGCTTCGCAGGTCGGGCAGATTCAGTTGACGCGATTCGACAATCCCTCCGGCCTGGTCGCGTTCGGCAACAACTTGTTCCTCGACAGCTTCGCCTCGGGGCCGCCCATTCAAGGGACGGCCGGATTTTCGACCGGCTTCGGCACGATTCAGCAGGGCTTCCTGGAAACCTCCAACGTGAACCTGGCCGAGGAGATGGTCAGCATGATCATCGCGCAACGCAGCTACGAGATTAATTCGAAAGCGATTCAAGTCTCGGATGACATGTTGAGCATCGCGAACAACTTGAGGCGGTAATGGGTCATTCGACTCGAATTAATCTGGTGGTCGCCCTGACGCTGCTGGGAGGGTTGGCGGGTGTGCCGTCGGCAGCCTCGGCAGCGGACGGCACCACGAGAGAGCGAACGGCCGTTCGGGTTTCTCATGGGCACGGGCAGGAATTGACGATCGAGCAAATCAGGCGCGCGTTGATGCGTTCGATGGAAGGACTGCTGCGTGATCCGCGGACGGAACTCCGCATCCGCGTCGTCCAACCGACGGCGCCGCTTCGGCTGCCATCGGGACGGGTGGATGTGCAGGCCCCGTCCGTCGGCGGCGACTTGGAACTCGGACGACAATCGTTCCCCGTCGTCATTCTGGTCGACGGCCGTCGCGTCCACACGGTGGAGGTCGTGGCGGACGTCGAAGTGTGGGCCGAACTGATCACGCCCATTCGTACGATCAACCCGGATGAAACCATTTCGGCCGACGACCTGACGCTGACCAAGCTGGCCTTGCCGTCGCTCAGTCATGATTTTGCGCGAACGGCGGATGAGGTGGCGGGCAAACGCGCCTCACGCATGCTGCGCACCCAGGCACCGATTCGGGTCGGCGCGTTGGCGCAAGCCTATGCCGTTCGGAAGGGCGATCATGTCTTGATCGAAGCGCGTCGCGGGGGGTTGGTCATCACCGCCTCCGGCATCATTCGGGGCGGCGCGCAGGTGGGGCAATCCGTCTCCGTGACCAATCAAGATTCCGGAAAAGAAGTCCGGGCAAAGGTCGTGGGGCCCGGCGTCGTCCGGGTCGAGTTTTGAAACTGACACATCGGTTGCTGGGCAAGAGGCACGAGGTCTGGATGACGAGTGGCTGGCAGGTTCACCGAACATCGCGTCCTGAAAAGCGCCCATCGGTCCTCGCGCCTCCGCCCCGGCGACTGGGTGTGCTGCTGATGTGCTGTCACCTGGCCGCCTGCAGCGTGATCCCGATGAAAAAAGCGGAGCACACCCCGATCACGGTGCCGCCGATCCCCGCGCCAAAGACCGTGGGCTCGCTGTGGCAGGAAGAAAACGGGCGAGCCTACCTCTATGAGGACCTCCGCGCCATGCGGGTGGGAGATATCATTACCATCAAGATCGTCGAGAACCAAAAGGGCTCCAAGACCGGCGATACCACGGCCGAGCGGAAATCCTCGATCGAGAACGGGATCACCGGAGGAACCGCGGGGCTGCCTCTCTTTTCGTTCGGCGGGAATCTGGCGAAAAAACTCGGCGTGGAGGCCAGCGCGGAGAACAAGTTCGGCGGGAAGGGCGCGACGAGCCGGGCCGATACCTTGACCGGGACCGTGTCGGCCGTGGTGACCGAGGTCATGCCGAACGGAAACCTCAAGATTGAGGGACACCGAGAGGTCACGATCAACGCGGAAAAGCAGACTATGTACCTGACCGGAGCGGTGCGGCGGGTCGACGTGGATACCAAGAACACCGTGCTCTCGACGGCCATCGCCGACGCCAAGATCGAGTATGTCGGCGCCGGCGTCGTCGACGACGTGCAGCGGCCAGGCTGGCTGGTGCGCATCCTGGATTGGATCTATCCGTTTTGAGCCTGATGGGAGTCGCGCGTCTCTCGTCGTTCGCATCTCGTGAAGGGGGGAGGCCATGAACACGAAGGAGGCGACGGTGGCGATGGTATTGAGCGGGGTGTTGCGGCACCCGGACATGTTGCCGGAGCATGCGTTGCTGAGCGGGGCGCGAGAGGTCGTCTCGTCGCCGGAAGAGCCGCACATCGACGATGATCTGGAAGGGGCTCCGCGCATCAGTCTGTTGAATTGGCTGGCAGGCGGGCGGGCGATCGGACGAGAGGAGTAGGGAGGAAGAAGGATGGTCACACGTGTCGGGTGCGCGTTGGTGCTGGGATTGATATGCGCGGGCGGGGCGGATGCCGCGCGCATCAAGGACGTGGCGTCTTTCGAGGGGGTTCGCGAAAACCAGTTGCTCGGCTATGGGCTTGTCGTCGGTTTGGATCGCACCGGCGATCAGGTCATCGGCGGACAGTTCACCGTCCAGGCGATGCTCTCGATGTTAAACAAAATGGGCATCAACCTGGTCATCGACCCCATCCAGTTGCTGACCCGGAACATCGCCTCCGTGATGGTGACCGCCAAGCTCCCCCCCTTTGCCAAGCCCGGCATGGGCGTCGATGCGGTCGTGTCCTCCATGGCCAATGCGAAGAGTCTGCAGGGCGGTACGCTGTTGCTCACGCCGCTGAAGGCGCCCAACCAACAAGTCTATGCCGTGGCGCAGGGATCGGTCTCGATCGGCGGCTTTCTCGGGGGCGCGCCGGGCGGCACCGTCCAGAAAAATCACCAGGCGGCGGGACTGATTCCGGGCGGGGCGATCGTGGAAAAAGAAGTCGCCGTCGACGTGGAAAATTGGGAGACCGTCACCATCCTCTTGAGACATCCGGATTTCACGACCGCGCTTCGCGTGGCGGAGGCGGTCGAGAAGGCCTATGGGGACGGCGCGGCCGAAGCGGTCAATGCCGGGCTCGTCAAGGCGACCGTCCCGCCGGCCTTTCAGGGTAAGGTGGTGGCCTATGTCGCCGCGCTTGAATCCCTCGACGTGATCATCGATATTCCGGCCAAGGTGGTCGTGAACGAGCGCACGGGGACGGTGGTTTTAGGCGAGCATGTCCGGCTGTCGACAGTGGCGATTGCGCACGGCAATCTGACCATCTCCGTGAAAATCAATCAGAACGTGTCTCAACCGTCCGCGCCGGTGGTGGTCGGTGGCATTGCAGGTCCCCTTGTGGGAGGCGCCGGTTCGGCTCCTGCGCAGGCTCTCGTCCCCAAACCCGGCGCGCAAGGTGGAGCGCCGACGATTGGAGCGGCAACGGGCGGGCAAACGGCTGTGACCGAAGATGTCCAGACTGCAGTCGAAGAGGAAAAGACGCGTCTCCTTGTCGTGGAGGAGACGGTGACGCTGGGGGATGTGGTCAAGGCGCTCAACGCCGTGGGAGTCACGCCGCGAGACCTGGTGGCAATCCTCTCTGCCCTGAAGGCAGCCGGAGCGCTGCAAGCTGATATGCAGATTATATAATTATTGAATATCAATTACTTATATGTGATTGATGAAGTTGTACATTTAGATAAATAGCGAGCAATGGATATCAAGGGGCTTGGATTCACACCGCCTATTAATAATGAACAGGTCTCGGACGTACTGGGGGACCGCATGATCCAGATGGCCAAAGAGGTGCCCCAGCAGACCCCGGAGGAGATTCGGAAAGCCGCCAACGAGTTCGAAGGCTTTTTTCTCTCGTATTTATTGAAGGTTATGCGCGAAACGGTGCCGAAGGGCCTGATCGAAAACAAGATGGGGCATCTGTTTGACTCCTTTTATGACCAGGAGATCGGCCAGCGGGGAGCCCAGGCCGGGGGGATCGGCCTCGCCGATCTGATGGTAAGGGCCTATACCCAAAATCAGGGGGTCGGAACAAAAAATAATGAAAAATCCCTCTCAAGTCCTCATGGAACCCTGCCGATACAGGGATCACGTGGTTGAATAGCCGGGGCCTAGGAAGGGCAGCCGCCACGAGGACAAGGCATAGGAAGGCCTAACGAGAGGAGCCAGTATGCAGATATCAGGACAGGGTCGGTCACAGGATTTGGCGAGGTTGCTGCTGGGCGTGCAGGATGCGGATCGCCCAGCCGCCCAGCCGTCCTCTGAAGCCGGCCACAAGGCGGACCAGGTGCAAATCTCCGAGCAGGCGAAGGAGATCCAACGGATCACCGCGCTGGCGAAGGAGCCTGACGACGACCGGGCGGCGCGCGTCGAGCGCATCCGTCAGGCGGTGCAGGACGGCACCTACCGTCTGGATGCGAAAGCGACGGCGGATGCCATCGTGCGGCATGCGCTGACGGACGCCGTTCTCTAACTCCGGTCTCGCTTCGTCGAGTCGGCAGGTGATCGAACGGACGCGTCAGGCGCGCCGCGACGATCTCTGCCGATTCCACGGAGAGAGGCCCATGCCACAGACCGAATCCCTCATAGCCGATCTGATCGAAACCCTGGATCAGGAACACGTGCGTCTGGATGCCTTGCGACATCTGCTGAGGCATGAGCAGGAGGCCGTCCGCCGTTGGTCGGCCGAGACCCTGTCGGCCCTCACCGCCAGCAAGATGGAGATTCTGCAAGACCTCCGCTCCCTGGAAGCGCGCCGAACCGATCTCATGGTCGAGCTGGGGGCGCTCTGGGGCCGTTCGCCCGAATCCCTGACCCTCAAGGAGATTGCCGCCCAGGTTGCGCCGGTTCAAAGTCGTCGACTCCTCGAGCAGCGGGAGACCATGCGGGGGGATGTCCAGGATGCGCTCGTGATCCAGGACGTGACCGGCCTGATCCTCTCCCATGCCATGTCCCTCTGTGATGAGATCATGCGGCTCGGTCGGCAGACGCCGGGGGAAGGGCCTCTCTATTCGGACGCGGGCCTGGTGGCAACGGCGAGTGAGCCGCGGAACTGGGTGAACCGGAAAGGATGACCGATGGGAGCCGTCGGCCTTTTTAGCATCTTCAATATCGCGCGCACGGCCTTCTTTGCCAACCAGCGGTCGCTGGCCGTGACCGGACAGAACCTGGCGAACGTCAACACGCCCGGCTATTCCCGGCAACAGGTCATCCTGTCGGAGACGCTGGCCCAGAGTAACACGCCGGGCCAGATCGGCACCGGCGTGCAAGTCGATCAGATCCGCCGGGTCGTCGACACGCTGGTGGAAACGCAGCTCAACGTATCGCACAGCACCCTGGGCCGGTTGGACGTCTTTTCCCGCGGGCTCAGCCAGCTCCAGGGACTGTTCGGAGACTCTCAGGATCGCGGCATCGGCGTGGCGCTGAGCGACTTCTTCAAAGCCGCCCAGGACGTGGCCACCAATCCCACCGATCTGACGGCCCGTTCGGTGTTGATCAATCGGGGAAACGCGCTGGCCGGCCTGTTGAATGCGGCCGACACGGACCTCAACAACCAGCGCCGATCGTTGGACCGGCAGCTGTCCCAGACGGTGACAGACGCCAACAGTCTGATCACGAAGATCGCCGACTTGAACGTCAAGATTTCGAGCGCGGAGGGCGGGGGCGGCGCAGGCAGCCGCGACAACGCCAACGATCTTCGCGATCAACGGCAACGGCTCTTGAACGACCTCTCCACGCTGCTCGACGTCACATACTTGGAAGATGCGACGGGCCAGCTCAGCGTCTTCGCCGGCAAGGGTCTGGTGCTGGTGTCGAAAGGCGATTACAAGCAACTCGTCGCCACCGCCAATGCCGGCAACGGGGGGCTGCGCGACGTCCAATACGATCCGGGGAACGGCGGGACCCCCTTCACCATCAATTCGGTGATTTCCCAAGGGAAGCTGAGAGGGTATTTGACGCTGCGGGACACCACGATCCCGGGATTGATCACCTCGCTCGACACCTTGACGTCTTCGCTGGTCGGCCAGGTCAATACGGTGCATGCGGCGGGCTATGGGCTGGACGGCGTGACGGCGCGAAACTTTTTTACGCCGACGGGGACGACGTCCGGGACGATTTCGGTGGCTATCAGCGACGCCCGCCACGTCGCGGCGTCCAGCACGGTCGAAGGGCTGCCGGGGAACAACGTCCAGGCCCTGGCCCTCGGTGCCTTGCAGAACACGGCGCTGGCCGCCCTCGGGTCGCTCACGATGGGCGACTACTACGGAAGAACGGCCGCCGACCTCGGCGTCACCACGCAGGGCAGCCAGCGGGATCTGGTGGCGCAGGAGACCATCCACGAAAACCTGGAGCAGCAGCGGGGATCGGTGTCCGGCGTGTCGGTGGATGAGGAAATGATCAATCTGTTGAAGCATCAACGGGCCTTCGACGCGTCGGCCCGCATGATCACGATCACGAACGAGATGTTTGAGACCCTGCTCAACATGACGAGGTGACGTCGCATGAGAGTCTCGGAAACACAGATTTTCGGTGCCAGCCTCGCCAACATCCAGCGCAGCCGGCTGCGTCTCTTCGAAATTCAAAAGCAGATCTCCTCGGGGAAGAAGGTCTCGGAGCCGGCCGACGATCCCTCGGCCTTCGGGGAGATCGTGGCCTGGAAAACCAGGCTCGGCGTCTCCGAACAGCGCCTCCGCAACATCCAATTCGCCGCGACCAAGTTGGATCGGGCGGACGGCACCCTCGGGTCCGTCTCGGACCTCGTGCTGCGCGCCAAAGAACTGGCCGTCGACTTGCGGAACGACGTCAACGACGCGGCCGGCCGGGCCATCGGCGCCAAGGAGCTGCGCCAGATCACGCTGGAAATCCAGCAACTGGCCAACACGTCCGTCAACGGCCACGCCCTCTTTACCGGCACCAGCACGCACGGCCGGGCGGTCGGCAACGCGATCAACATCGGGACCGGCGATGCCTTGACCATCACGGCCGGCAGCAACGACACCCTGGCGTTGACGGTCGACGGGACCGCCGCGACCGTGACCGTGACCGCCGGGAGCTATACGAACGGCAACGCCCTGGCCGCCCAACTGCAAACCAACATCAATGCCAACGCCGCCCTGTCGGCGGCAAACCGGTCCGTGGATGTGACCTATGTCAACGGGCAGTTGGTGATCGCGTCTCGCGGGAATGGGTCCACATCCTCGGTCAACGTGACCGGGGGGGCAGGGCGGACGATTCTCGGATTCAACGGGGGGAGTTCCACCACGGGTGACGAGCCCTTCCGTCTTTTTGGGAGGACGGCCACCGGCGCCCGCAATACCGGCGGGGCACAGATTTCCACGGGACAGGTCACGGACAGAGGCGCGGTGACGCTGGATGATTATCTGATCCGGTTTACCTCGGCCACGGCCTACGATGTCTACAACATCTCCGCGCCGGTGGCCGTCACAGCGGCCGCCACCAACACGGGTGGAGGCGTCAAATCGGATGCCGGGGTGGCGGACCCCACGAGGGTCACGCTCGACAACTACACCATCGGGTTCGAGAATCTCTTCACGGTAAACAGTTCGAACAACGCCCTTCGCATCAATCCCGGCTCCGGGGCCACGACTATCACATTGACGGCGGGGCGATACACGGGAAGCCAATTGGCGACCGAGCTGCAAACCCGGCTGAACGCGGCGGGCGGCGGCAACACCTATACCGTCGGTTACGACGCCTCGACGGCCAAATTTAGGATCGCGAACAATGCCGGCAATGCGTCGGCCTTGACCCTCTCGTTCGACGACGCGTTGACGACCGCCGAAACCCTGTTGGGATTCGATGCCACGGCTACCTCGGTGGCCGTCGGCGATTCCACCGTCGGCAACGACACCGCCACCACCGCCGGGGCCACGCTCATGACCCACGTGACCGATACGACGGTGGGCAGCGACATCTACAACATCACCGCGGCCAACAACACGATCTACCGCGGCGGCAGCGCCGTGACGTTGCGGACCGGCAGTTACACGGGAACGCAGATGGCCGCCGAGATTCAGCGCGCCTTGGGCACCGGGTACACGGTTACGTACAACACCGCCGCCACCAGGCCGGCACGCTCCTTTCAAATCACCAATTCGACCGGCGGTGCCGTCACCTTTAATTGGTCCAACAGCGGGGCCACGGCGGCGACTCTGCTGGGATTCGAACCCACGGACAGCGTCGTGCCCAACACGGCGTCGGACACGAGCGATTTCGACGCGGGCTATACGGCCTACGTGTCGGGGGCGGCCATCGCCTTTGACGGCTTGAGCGTCAGCGTCGCGAACGGCGCCTCGTCCGGGCCGAGAACCGGCGACAGTTTCGGCGCCTCGCTCGGGGCCGGCAGCGTGCTGACCAACCAGACCTATACGTCCGGCGGCGCCATTACGGTCAACGGGCTTCAGTTCTCCATCAGCAACAATACCGGCGCCCCGGCGGCCTCCGACGTCTTTCGGGTGCTCACGGGCATTCAGTACCAGGGCAACGACGGGATCCAGAACGTCGAAGTGGCGGACAATCAATCGGTCAAGACGAACCTGCCCGGCAATACCGTCTTTTCCGGGACCACCCTCGACCTGTTCGCCGCCTTCAAGAACCTGATCGCCTCGCTCACCGGCAACTACGGCGGGGGTATCGAGCAAGGCCTCTCGGACGTCGACAACACCATCACCCAGGTGTCCGGCGCGAGGGGCGAGGTGGGGTCCCTGGAGAACCGGCTGGACAATACCAAGCAAAATCTGGACGCCGCGAAGGAACTCCTCACGCGGGCCCTCTCCCAGAGCGAGGATGCCGACCTGGTGAAGGTGGCGACGGAATTGGCGCAACGCCAACTGGTGCTCGAGGTGGCTTCTCAGGCCTTGAGCCGGGTGTTTGAGGCGACCTTGCTGAACTTCTTGAAGTAACGACACGGTCCGACGCGCGCAACGAGAGGCAAGGGAACGGAAGGAGCCGAGTCCTTAAGTTTGCGCCGAATCGGCCGATATACAAGTGATACGCGGCATCGGATGCCGAAGGTGCGGCCAAGGATTTAGGCGAA
>FKKE01001161.1_pt3 | contig 11092 bp, 11 predicted proteins | sample 1106331 | NCBI WGS metagenome assembly FKKE01 (sample SAMEA3931202, study PRJEB13176) | freshwater metagenome | biome: Drinking water system; feature: drinking water; material: freshwater | place: China | collected 2013-02-06 | reverse complement strand
TCGACGATCGCGAGGTGCACGCCGACCGGCATGAAGCCAACGGTGTTCGCGAGCACCAGCGCTCCCTGCAGAATCGACGTCGCGGGGATGCCGTGCGTGATGTCGATGATCTGCGCCTCCGGCGCGATGCGCTTGATGACGCCGTGGCAGGTGCCGACGAAGTCGTCCTTGAGACCGAAGTCGCTCAGGAACGTGATGAACACGCAGCGGAGGGTAACGCCGCCGTGAGCGGGCGGCTACGAACGAACGCTGCGGCGGCGCACGCACCTGCGCGACGACGACCGTCGCGCCTCGCCGCAGAGCCGAGCTCCACGCGGGCGGATGCGAACGAACGCCGTCGGGGCCTGAACCGGCAACGGGCGCACGAGCACGCTCGCAGCATATGCGCGCATCCGGAGGATCACGTCTCGCCGTGAGTCTTCGCGCGCGCGAGTTCGACGAGCTCGGCCGTCTCGCGCTCGAGGCGCGCGAGCTTGGCCGCGATGATCGCCACGTAGACCAGCACGAAGACGAGCGTGAGGCCGAATGCGGCCGCGACGTATCCGCCCGGGCTCACTCGAGCGCCTCCCGGAGCTCGCGAAGGTTGAGGTCGATGCGCTTCCCCGCGAGCTCGACTCGGTACAGCACGTACGCGAGGAGGGTGATCGCGGCCCACATCACGCAGAACGCGACGAACATGCTCGTGGTCATCTGGGGCCCGTCCCGCGTGAACACGACGGGGTGCACGAGATTCTCGGCAAGGCGGATCGCGAGGAAGCTGACGGGTATGAGCACGACGCCGAAGAGCGCGTAGACGGCCGACGAGCGGGCGCGGCGCGGCCCTTCCTCGAGCGAGTAGCGGAGCATGAAGTACGCGCAGTAGAAGAGGAACAGCACCAGGAAGAGCACCAGCTGATCCTCGCTCCAGCTCCACCAGACCCCCCAGGACGTCTTCGCCCACAGCGAGCCGGTGATGAGCGTGAGAGCGCCGAAGATCGTCCCCTGGTGCACCGCGACGTAGCTCTCGAGGTCGTATCGATCGTCACCACGCCAGAGAAACAGCAGCGCCTTGAAAGCGCCGAGCGCGAAGCAGAAGTAGGCCGTGAGCGCGATCGGCACGTGGATGTAGAAGATCCGCTGCCGCACACCCTCGACGTCCGCCTCGGGCGCGACGAAGAACGCCAGACCGAGTCCCACCGTGAGGAGGGCGCCGGTCAGTATCGCGAGGCTCGAAACGCTGCGCAGAGATGTGAGAGTCAGGTTGCTACTCCGTGACGACGTACTCGAATGACGCCCACGAGAGTACAGCGAAGACGGCGTCGTACAGGAGGAGGAACAGCAGGAATCGCCCGCCCTCCTCGGACACCGCAGCCCCCACGCCACCGACGACCAGCGGGATCGTGAGGGGGAGGAACAGGAGCGGCAGAAGGACCTCTCTGGCACGACCCGCTGCTGCCATGGCGGACATGAGCGAGCCGACAGCGCAGATCCCGATGTCGGCCAGGAGCACGCCGGCGAGCGCCGTCACGCCGAGTGGCTCGAAGAAGAGCACGAACGCAGGCAGCGCCACCACCTGCGCGGCAAGAAGGAACGCAAGCGTCGCCAGCGTCTTCGCGAGCCAGATCGCGCTTCGGTCGCAGGGCGCCAGCACGAGCCCGTCGAGGACACCGTGCTCGTGCTCGGGCACCCATGCCCGCGCGAGGCCGAGGAGCGCCGTGAAGAGAATCGCGACCCAGAGCAGGCCGTACGCCGCCTCGTCACCCGAAGCCTCGGGGATCGCGAAGTGGAACACGACGAGCGTCGTGAGGACGAACAGGAGCATGGCGGGCAAGGTGTCGCGACCCCGGAGCTCGACGCGCAGATCCTTCCGGGTCAGAGCGGCGACGTCGGCGAGGTACGTCATGCGAGGGCGATGCGCGTCGTCGCAAGCGGCGCAACGCGGTCGGGGTCGTGGGTGGCAAGGAGGACCGTGTGCTCGCCGCTCAACGCTTCGAGCTCGCGGTCGAGCAACTCTGCGCCGGATTCGTCGAGCGCCGAGTAGGGCTCGTCGAGCACGAGCAGCGCGGGGTCGTGGAGGAGCGCCCTGCAGAGCGCGAGCCGCTGCGTCATCCCGCGCGAATAGGTCGAGACACGATCGTTGCGGGCGTCCCAGAGCGTGAAGCGCTCGAGGAGCATTCCGATGCGCTCACGCCGCTCGTGCACACGGTAGAGCCGACCGAAGAGCTCGAGGTTCTCGAGCGCCGTGAGCTCCCGGTAGACGAGCGCGTCGTGACCCAGGTAGCCGATGTTTCCGCGGTCGGCCTCGACGCGAAGCGTCCCTCGAGTCGGCGCGGCAAGACCGGCCACGAGACGCAGGAGCGTGGTCTTGCCACTGCCGTTCGGGCCCGTGACGACAGCGAACCCGGCCCGCGGCAGGTCGACATCGATCCGTCCGAGCGCGCGCTTGCGCCCGTACCGCTTCTCGAGGCCGCGACCCTCGATCACGCCGTCAGCACGTCCAGGGCGACGAAGGCGAAGAACACGACGCTGATGACACCGTTCAGCGTGAAGAACGCGGCGTCGAGACGTCGGAGATCGCCCGGTCTGACAATCGAGTGCTCGTAGACGAGCAGCGCCGCAACCGTGAGCACGCCGAGCCAGTAGACGACGGACACGTTCAGCCCCACCCCGGCGAGCGCAAGGAGCGCCACCGAGCCGGCGTGGAGCGCTCGAGCGCCGGCGAAGACACCGCGCTCGCCGAAGCGCGTCGCCCACGAGTGCAGTCCTTCAGCGCGGTCGTGCTCGACATCGAAGAGCGAGTAGAAGAGGTCGAAGCCGGCGACCCAGAACATGACGGCTGCGGCGATCACCCACGCCTCCCACGGGGCGCTTCCCGTCACCGCCAGCCATGCACCGACGGGAGCGAGCCCGAGGCACGCGCCGAGCCAGAGGTGGCACAACCAGGTGATCCGCTTGAGGTACGGGTAGACGACGAACATCGCAACCGGGATCGGCCAGAGCCAGCGGACGATCGGGTCGAGCTGTGAGACAGCCACGAGGAACAACGCAAGCGCCGCAAGACAGAGCACGAGCACCTGCGCCCGCGACAGCGTGCCCGCCGGAAGCTCGCGTGTCGCCGTTCGAGGGTTTCGCGCATCAATCTCCGCGTCGACCAGCCGATTGAGAGCCATCGCGAGAGTTCGCGCGCCGACCATCGCCACCGTGATCCACACCATGTTCGCGAGCCCCGGCCACGCGTCGACCGCAAGAAACGCGCCGACGTACGCGAACGGAAGCGCAAAGACCGTGTGCTCGATGCGAACGAGCGACGCAAGCCGGCGGGGGAGGGTGACGACCGCCGTCGTCACGTCTGCCGGTGCGGCGTCGCGGTGTCCCCGGACGCGAGCTCGAGGCCGTGCCGCAGCGCAGGTCTCAGCACGGCGAACCCATCGCGACAGCCGCCCGGCGAGCCGGGCAGGTTGACGATCAACGTCACACCGCGAAGCCCTGCGATGCCGCGCGAGAGGAGTGCGTGAGGCGTCCTCGTGAGAGCGTCTGCCCGGATCGCCTCGGCAAGGCCAGGTGCCTCGCGCTCGAGCACCGCGCGCGTCGCCTCAGGCGTCACGTCGCGAGGTGCGAACCCGGTTCCGCCCGTTGTCAGTACGAGCAACGCTCCGTCGTCGGCGAACTCCGCGAGGGCGCTCGAGATCACCGCCGCATCGTCCTCCACCACGCGTCGAACCACGTCGAAGCCGTCGGCGCGCAGGAGCTCCTCGAGAACGTCGCCGCTCGCATCCTCGCGCACTCCTGCGCTCACCCCGTCCGAGACCGTGAGGACCGCCGCGGTCAGACCGGCTCCTTGGTCTTCTCCACCAACCTGACCTCCTCCACGACCATGCCCTTGTCGATCGCCTTCGCCATGTCGTAGACAGTCAGCGCGGCGACCGCCGCCGCGACGAGGGCCTCCATCTCGACGCCGGTCTGCGCCGTCGTGGACGCCGAAGCCTCGATATCCACGACGCCGTCGCCGACCGTGAGCTCGACCTCGACATGGGTCAGCGGCAGCGGATGGCACAAGGGGATGAGCTCGGACGTCCGCTTCGCAGCCATGACGCCGGCCAGACGCGCGGTGCTGATCGCGTCACCCTTCGGGAGCGCGGAGAGCCTGTCCGTCGTCGCCGGCGCCATCCGCACTCGTGCAGTAGCGCGCGCGTGGCGTCGGGAGAGCGGCTTCCCTCCGACGTCGACCATCCGAACCTCGCCCGACTCGTCGACATGACTGAGCTCTCCCGCGGACTCCGGCACGCCGAGATCGTAGTCGGCCGCCGATCGCCGCCTACCCGCCTGCGACGTGCTCAGGCGTGCGGGGCGCGTTTTCACGTGAAAACGCATCGGCGTCGGGCGGCACGGGCTCGCCCGGAAGGTCGACGACGAACGCAGTCGGATCAGCCACCGACGCCAGCCGCACATCACCGCCCATGAGCCGCGCGAGCTCGCGGGCGATCGCGAGCCCGAGGCCGCTTCCGGACGCCATCCCACCGTCCACCCGATAGAACCGTCCGAACACGGCTTCGCGCTGCGCCGCCGGGATCCCCGGGCCGTCGTCCTCCACGACGAGCTCCGCCCGATCTCCTCGTCGCCGCGCGCGAAGCGTGACCGTCGTGCCCGCAGGAGTGTGCGTGATCGCGTTCGTCGCCAGCGCGCGGCCGATCTGCAGGATCCGGGCGTCGTCGCCGCGGCACCAGACGTCCCGGTCGACGGCCGTGACGAGCTCGTGGCCGGACGCGGTCGCGAGGTGCTCCATCTCGGCGGCGAGCATCTGGACGACGGAGCCCAGATCGACCGGCTCGCGCTCGACCCGCAGCTGACCCGCGTCGACACGCGACAGGTCGAGGAGATCCGTCGAGAGCTTGGCCAATCGTCGTACCTGACCCTGCATCGTCTCGATGAACCTACGACGCGTCTCCTCGTCGAGATCCTCGTCGGCGAGCAGCTCGAGGAACCCCCCGATGGAGAACAGCGGCGTACGGAGCTCGTGCGATGCGTTCGCGACGAACTCCTTTCGCGCGTTGTCCAGCTGTGCGAGCTGCACGCGCATCTGGTCGAAGGCGCGCGCGAGCTCGCCGATCTCGTCGTTGCCGTGATCGACGATCGGCGCGCCGAAGTCGCCGCCGGAGATGCGGTCGGCGGCCGCCTCCAACCGCAGCAGCCGGTGGGAGAGCATCCCGGCCGCCGTGAGACCGAGGATGAGTGCCAGAACGAGTGCGAAGGCGGTCGCGAGCAGCAGCCGCTCCCGTACGAGCCGCACGGTGGCCAGCGAGTCGCTCAACGCGGCTTGGAACAGCACGACTGCCTCGTCGCCGAGAGGAATGGCGACATTGGCATAGTCGCCCGACGAGTGGGTGATGCGACCTCGCTCGACCTCGCCGCTCATGAGCGCGGCGCGCGCGATCGGGTCCTCGGCGACGTCCCGCGAGTCCCTCGTGCGCGAGTCGGCGACGACGACCAGAGCAGGCCGATCCTTCGAGAGGACGTCGAACGCAACGACGCGCGCGTTCGTCGCTGCGGCGAAGCCCTCGATCCGCTCCTGCCACAGCAACCTGTCGTCGGACAGGGATCGCGCGAGTGGCGTGGCGATCTCCTCGAGCTGCTCCAGGCGCGCGTCGACCAGCCGCCGCTCCAAGGAGGGGACGACGATCATGTAGGCCGTCCCGAGCGCGCCGGCAACGATCCCGACGAGGACGAGGACGATGCGGATCCGGATTCCGCCCGGAAGGGACACGAGAGCTACTCCGGCCTGAAGCGATACCCGGCGCCGCGCATCGTGAGGATCAGCTCGGGCTGACTCGGGTCACGCTCGATCTTCTCCCGCAGATGCCGGACGTGGACGTCGATCGTGCGCGGCTCACGGTAGTCCGCACCTCCGCGGAGCCGCTCCAGCAGCTCACGCCGAGAGAAGACGACACCGGGGCTCGATGCGAGGACGACGAGCATCTCGAACTCGATGAACGTGAGCTGTACGGCTTGGCCCCGTACCTCGACGGTTCGCCGTGGGACGTCGATCCTGAGCTCGCCTCGCTCGATCGCCTCCTCGCGCTCACCCGCGAGGTGCGGGGATGCCGCACGTCGAAGCAGTGCGCGCACGCGGCTGCGGAACTCGCGGATCGAAAATGGCTTCGTGATGTAGTCGTCCGCGCCCAGCTCGAGACCGAGCACCTTGTCCAGCTCCTCGCCGCGCGCGGTGAGCATGATGATCGGCACGTTGCTCTGGCTTCGGAGGCGCCTGCAGACCTCGAGACCGTCGAGCCGGGGAAGCATGACGTCGAGCACGACCAGGTCGATCGCCTCCTCCTCGAACCGGCGCAGCGCCTCGTCACCGTCGCGTGCCTGAACGACGCGGAAACCGTCGCGCTCCAGCGGGAACGTGAGCAGCGTCTGGATGGATTCCTCGTCGTCGACGAGGAGGATTGTCGAAGAGGTCGGCATCGCAGAGGTAGCGCGAGCCTCGGGCTCGCGGCGCGCCTACTATAGCCCGGCGATGGAAGCGGCTCCGCCCCGGACGCGCGGTCGCCGGCTGCGTCGCGGCACTGTTGAACGCCCTCTTAACGCGCGCCTTGTGCGAGTGGGGTTCGTCGTCGTCGCCCCCGCGCTCCTTGCCCTCGTGTTCTCCGTGTCGACAACGGGCGCGCTGCCGAGAAGTCTCGAGCCGCTCTTCGATGCCGAGTCGGCGACGACGTTCGCCGAGACGCTCTCCGTCCAGTTCCCGTCACGCGTTCCAGGTTCGGACGGCGCTCGCGATGCGGCCCTCTGGTACCGGGAGACCGTCGCAGCGCTGAGGCTTCCGACCGAGGAGGACGTCTGGACGGAGGACCTCGCCGGTGTCGGCCGGGTCGAGCTCCGGAACGTCATCACCGTCGTGGCCGGGAGGTCCGACGAGTCCATCGTGATCGTCGCCCATAGAGACAACGCCGGAGTGACCGAGCCCGCGGCCGAGAACGCATCCGGGACAGCCGCGCTCATCGAGATCGGGCGCGGATTCGCACCGCAGGAGCTGGGGCCCGACCCGCTGCCCGAGCACACGCTCGTCCTCGTCTCGACGGACGGTGGAGCATACGGCGGTGCGGGTGCGGCTAGGTTCGTGGACACATCGCCACTCGCGCGGAGTGCGATCGCCGTCGTGATCCTGGATGGGCTCGACGGCGGCACGCCGCGTCTCGCGATCGCAGGAGACGACCCGGTCAGCCCCGCACGAGCGCTCGTGCGCACAGCCGCGGCGCGCATGAGCGAGGAGACACGAGTCCCGACGGAGCTCCCGTCCGTCCTGGATCAGCTCGTAGCCCTCGGCGTGCCGTACGCCCTGCAGGAGCAAGGGAGGTTCCTCGCCGGCGGACTCTCGGCCGTGACGATCGGCACGCGCGGCTCACCGGAGCGGGGAGGGGGAGCGTCGGCGGCGCGCCTGGGACAGCTGGGCCGCGCGGCCGAAGCGCTCGTGGGGTCGCTCGACAGAAGTGTCGGCGGCGCGTACCGGACTCCGGACACCCTGTTCTTCGCCGATCGGGCGGTCAGCGGGTGGACGGTCCGACTGGTTCTCGTCCTCACCGTCGTCCCGTTCGCGCTCGGCCTCGTCGACCTCGTGGTTCGCGGACGGCGACGAGGGCTTCCGTTCGCGCCCGCCGTGCGTGCGCAGCGTTCGAGGCTCGGTCTCTGGGCGCTGGCCGGCCTGCTCGTCTGGCTCGGCGCGTTGGTCGGCGTCTTTCCGACGGGAGCATCGCTCCCCCTCGCGCCGTATACATCCCTGACCGGTGGCCGCCCGGCTTTCGCGCTGCTCGTGATCGGGGCGGTCTTGCTGCTCACCTGGCTCGTCGTCGTGCGGGAACCGCTCGCGCCGAGGACGCCCCCTGCCGCCGACGAACGGCTCGCGGGACTCGTCGTCGCCCTCGTTCTCGTCGGCATCGTCGCGGTCACGCTCGCGTTCGTCCGACCCTATGCCCTGCTGTTCGTGCTTCCGTCCCTCTATGCCTGGATCTGGCTGCCGCTCGAAGGGCGCGCGGCGACCAGGATCGTCCTGTACCTCCTCGGGCTGGTCGGACCGATCGTGGGGCTGCTGGTTCTGGCCCGCGACTTGGGGCTCTCCGTGTTCGACGGTGCCGTGTACGTCGTCGGCCTCGCGACTGTCGGGTACCTGGCGCCACTGACCGTCGTCGCGATGCTGGCGTGGGGCGCAGCCGCCGCTCAGGTCGGCGCGCTCGCCTTCGGCCGTTACGCACCCTACGCGGGAGGCTCGGAACCGCCGCCCGGCGTCGTCGGCCGAGTGCTGCGGCGCGCGCGTTAGTCGAGCGAGAGGTACCGCACGGGGCTGCCCACAGCGATCTCGCCTTCTCCGCGTGGCACGTGGACGAGAGCGTCCGCGGCGGCGGCGCGAGCGATCATGTGCGACTCCTGGCCCTGGATCGGCTCGAGCTCGTCCGTCTCGGCAACGTCGACTCGTCGCGCACGGACGAACTCGTCACGCTGAGCGTTCCGTCGCAGCGACGTCGTCGTCCGCCCCACGACGAAGCGTGGCCCTGGGGCAGCCGCCCCTTGTCGCGCGAGAATCGCGGGGGACACGAACACCATCGCGCCGACCAACGAGGACACGGGGTTCCCTGGGAGCCCGAAGACGAGCGTGTCGCCCCGGGTTCCGAACGACAGGGGCTTGCCCGGCTTGATCGCGACGCCCCAGAAGACCTCCTTCACCCCGAGCTCTGCCTCCGTGCTGCGCACGAGGTCGTGCTCGCCCATCGAAACGCCTCCCGACGTGACGACGAGGTCGCGCTCGAGCGCCGCCGCGATCGCCTCGCGATGAGCTTCGCGATCGTCCTCGACGACCGGGAGCACGTCGACGAGAGCTCCGGCTCGCGCGAGAACAGCCGCGATCATCGCTCGGTTCGACTCGTAGATCTGCCCAGCCTCGAGAGCTGCGCCCGGTGCCCTCAGCTCGCTGCCGGTCGCGAGAACTGCGACGCGCGGCCGGACGGAGCACACGACGCTGTCGACCCCGACCGCGGCGAGCGAGCCGATTCGCGATGCGGTCAGGCGGGTCCCGGGAGTGGCGACAACGGTTCCTGTCGTCACGTCGCCCCCGCGTGGGCGTACGTGCTGCCCCGCGACGGCCTGTTCCGCGAGAACGACCGTCTCGCCGCGGTCGTCGACGAGCTCGACCGGAACGACGGCATCGGCTCCGTCGGGGACGGTGCCGCCCGTCGAGATCCCCGCTGCTGCCCTCGGCGGCAGCGGCTGCAGCCAGGGCGAGCCCGCTGCGACGCGGAATGCGACCGGCAGCTCGCCCGGTGTGTCGGCGGCGCGCACGGCGAAGCCGTCCATTGCCGAGCTCGCGAAGGGCGGGAGATCGACACGAGCACGCGCGGGCTCGCGGAGAACGCGTCCGTCGACGCGGTCCACGTCGACCTCCTCCGTGGGAAGGAGCCGTGCGTACTCCAGGATGCGCGCGAGCGCCTCGTCGAGAGCAAGGAGCTTCGCCACGCTCGCCCTCAGCGGCCGGTGCCGCGCTCGCCCGTCTCGCGTGGCGTGGTGCCGGTCTCGTCGGTCTCGGTCGCGCTGGGGTCGTACGACAGCGCGTACTCCCCCCGCGTGAACGGCTTCCACTGCGGCCAGAAACGGGGCTCCGGGAAAGAGGCGGCCTCTGTCCCCTCGAGCGCCGGCTCCATGAAGAGCCGCCAGATCTCGGCCGGGAAGCTGCCGCCGGTGACCGCGATGCCGTGGACGTTGTCGAGCGGGATCTCGGCACGCGTGAAACCGATCCAGACCGTCGTTGCGAGCTCGGGCGTGTAGCCCGCGAACCACGCGTCGACGTTGAGCTCGGCCGTGCCGGTCTTGCCTGCAGCGGGACGGCCGAACGCCGCACGCGTCCCGGTCCCCGACTGGACGTTCTGCTCGAGGATCCGCGTGACGACCGCCGCCGTCCCCTCCGAGATCGCCCGGCGCTTCTTCGGCTTGCCCCAGCCCGCCTGCGTGTCGACCGTGCCGTCGGCGAGCACGACGCGCCGGATCGCCATCGGTTCCGCGTAGACGCCGCCCGCCGCCAGCGTCGCGTAGGACGACGCGAGGTCCAGGGGAGACACGGCGATGGAGCCGAGCCCGATCGCCGGGACGTACGCGCCCTGGATGTCGAGCTGCGAACGCACTCCCATCCGTCGCGCGATCTCGGCCACCTTCTGCGGCGTGACGTCGAGCGTGAGCTGTGCGTAGACCGAGTTGTCCGATCGCAGGGTCGCGCTGCGAATCGAGCTCCAGCCGTAGTAGTCGTTCGCGTACGTCTTCACACACCACCACGACCCGTCGTCGCAGTTCCCGGCGGGGTGGATCTTGTACGTGAACGGGGCCGAGACGTAGTACGTCGAGTCCGGGTTGACACCCTGCTCGACCGCAGCTGCGAGGACGAACGTCTTGAACGTGGAGCCAGGCTGCCGGCGTGCCTGTGAGACGAGGTTGAACTGGTTCTTGGGACGGTTCGGCACGATCGCAGCCATCGCACGGATCGCGCCCGTACGCGGGCTGATCGAGATGAGCGCGGACGCCGGGTCATCGGGCTCGTCGAGCGTGTCGCGGATAGCCGTCTCCGCAAGACGCTGGTAGCGCGGGATGATGGTCGTGTAGACCTTCATCCCCCCGGATCGAACCTGCTGGGCGCCGTACGTCTCGATGAGGCGGTCTCGGACGTAGCCGAAGAAGTACGGCTCGCGGATCTGGTCGTACAGACGCCCCCGGCGGAGGACGACGGGCGCCTCGACCGCTTTCCGGTAGACGCGCGGCGTGATCACGCCCGTGTCCGCCAGCGCACGCAGCACCTCCTGCCGTCGCGCCAGCGCCGGCGCGGGGGCGGTGAAAGGGTCGAAGATCGACGGCGCCTGCGGTAACCCGGCCAGCAGCGCCGCCTCCGACAGCGTCAGCTCCCGAGCGGACTTCGAGAAGTACGTCTGCGCTGCCGCCTCGATGCCGTACGCACGGTTGCCGTAGAAGCTCTGGTTCAGGTACTCCGTCAGGATCCGCTGCTTCGACCACGCCCGGTCGAGCTTCGTCGCGAGGCACGCCTCCTTGACCTTCCGCTGGACGGTCTGCTCGCGCGAGATGTAGA